>Ga0193753_10001061_pt1 | contig 24442 bp, 24 predicted proteins | sample H1c2metaG_FD_144925 | JGI IMG/M metagenome (GOLD analysis project Ga0193753, IMG submission 144925) | Soil microbial communities from a riparian zone of the East river system, Colorado, United States - H1c2 | ecosystem: Environmental > Terrestrial > Soil > Riparian zone | place: USA: East... | reverse complement strand
AAGCCGCCGGCCCCCGAGAAACCGCTGGTCATCGGTCTCGATGTGGCCATCCACGCCCCCGAGGATATTCTCGTGCAAGGACGCGGGCTGGACGCGAGGATGCGCGGAGATCTGCAAGTCAGCGGCACGACCGCCTCGCCCTTGGTGAACGGCGGCTTTGACCTGGAACGCGGTACTTTTTCGCTGGCCACGGGCAGATTGAATTTCACCGAGGGGCGCGTCAGCTTCAACGGCGCGGGGCTGCAGAACAAGATCGACCCCACGCTGGATTTCACTGCGCAGACGACCATTGGCGACACCACCGCGACCATGCGCATCACGGGTCTTGCCGATGCGCCTGTTTTCGATTTCAGCAGCACGCCCAGCAAGCCGCAGGATGAAATCATGGCGCTGCTGCTGTTTGGCGCGCCGACCCAGACGCTGACGCCTTTGCAGCTTGCCCAAGTCGGCGCGGCGCTGGCGTCGATGAGCGGCGTGGGCGGCAACAACAGTCTCAACCCCTTGGTCAAGATTCAAAAGAGCTTGGGGTTGGACCGGTTGAGCGTGAGTTCCGCGACGACGAATGCCCAAACCGGACAGGACTCCGGCGCCAGCATCGCGGCCGGGCGCTATATTTCCAAGCGGGTTTATATAGAAGCCAAGCAGAGCACCGCCGGCACCAGCCAAGTCGAGGCGGACGTGGAATTGACCAAGCATCTGAAACTGCAAACCCGGTTGGGAAACGGCACGGCGTCGGTCCAGGGAACAACGCCGGACAATGACCCCGGGAGCAGTATTGGGTTGATATATAGATTTGAGTATTAGAAGCATCAATAGCGTTCCCGGCGCTACAATGATGTTTCCAGAGCCTGGGAGTTTAAAAGTAATGGATTTGAGTCTTCGCGCCTTGATCCTTGCGTCGCTGTCGAGTCTCGCGCTCGGCGCATCGGTATCATCAGCCGCCGAGAAATCGCCCGGCGACGCTCCGGACACCAAGGTTGCCCTGGTGCCCGAGCCGACAGAATCGCCGCGCTATTTAAAGGATGAGCACCAGAGCACCTCAGGGTCGGTGACGGTCGCGGGTCGCGCCATCGGCTATCAGGCCGAAGCCGGCATTTTGGTCGTGCATGTCAAGGACCCGATGGATGATGATCCGCCGTTGCCGAAAGACGATCGCACCGGCCCGCCGCCTCCGCAGCCGCCGCAAGTGGGCATGTCCTATGTCGCTTACTTTCGGGGCGACAAGGAAGATGGTCGTCGGCCCATCACCTTCATCTATAACGGGGGCCCGGGTTCCTCCACCGTCTGGCTGCACATGGGTGCCTTCGGGCCGAAGCGTGTGGTGACCCCCGATGACACCCACAGCCCCGCCGCGCCATACCGCGTCATTGACAATGAATTCACGCTGCTCGATGCCAGCGATCTGGTGTTCATCGACGCGCCCGGAACCGGTTTCGGCCATATGCGCGGAGCAGACAAGGAAAAGGCGTTCTTCGGCATCGATCAAGATGCGCACGCCTTTGCCAATTTCATCGTGGAGTTCCTGTCGCGCCACAATCGTTGGAATTCGCCGAAATACCTGTTCGGCGAGAGCTACGGCACGACGCGCTCCGCGGCCCTGGCCTACCTTCTGCAGAACGAAAAGTCATTGGACTTGAACGGCGTGATTTTGTTGTCGCAGATATTGAATTTCGACAACAGCCCCGACGGTCCGCAGTTCAATCCGGGCATGGACCTGCCCTATGCGCTGGCGTTGCCCACGTACGCGGCCACTGCGTGGTACCACCACAAGCTGGAAAATCAGCCCGCCGCGATCGAGCCCTTTCTGCACGAGGTGGAAACCTTTGCCATGACCGATTACCTGCAGGCACTGGCCGCGGGTTCGACCCTGACGGCGCAGCGCAAGTCCGAGATCGCCGCCAAACTGCACAGCTACACCGGACTGCCGGTCGACTACATCGAGCGCGCGAACTTGCGCGTCAACGGCGGCGAGTTCGAGAAAACGCTGCTGGGCGCTGAAATCACGGCCGGCCGGCTGGATACGCGATTCGCGGGTCCCACTCTCGATCCCATGAGCAAGGAAGCGGAATATGATCCGCAGTCCGCCGCCATTTCCTCCGCCTATGTCTCGGCATTCAACGACTATGTGAGGACCACGCTGAAATTCGGCAACAAGAAAATCTACAAAGCCGTGTACTTTGAAGTGGGCAACCGTTGGGAATTCCTGCATCAGCCGCCCGGCGCGCCCGGCAAAGTGCCGGGTGCCGTGAACGTCATGCCGGATCTTGCCGTCGCGATGAAGCAGAACCCGAACCTCAAGGTGCAGTTGAACGGCGGCTACTATGATTTGGCCACGCCGTATTTCGCGGCCGAGTACGAACTGCGTCAGTTGCCGATCGAGGACAGCCTGCGGGCCAATATCGAGATGCATTTTTATACGTCCGGTCACATGGTGTACGCGCACGAGCCGGACCTGAAGGCGCTGCATGCCAATGTCGCCGCCTTTATCGAAAAAACCAAGAACGGCGGCACCAAGTAGCCGCCGGTTTCCTGAAAGTTTTGGAGTGACTATGTAATAAGTTCAGCAAATTGCTCGCTTCGTATGCGAATGCAGGAGTGTTTATATGAACAATCAAATGCACACTGAAACCGCACTAAGATCCGCATCGCCTGGTGGAAAGACAGGTGGCGCGGCGAATGCTCTTAACCCCGCCGCGGAATTTCGCGGCAGCCAACAAGCCGCGGGCTTGTTGATGCGCTTGTTTCGCCGTTACCCGCAGCGCCTGACTCTGCGATTGTGGGACGGCACGACCATCATCGCCGGCAGCGGCAACGCATCCCAGTCCCCCTTCACGCTGGTGTTTCGCACTCCCGAGGCGGTCTGGTCCACGGTCTTGGGAAGCGATCCACTGGCCCTTGCCGATGCCTACTTCCGGGGCGAGTTGGATATAGAAGGGGACTTCTTCGCCGCCTTGAGCATCAAAGATCATTTGGATGTCCTGCAAATGCCGCGCGGCGAGAAACTTCTGGCCGCAGCCACAGCGTTGCGCCTGCGCCTGGTGAACGCCGCCGCGCACCATTCCGGCCGGTTATTCGCACCGTCCGATGCGCCGCGGATCAAAGCGCATTCCAAAGCGGAAAATCGCGAGGCCATCCATTTTCATTACGATGTTTCGAATGATTTTTATGCGCTCTGGCTGGATCGCGCGATGGTCTACTCGTGCGCATATTTCGAAACCCCCGACGTGGACCTCGACTCCGCTCAAGCTGCCAAGCTCGAGCATATCTGCCGCAAATTATCGCTAAAACCAGGAGAGAAGTTTCTGGACATCGGCTGCGGCTGGGGCGCATTGGTGATCCACGCGGCACACCACTACGGAGTGCACGCGCACGGCGTCACCTTGAGTCCGCAGCAGCTGAACGTCGCGCGCGAGCGGATCGCGCGCGCGGGACTTGGCGGTCGCGTCAGCGTTGAGCTGCTGGACTATCGGGATCTGCCGGGGGAGGCGTCGTACGACAAGGTTGCCAGCGTGGGTATGTTCGAGCACGTCGGCCTCAAGAATCTGCCGGTCTATTTTTCAACCGTGCATCGCCTGCTCAAATCCGGCGGCCTGTTCCTCAACCATGGCATCACGCATGATTCGGAAGGCTGGGAACCGTCGGTATCCACCGAATTCATCAATCGCTATGTGTTTCCGGACGGGCAGCTCGACACGATCAGCAACGTGCAGCGGGTCATGGAACGCTCGAAGTTTGAGATCGCCGACGTTGAAGCGTTGCGTCCGCATTATGCGATGACGCTGCGCCATTGGGTCGCGCGCCTCGAGGGCAATCGCGCGCTTGCGCTGCAATACGTAAACGAAGCGACGTACCGGGTGTGGCGGCTTTACATGGCGGCCTGCGCGCTGCAGTTCGAATCAGGAGAGATCGGCATTTATCAGGTGTTGGCCAGCAAGCGCGCGGTCGGAATGCCCGACTTGCCGCTGACCCGGCGGCACCTGTACCAGCAGGGGAATGCCCAGACAGACTCCTAACTACTTGTCTTCTTGATGCTTCTTGATGGCGTGCATCAGGGCATGAGTGTCGGCGGGCTTCGTCATCTCCGTCACTTCGGCATCCGGCCGGCCGCGCAACGCCGTCAGGTCGCGCCTCAACTCGTCGATGATTTGCAGAATTTTGGTGACCTTCTGTTCGGTCAATAAGTTGATCTGCAGATCCAGGTGCGCACGATGTTCCGCGACCTGCGACATGCGATTTTGGCGTATGAGCACCGCAACGGTCAGCAGCAGCACGATGAAGCTGACCAGTGCCTGCAGCCACAAGAAGGGAGGCGTGTCGACGTGCTGCCAGCGCTGATGCTCTCCCCACTCGTTCACGCCCACCCAGACCACGATGAATGTCAACGCCAGTGCGAAGAATGCGGGGCTGCCGAACAATCTGCTGATCCGCTCGATCGCGAGTTGCAGCCCCGAGATCTTGGCCTCTTCGCCGTCCCGGAATTGGGACAGGATCTCCAGATTTTCCTTCGCGGGCGAGGGCAGGGCGGACGAGGGCTGTTCGGTTTCGCGGCTTGCCATAGGCGTAAAGATACGCTCAAGCACCCCTTAAGTTCGCCGTTGATTGGGTGGCCATGGCGACAACCGCTTGTAGGCAAGCGCTGACATCAGGCGCAATCCGCGCAGCCTAGACTGCGGGTGCCGCATGATTCACATTAGGCATCAGTCTCAAAGAACAAGGAAATGCCAATGCGCTCTGAAATAGCCATCGCGGGTGCTGCACTGCTGTGTACCGCATCGCTGGCGCAAGCCGGCACCGACTGGCCCAGCTACAACCGCACCCTGACATCGGACCGCTACGCGACCGTGGAAAAGATCGACAACAAGAATGTCGCCGGCCTCAAGGTGCTGTGCAGCTTCGATACCGGCGAGCAACTCTCTTTTCAATCCGGTTTGGTGCAGGTCGACGGCGCGCTTTTTGGGACTACTGAACGCGACACTTTTTCCATCGATCCGAATACCTGCAAGCTCAATTGGCGCAGCCATGAAGACTCCGCGTCGGGAGATTTGAAGGTCAATCGCGGCCTTGCATGGCTGGATAAACGTGTCTTTCGCGGAACCGCAGACGGCAAGGTGATCGCCTACGATGCCAAGAACGGCAAGCGCATGTGGTCGACCACCATCGCGGATGCAACCAAGGGCGAATCCGTGCCTGCGGCGCCGATTGCGTGGAACGGGCTGGTGTTCATCGGCAATGCCGGCGGCGACAACAAGGGTGTGAAAGGGCGCATGTACGCGCTCGATGACAAGGATGGACACATTGTGTGGGAGTTCTACCTGGTGCCCAAAGGGCCCGGCGACGTTGCCCGCGGGCCTGCCGCTCCGGATCCGAAGTCGGTGTATGCCGCGACGTGGAAGGAGACCAAGGGATTTCCGATCACCGGCGGCGCCACGTGGACTTCTTATTCGCTGGATCCGGTGACCGGACGGCTGTTTATTCCCGTCGGCAACGCCGCGCCCGATTTCAACAAGGAGAGCCGACCGGGTGAAAACCTGTTCACGAGTTCCGTCCTGGTGCTGGACGCCAAGACCGGCGCTTACCAACAGCACTTTCAGCTGGTCAAACGCGACTTTCACGATTGGGACGTATCCTCGCCGCCGGCGCTGTTCTTGAGCAACCACGGCCATCGTATGTTGGCGGAGGCGCCGAAGGACGGGCATCTCTACCTGATCGACTTGAACACCGGAAAGCTCGTCTACAAAAAGCCCATGACCACCATTACCAATGCCGAAGCGCCGCTGACTGCCCAAGGCACGCGGTTTTGTCCCGGCGCGCAGGGCGGGGCGGAATGGAATGGGCCGGCCTTCGATGCGGCGGACAACCTCATTTTCGCCGGGGAGGTCGATTGGTGCACGACGGTGCAGTCGGTTCCTGCCGGTGCGTTGGCGGGCACGGCGGCCGGCAAGCCCTGGAGCGGCGCGACCGAAGGGTTCGGCAAGCAAGACGATCCGAAAAAATGGTCGGGCTGGCTGGTCGCAAGCAATGCAGACACAGGCGAACGCAAGTGGGAGTTCCACGCACCGTTCCCTGTGTTGGGCGGCGTGACGCCGACGACAGGACGATTGGTGCTGTTCGGCGATATGGGCGGTAATTTCTACGCGTTCGACTCAGCGAGCGGCAAGAAACTGTGGTCCGTCGGCCAGATTGGCGCCATTGGCGGCGGCGTCATTACCTACGATACCGGGGTGGGGCAGAAGATCGCGGTCGCGGCCGGCATGACCTCGCCAATCTGGCCGACGCAAAAGGTCAACGGCAAGATCTATGTCCTGGGACTATGAGCGCGGCGCTGCGCAGTGCATGCGCAGCGAACTCATTTGCTCACCCCACCATAAGCCCATCATCCGGCAGAATTCGGCATCTTGTAATCCGTGACGGGCGGGGTGATCGGGGCGCAGCGCGGACAGCCCGCTGTGCGTCACCGTGACCAGCGTGCCCGATGCGGTGGGCTCGAACTGAACTTCCACTTCCGTATGCTCATGCGGCGCGAAATTGATGTTGCGCCAGGTGAATTTGAGGCAGCGAGGCGGTTCCCAGACGCGGACACATCCGATATCGACGACGTGCGGCGTACCGTCCGTGTCGAACGACTCGAACAACCGCCCTCCGACTTTGGGTTCGATGCAGAGCAGGCCGCTGTGCGAGGCTGAGTGGCGAAACTTCAGGCCGCGCCGCCACCAGCGATCGATGTCGCCGGTGAAGATGTCGAACGCCTCCGCCGGCGCAACCGCGACCGCGACGCTGACGCGCGCCCGATCGCCGCTCATGCCTTGAGTCTGCCGGCGCGCCGCGGATTCTCGGCGAAGTCCTTGAAGGCCTGCAGCTGGCGCTGCCACAAATTCTCCACCTGCGCCATAAAGTCCAGCACGGGCTGAAAGGCGGTCTCGTGTACGCGATAAATGCGCACTCGCGCGTCGCGCTCGATGCCCTGTTCAGAGACCAGGCCTGCCTTGCGCAGAACGCGCAAATGGCGGCTGAGCGCCTGCGGACTCATGTCGATGCTTTCCGCCAATTCGCCGGCGCGCCGCGGCTTCTGCAGCAGCAGACGGATGATTTGACGCCGGGAGGCGTCGGAGAGGGCGCCGAATGCCGCGCTCAATTCGATTTCGGAGGAGCGGTCCATGGGAGCGGGCGATTTAGGGCGGGTTGCGCAGCCGCTGGGTCACCCACCACAGATGGCCTTCCGGATCGAGAGCGCCGTAGCTGCGGTCCGACCAGTAATCCGCGCCATAGTCATGGGTGGCAGGCTCTTCGATGATCTGCGCGCCTTGTGCCCGTGCATGCGCGCAATGCGCATCGGCGTCATCGACGAAAAACATGATGGATTGGGTGGTCGCACCGCTCAATGTCTTCGGGCTGCGCATGGCGCCCTTCCATCGCCGCGGTGATTCCGCCGTCTCCTGGGCGACCATGATCAAGCCTTCGCCAAAGGTCAATTCGCTGTGCTCAATCTGACCCTTGTCGCCCTCGACCTTGAGCCGCACCTCGAAACCGAACGCATCGCACAGCCATTGGATCGCGGCGGCCGCATCCTGATAGACCACCGCGCTCGACATGCGCGGCCAATCGTTGGGGGTAGGCTTCATATCGCACCTCCGAATCAAATATTAACCAGTTCGGAGAATGTTAACACAATCGTTAACTAGTTACAAAACCTCAATTCTTCAGGCGGTAGCCGGTCTTGAATATCCAGGCCACCAGGCCGAGACAAATGAGAAAGAATCCCACCGTCATCGCCATGCTGATGCCGACGCTGACGTCGGCGGCGCCGTAAAAGCTCCAGCGAAAGCCGCTGATCAGGTACACGATGGGATTGAACAGGCTGAAGGTGCGCCAGGCCGGCGGCAACATGTCGATCGAGTAAAACGCACCGCCCAGGAATGTCAGGGGCGTGATGATCAGCATTGGAATGAACTGCAATTGCTCGAAACCCTTGGCCCAGATACCGATGATGAATCCGAACAGGCTGAACGTGGCCGCGGTCATCAACAAGAAGGCAATCATCCACAAGGGATGCAGGATCTTGATCGGTACAAACAGCGAAGCTGTCGCCAGAATGATCAAGCCCAGCACCACCGACTTTGAAGCCGCGGCGCCGACGTAGGCGATGACAATCTCCATGTAGGATACCGGTGCCGACAGCAGTTCGTAGATGGTGCCGGTGAACTTCGGGAAATAAATGCCGAAGGACGCATTCGACAGGCTTTCCGTGAACAGCGCCAGCATGATGAGCCCCGGCACGATGAACGCGCCGTAGCTCACACCGCTGGGCGTCGTGAGGCGCGAACCTATCGCCGCCCCGAACACGACAAAGTACAGGGAGGTGGTGATGACCGGGGTCACCAAGCTCTGCAGCAGCGTGCGCAATGCCCGTGCCATCTCGAATTTGTAGATGGCCCATACGCCGTGTCGATTGAAGGCGGGTGGTGCGGCGGTATTGCTCATGCGCGCTCGCTCACCAAATTGACGAAAATGTCTTCCAGAGAACTCTGATGCGTCTGCAGGTCCTTGATCACGATTGACAGTTCGCCCAGGCGTTTGAGCAGCAGGGAGATATCGACGCTGTCGGCGCTGTCCACTGTGTACACCAAATCCTTGCCGTCGGCCTTGAGTTCCAGCGCCCAGCCTTCGAGCTCCGAGGGGATTTGCACCAGGGGCGTCTGCAAATGCAGCGTCAACTGCTTCTTGCCGAGTTTCTTCATCAATTCCCGCTTGTCCTCGACCAGCATCAAGGTGCCCTTGTTGATCACGCCGATTCGATCGGCCATCTCTTCGGCCTCTTCGATATAGTGGGTCGTCAAAATAATGGTCACGCCCTTGTCGCGAAGTGCACGCACCAAAGCCCACATGTCGCGGCGCAATTCCACGTCCACGCCGGCGGTCGGCTCATCCAAAAATAGTATTTGCGGCTCGTGCGACAGGGCTTTGGCGATCATGACGCGCCGCTTCATGCCGCCGGACAGCGTCATGATCTTGCTGTTGCGCTTGTCGAGCAGCGACAAATCGCGCAACAGGTTTTCGATGAAGTGCGGATTCGGCGGCCGGCCGAACAGGCCGCGGCTGAAGGAAACGGTTGCCCACACGGATTCAAACGCATCGGTGCTCAGTTCCTGCGGCACCAATCCGATCATCGATCGGGCAGCCCGGTAGTCGCGCACGATGTCGTGACCATCCGCCGTCACGCTGCCCGAACTCGCCGTTACGATGCCGCACACGATGTTGATCAGCGTGGTCTTGCCGGCGCCGTTGGGTCCAAGCAGTGCGAAGATCTCGCCTTTTTCGATCTCGAGATTGACGACCTTCAAAGCCTGAAAGCCGGTGGCGTAGGATTTACTGACGCCGCTGATCGAAATGACGGCAGGCATGGGCTAGGAGCCTGTCTGAGTATTGCGCGTGAGCCGCGTTGGCTCTGCAAGGGAGCGGATGCCAGGCGCGCGGCGCAGCCCGTGGTGGGCTCCACGGGCAAGCCGCGCAACACCGCAGACGCCCCTTCCAGAGCCAACCCTTCGGGAGCGGACGGATTTGCCTTCATTCATCGTTGTCGCCTCCTCATTGGGAGCATACCCAACTTCGTCGGCTCCGCCTCGACTGAAGGCAAATCCGTCACGCTCGCGGCCACGCGGAATACTCAGACAGGCTCCTAGCGGCCGATACGTGCGACCAGCGCGCGCGTGAATTCCGCGGTGTTCGCCTTGCCGCCCAGATCGCCGGTGCGGACCTTGTCGATGTTGAGCGTTTGGTCGATTGCCGAGCGCAATCGGGCCGCCATGTGCGGCAGGTGACAGTGCTCGAGCATCATCGCGGCGGCCAACAGCAGGGCGATCGGATTGGCGATGCCTTTACCGGCAATGTCCGGCGCGGAGCCGTGCACCGCTTCGAATATGGCCGCGTCGGCGCCGATATTGGCGCCGGGCGTCATGCCCAACCCTCCCACCAGGCCGGCAACCAGATCCGAGAGGATGTCGCCAAACAAATTGGTGGTCACCAACACGTCGAATTGCCAGGGATTTAAGACCAGCTTCATCGCGCAAGCGTCGATGATGACGGTTTCAAGGATGAATTGACCCTTGTACTTGCGTTCGTACAACTCGAGGCCCGTCTCGAGAAAAATCCCGGTCAGGGCCTTCATGATGTTGGCCTTGTGGACGATGGCGACCTTCTTGCGGCCGGTCGCGACCGCGTGCGCGAAGGCAAAATCCAATAGGCGCCGGCTGCCTTGACGCGTGTTCACGCCCGTGGCCATGGCGAGCGCATGCGGATCATCATCAATGGGAATGTAGATCTCGTGGCCGATGTACAAACCCTCGAGATTCTCACGCACCACGACCAGATCGATGTTGTCGAATCGGCCGCCCGGAATCAGGGTTCGCGCGGGCCGCAAATTCGCGTACAGCTTGAATTCCTCCCGCAGCCGAACATTGGAGGATCGGTAGCCGCCGCCGGAGGGAGTCTCGAGCGGACCCTTGAGCGCGAGATGCGTACGGCGGATACTTTCCAGGGTCTTCGGCGGCAGGGGATCGCCCGCTGCGGTGACGCCTTCCAGGCCGGCGATTTGCCTTTCCCAGGCAAAAGGCGCGCCGAGCGCATCCAGTGCGGCGAGAACTGCGTCCATGATTTCGGGGCCGATCCCATCTCCGGGGATGAGCGTGGCAGGAATCGCTTGCGGCATTAAAAGAGTTCTCGCTTGTGAAAGGCGAATAGGATACTCGAACTCGCTGCTCTAGACTGTTTTGGGTTTGAGGAGAATTGCGCATTCATACGGATGAAATCATTTTCGCGACGCGGCGCTGGCTGGAAAAATCCGTGATCGGCCTCAACTTGTGCCCGTTCGCGGAGCATCCTTATCGGGCCAACCGCGTGCGCTTTTCTGTCAGCGAGCAGCGCAGCGCCTCGGGGTTGCTGGAAGATTTGCATTCCGAGCTCAAGTCGCTGGACGCGGCGGATCCGCTGGAGTGCGAGACCGCGCTGCTCATCCACCCGTGGGTGCTCAACGATTTTATCGAATACAACGACTTCCTCGAGGCTTGCGACGGCGCGGTCGTCGAGCTTGGCCTGGAAGGGCGCTTGCAGGTCGCAAGCTTTCACCCGCAATACCAATTTGCCGACTCGCAACCCGACGACATCGAGAACTACACGAATCGCTCGCCTTATCCCATGCTGCATCTGTTGAGAGAGGCGAGCGTGGAGCACGCCATCGCCGCCACCGGCGATACAACGCAGATCTACCTGAGAAACATGCGCACGTTGCGCGCGCTCGGGCACGCGGGCTGGCAGCGTTTATGGCGCGAGTAGATCTTTGTGCATGGGGATGAATTCGATCCGTTCGCCCGAGCCCACGTCGAACTGTACCTGCGCGCCGCCCACGTAACCGCGCGCGGCATACAGTTTGACCCCCGGCAGCGTCGCCATGAGCTCTACGCGGGCATATCCGTGGGCGCGCGCTTCCCTCTCGCAGCGATCGAGCAGCAATGAGCCGATGCCGCGGCGCGCGTTGTCCGGGTCGACAAAGAAGGCCCGGATCTTCGCGGCCTGGGTTTTAGGATCGAGGGTCGACGCATCGCGTCCCGCACGGGCGTCGCCGCCGAACAGCGTCGCGCGGAAGCTCCAGCCCCCGCAGCCGACGATCTGTCCGGCATCCTCGACCACAAAATAGGTCTCATCGGCCAGCAATTGGCTGTCGACGCCGAAAGCGCCGCGCAACGCGCCCTCGATCTGCTCGGCTCGATAATCCGCCGCGCTCAGGCCACGCGCGGATCGGGCGATCAGAGCGTTGAGCGCCGGAACGTCGGCGAGCGTGGCCTTACGGAGAGTGGTCATCACTGCACTATTCGGAAGATCCCTGCTGCGTGGGATTGCGCGAATCACGCCCGTAATAATCGGGATAGTCGCTGCTCAGGCCCTTGAAGCGCCGGTGCACCCAGAGATATTGTTCCGGCACCAGGCGAACCTGCGCCTCGAGCAGCCGGTTGTAGCGCGCGACGTCGTCCACCGTGTCGGTGCCCGGGAAATTCTCGAATGGGGGCCCAATCACCACGCGGTATCCGGCGTTGCCGGGCAGCCGCTCGCCGAAGTACGTCATGACCGCGGCGCCGGAAATGCGCGCCAGCCGCGAAGTTGCGGGATTGCTGGCGGCCGGGATGCCGAAGAATTCGACCATGGCGGCGCCCTTGTTGCGGTAGCTCTGGTCCGGCGCGAACCACACGGCCTCATTCTTTTTCAGTGCCCGAACCATGCTTCGGATGTCGTCCTTGGCGATCGGATTTCCGTGGCGGCAAAAGCTTTTGAACATGATGTGCGACAGCAGCGCATTTTTCAGGGGTCGATAAACGACATTCAGGGGCACCACCGTGCCGAGTATGCGGGTGGAGATTTCAATGGTCGTGAAATGCCCCCCCACCAGAATCGCGCCGCGGCCCTTGGCAAGTGCAGCCTTCAAGTGATCAAGACCCTGCACGTCCGCCAGCTTGTTGAGTCGGCTATCGCTGCTCCACCAGGTATCGGCGGTCTCACACAGAGCCATCCCCAAGCTGCGGCAATGCCGGTCAAGCAGCTTTTCCCGCTCGGGTTCCGACAGTTCGGGCAGGCAAAGGGCGATATTTCGCCGCGCGATGCGCAGATAGCCCAAAGGTAGTGCCCTGAGCAGGGCCCCGATCCCATTGCCGACCTGTCTTTGCGCCGGGAAGGGCAGTAATTCCACCATGCGCATGACCGCCAAGCCGGCCCATGTAATCCAGTACTTGGGCAGAAAGTAGGCTACGGGCATTCGAATGAGATCATTAAGAAGGTGATTCTCGGCGTACGCGACAGGGCGAGAGAATAGCCGCCTTTGGGGGTCGGTTACCAGGCATTGACGCGCCGCAGCATAGTGTGCGGGACAGAGGAATATTCGTACTTATCAGCAAATTGCTGTAATATCCGCGCCGGTTCGTGATTTCTACTTGGTCCGTTTCTGGTCACCGCGCCGCTCCGGCGTCACCTTGGCCACAACCCACAAAGCAGGTTTCTTCGATCCAGGTGGCTGGCATTCCGCTATAAGGTTCAGTACTCGAAGCACGCGTGATCAGCCGATAGTTTCTTTTGTAGTAGGTATTCTTCACATGACGAAAATGTATGTTGGCAATCTCCCGTTCTCAATGGACGAGTCCGCAGTGCGCGCGCTGTTCGAAAAGCATGGCGCGGTACAGTCGGTTGCGTTGATCAATGATCGCGACACCGGTCGGCCCCGCGGCTTCGGCTTCGTTGAAATGGCGAGCGCAGATGCTGCGCGTGCTATGCAGGCCTTGAATGGCCACGACGTCGACGGGCGAGCGCTGAAGGTGAACGAGGCGCAGGAGCGCACCGGCGGCGGCGGCGGTGGCGGCGGTGGTGGTGGTGGTGGATCTCGCGGTCCGAAGCGCTGGTAACAGTGGCTTAAGATTTAAGGGATAACGAGGGCCGCAGCGATGCGGCCCTTGTCTTTAAATCTGTAAGGCAATTGCGCAATCAGGGTTTACGCCCGGAGAGTCATTGCCTATAATCGCGGCCCTCGGCGGGGCTCGAACGGCGAGGGCTGGAGTTTTCACTTCTGCCTTCAGAGTGGCGCGCGATTTGGATTGGGCCCCTTCTAGGGGCTTTTTGTTAAGCGAATGGAAGGGGGCCGATGGTCCCCTTTTTAGTTTTAAAGATGGCCTTTTAAGAATGCGTGACACCTTGATCCGCTTGTTAGAGCCGCCGATCGAGGCGCTCGGATTTGAGTTGGTCGATGTTGAGGTTGCGCGGGAAGGGCGCGGCGGCGTGCTGCGGATTTTCATCGATCGTCGCGCGGAGGACTCCGCGGCCGGTGTGACGGTGGACGACTGCGCAAGCGTGAGTCACGCCGTGAGCGAGGTGCTCGAGATCCATGATCCGATCAAGGGGCATTACTCGCTGGAGGTTTCCTCGCCGGGCTTTGATCGGATCTTGCGCACGCGTGCGCATTTTGAGCGATTCGTTGGTGAGCGGATTTTTGCCGAGTTGAAGCTGCCGATGGACGGGCGGCGGCGATTTGTCGGGCTATTGAAGTCTGCGTCAAGCGACACGATTGTAGTGGAAGTCGACGGCAAGGCCTACGGGCTGCCGCTCGATCGAATTCAGAAGGCGAGATTGCGGCCGGAGTGAGCGAGGAGTCTTGAGGTTATGAACAAAGAAATATTGATGGCCGTCGACGCGGTTTCCAACGAGAAGGGCGTTGATAAGGAAATTATATTCGACGCGCTCGAAGCCGCGCTCGCGTCCGCCACTCGCAAGAAGCACGGCGAGGAGTTGGATGTACGCGTTTCGATCAACCGCAAGACCGGCGGGTACGACACATTTCGCCGCTGGAAGGTGTTCGCGGACGATTCCACCGAGCTTGAAGTGCCGGAGCGTGAATTGCGCCTCGACGATGCCCGCGACATCGACAAAGACGTCGAGCCGGGCGGCTTCGTCGAGGAACCGATGGAATCGGTTCCCTTCGGACGCATCCTGGCGCAAACCGCCAAGCAGGTCATTGTGCAGAAGGTTCGCGAAGCCGAACGCGCACAAGTGGTCGATGCCTACAAGGACCGGGCCGGAACGCTGGTCAGCGGCATCGTCAAACGCGTTGATCGCAACGGTGTGTACGTCGATCTCGGCGCCAATGCCGAAGGATTCATTGCGCGCGAGGAGATGATCCCGCGCGAGCCGGTGCGCTCTCAAGACCGCATCAAGGCCTTTCTAAAAGAGGTGCGCACGGAACCGCGCGGCCCGCAATTGTTCCTGTCGCGCACCGCGCCGGAGTTCCTGATCGAATTGTTCAAGCTGGAAGTCCCCGAGGTCGGTCAAGGCTTGATCAACATTCTGGCCGCAGCCCGCGACGCCGGCGTGCGCGCCAAGATTGCCGTGCGCAGCAACGATCCGCGCGTCGATCCGGTCGGCGCCTGCGTCGGTATGCGCGGCTCGCGCGTGCAAGCGGTTTCCAATGAGATTGCCGGCGAACGCGTCGACATCATTCCGTTCGACGACAACAACGCGCAGTTCGTGATCAATGCCATGGCGCCCGCCGAGGTCACTTCCATCGTTGTCGATGAAGACTCGCATTCGATGGACATTGCCGTTTCTGAAGACAAGCTGTCGCAGGCCATCGGCCGCGGCGGCCAGAATATCCGTCTGGCGAGTGAGCTGACCGGTTGGGAACTGAATGTCATGAGCGAATCGCAGGCGGAAGCCAAGAGCGAGACCGAGTCTCTGGCGCTGCGCGAAACCTTCATGAAGCAGTTGGACGTCGATGCCGACGTGGCGAGCATTTTGGTGCAGGAGGGCTTTTCGACCATCGAAGAAATCGCCTATGTGCCGGCGAGCGAATTGAACGGCATCGAGGAATTCGACGAGGAAATCGTCAAGGAGCTGCGGACCCGCGCACGCGATGTGCTGCTGACTCAGGCCATCGCGAGCGAGGAGTCCATGGACGGCGCGGAGCCGGGGCCGGACTTGATCGAGATTACGGGCGAGGCGCTCGGCAAGACGCTGGCGCGCAAGGGTGTGCGCACGCGCGATGATTTGGCCGACTTGGCGGTCGACGAGCTGGTTGAGATGGGCAGCGTCGACGAAAAGAAGGCCGGCGAACTGATTATGAATGCCCGCAAGCACTGGTTCGCGGAAGAAGCTAAGGTCTAGGAGCGCGTATGGCAGATGTAACCGTTGCTCAGTTCGCTGAGGTGTTGAAGGTTCCCGTGGATCGGCTGCTGCAGCAGCTCGATCAGGCCGGCATCAAGGTCGACGGCGCCGAAGACATGATCAGCGAAGACGCCAAGCACGAGTTGCTGACGCATCTGCGCCGCAGCCATGGTCGCGATGAATCCCAAGGGGATGCTGCTCCGCGTAAAATCACGCTGCGCCGCAAGTCGCAGTCCGAGCTGAAGCTGGCGAGTCCCCAAGGACGCGCGCGCACCGTGAATGTGGAGGTGCGCAGCAAGCGCACCTACGTCAAGCGCGAAGTGCTGGAAGATCAGGCGCGGCATCAACAAGAAGAGATCGACAAGCAGCGCGAGACCGAGGAGCAGGCCAAGGCCGCCTTGGAGCGTGCGGAAAAAGAGCGCCTCGAGAAGGAGCGGCTGGACCGCGAGCGCCAAGAGGAAGAGAGCCGGCGGCGCAGCGATGAAGAAAACCGCAAGCGCACCGCCGAAGAAGAGGCACGGCGCGCCGCCGAAGTTCAGGCACGTGAGGTGGCTGAGCGGGAGCGCAAAGCGGCGGCGGCGAAGCCGGGCAAGGCCGCGCGCGAGGTGGTGGACGACAAGTCGACGCGCTACGGGCGGCAGGAATTGCACATCGTCGGCGATGTCAGTTCACGGCATAAAAAGAAGAAGTCGCGCGACGGCCGGCGGCGCTCGGTCGGTGAGACCGACACCAAGCATGGCTTTGAGATGCCGACCGCGCGGGTCGTGCGTGAAGTGGCCATCGGCGAGGCGATGACGGTGGGCGAGTTGGCGCAAAAAATGGCCGTCAAGGCCACCGAAGTCATCAAAGTAATGATGAACATGGGCGTGATGGCCACGATCAATCAAATGATCGAGCAAGACACGGCGGTGTTGGTGGTCGAGGAAATGGGCCACACGGCGGTGCTGCGCAAAGAAAATATCATCGAGGATGACCTGCAGGGCGAAACGGATTCCTCGCTGGAAGTATTGCCGCGTCCGCCGGTCGTGACCGTGATGGGGCATGTCGACCACGGAAAAACCTCGCTATTGGACTACATCCGGCGCAGCAAGGTGGCGGCGGGCGAAGCCGGGGGCATTACCCAGCATATCGGCGCGTACCACGTTGAAACGGCCAAGGGTATGGTGACGTTTCTCGATACACCCGGCCATGCGGCGTTCACGTCGATGCGCGCGCGCGGTGCGCAGGTCACGGATATCGTCATTCTGGTGGTCGGTGCCGACGACGGTGTCATGCCCCAGACCATTGAGGCCATTCAGCACGCTCAGGCGGCGAAGGTGCCCATTGTGGTGGCCCTCAACAAGATGGATAAGCCCGAGGCCGACGCGGAGAAGGTCAAGCAGGAACTCACTAAGTACGGCGTCATCCCGGAAGAATGGGGCGGCGAGAATATTTTCGTTCCCGTCTCGGCGCGCACCGGTCTGGGCGTCGATCAGCTGCTCGACAGCATTCTGCTGCAGGCCGAAGTGCTGGAGCTCAAGGCGCCGACCGCGGGTCTTGCCGCCGGCTACGTCATCGAATCGAGTCTCGAGAAGGGCCGCGGCGCCGTGGCAACCGTGCTGGTGCTGCGCGGCACCCTGAAGTTGGGCGATCCGCTGCTCATCGGCCAGGAGTTCGGACGAGTGCGTGCATTGTTCGACGAGGCTGGACACTCGGTCGACTCGGCCGGGCCGTCGATACCGGTGGTGGTGCTGGGACTGTCAGGCGCGCCGAACGCGGGCGATGAGCTGCTGGTCGTGGAAAGCGAGCGCAAGGCGCGCGAGGTCGCCATGCATCGGCAATCGAAGTCCCGCGATGTCAAGCTGGCGCAAAAGGCCACGAACATGCAGGACGTGTTCTCGACCATGGGCGAGAGCAAGGCTGACTTGGTGCAGCTGTTGGTGAAGGCCGATGTGCAGGGCAGCGCCGAAGCGCTGCGCGATTCCTTGAACGGCCTCTCCACCCCCGAGGTGGCGGTGAATATTGTGGCCTCCGGCGTCGGCGGTCTCACCGAGTCCGACGTCACCCTGGCCGCGGCTTCGAAGGCCCGTATCATTGCGTTCAACGTGCGCGGCGATGCCGCGGCGCGTGCCGCCATCAAGGAGCATGGCGTCGATGTGCGTTATTACAGCATCATTTACGAAGCCATCGATGACATCAGGGCGGTGCTCACCGGCATGCTGTCGCCGGAGGTCAAGGAGTCGATCGTCGGGCTCGCCGAGGTCAGGAGCGTGTTCCGCTCCAGCAAATTCGGCACGGTCGCGGGCTGCATGGTCATCGACGGCTACGTGCGCCGCAATTTCCCGATCCGCGTGCTGCGCGACAACGTCGTGATTTTCGAAGGTGCTTTGGAGTCCCTGAAGCGGTTCAAGGACGACGTCAACGAGGTGCGCGCGGGCACTGAGTGCGGCATCGGCGTCAAGAACTACAATGACGTGCGCGAAGGCGATCAGATCGAGTGCTACTCACGAGTCGAAGTTGCCAGAACACTGTAAAGGCGCTACGCGCCACTGTTGACGGGGTCGAGGCGACCCCGTCCTTAAGTGCTCGCTGGCGCGAGCGTTGGACTACATGCCTAAACAAGATAATCCTCGGGCGAAGCGGCTCGGCGAGCAGATTCAGCGCGAGCTCACGGAGCTATTGCGGCGCGACGTCAAGGACGAGCGCATCGGCAATGTCACCATCACCGCCGTCAATGTCAGCGGAGATCTGCGCACCGCGCGGGTTTACTATCTCGTGTTCGGCAAGGAAGGGGCGGACCCGAAGGTGCAGCAGGGCCTGACGAGCGCCGCGGGTTTCCTGCGCAATGCCTTGTCGAAGTCGCTGATGATTCGCTACACGCCGACATTGACGTTCGAACTCGACACCAGCATCGAGCACGGCGTGCGATTGACCCAGCTGATCAATTCTCTGAAGACGTCGAAAGACACGGCCGCACCGGGCGGCGAGACGGATGAGCACGACCACATCGTTGACGAGGGCTAAGAATTGCCCGTCGATCTGCATGGCATTCTATTGCTCGACAAGCCCCTGGGCTTGAGTTCGGCCGGCGCGGTGGCGCGCGTCAAGCGCTTATTCAATGCCCGCAAGGCGGGACATACCGGGGCGCTCGACCCGCTGGCATCGGGCCTGTTGCCGATTTGCTTCGGCGAAGCCACCAAATTCGGTACCCAGCTGTTGGACGCCGACAAAACCTATCGCGTGACGGTTCGACTGGGTGAGCGCACACCGAGCGCCGATCGCGAGTCCGAGGTGATTGAAACGCGCCAGCTGCCCGCCTTTTCGCGCGAGCAATTGCAGCACGCGCTGGCTGAGTTTCCGCGCGACTACCAACAGATTCCCCCCATGCATTCGGCGCTCAAGCAGGAGGGGAAGCCCCTGTACGAATATGCGCGTGCCGGCATCACACGGGAGCGCGCTGCCCGCAGCATCACGATTCACGAGTTGCAGATGCTCGATTGGCAGGCACCGGATATTTCATTTGATGTGCGTTGCACGAAAGGGGCCTACATTCGCGTGCTCGCCGAGGACCTGGCCGCACAGCTGGGCACCATCGGCCACCTGGCGGCTCTGCGCCGGCTCGCCGTGGCACCGTTTTGCACCGAGCCTCAGTGGTCATTTGAGGTGTTGGAATCTTTAAGCCTGGAGGACCGCCAGAAGGCGCTTCTCCCGGTTGATGCCGCATTGCAGGCCTGGCGGCGATTTGACCTGCCCGCCCGGGGGGTCAATGCCCTGCGGCAGGGCCAAACGGTCGATGTTGCCGTCGAACTCCCCGGAATGGTGCGTATCTATGCGGACGGCCTAGGGTTTTTGGGTTTGGGTGAAATCGAGGCGGCCGGGCTGTTAAAGCCGCTGCGACTTATTTCGTCGGCGACGAATCGTGCTTGAGGGCACGTGCCGCGACGCGTACAATGCGCGGCTTCTTAAAAGGTCCTAAGTTATTGATTGAGGGTTTGATTTCAATGCCACTTACTCGTGAAGAAAAGACGGGCGTCGTCGGTAAATTTCAGCGCAGCGCGCAAGACACCGGCTCCCCCGAAGTTCAAATTGCCTTGTTGTCCGAGCGCATTAACGGCTTGAGCCAGCATTTCACCACGCACAAAGCCGACCATGCATCGCGTCGCGGACTGCTCAAGATGGTCAATCAGCGCCGCAAGCTGCTCGATTACCTGAAGAGCAGAACTCCGGACAAGTACACGCAATTGGTCGAACGCTTAGGGTTACGCCGCTAACAGGCGCCGCTGCAGGCGCGCACTGGCGCCTGCGTCTTTCACATCCGAATTACGCAAAGGGGCTCCACGTGAGCGCTATCAAAAAAAGTTTTAAGTATGGGGATCACACCGTAACCCTGGAGACCGGCGAACTCGCCCGGCAGGCCGACGGTGCGGTACTCGTGTCCATGAACGAAACGGTGGTCCTGGTCACCGCGGTCGGCCTGAAAAAGGCCACGCCGGGGCGCGATTTCTTTCCTCTGACCGTGAATTACATCGAAAAAACCTACGCAGCGGGACGCATTCCCGGTGGTTTCTTCAAGCGCGAGGGACGGCCTACTGAAAAGGAAACGCTGACATCGCGTCTGATCGATCGGCCGATCCGCCCGCTGTTTCCCGAAGGTTTCATCAACGACGTTCAAGTCGTCGCTCAAGTCATTTCCGTCAACAGCGAAATGGATCCTGATATTGCCTCGCTTCTCGGCGCGTCCGCGGCACTGGCCATTTCCGGCATGCCATTTCTGGGGCCCATCGGCGGCGCCCGCGTCGGCTATGTCGACGGCAAGTACATTCTGAATCCCACGACCACCCAACTCGCCACGTCGCAGCTCGATCTGGTGGTAGCCGGCACAGCGGAAGGCGTGCTGATGGTGGAGTCGGAAGCCGCCGGCCTCAACGAAGAGGTCATGCTGGGTGCGGTAACGTTCGGTCACGAACAGATGCAGATCGCCATCAAGACCATCAACGAACTCGCCGCGGAAGCGGGCAAGCCGAAGTGGTCATGGGTCGCGCCGGAGCCGAACACGGAGCTCCAATCCGCAGTCAGCGGATTCGCGGAGACGGCCGTTGCCGCTGCGTACACCCTCACCGAAAAGATGGAGCGCTACGCCAAGATCAAGGAGATCAAGGGCGCTGCGGTCGAAGCTCTCGCCAAGGGCGAGACGCCGAAATTCACCGCCGAGCAAGTGGGCGCCGAGTTCTCCAATCTGGAATATCGATTGGTGCGCGGGAAAATTCTCGATGGTCAGCCGCGCATCGACGGCCGTGACACCAAGACGGTGCGCGCCATCAATATCCGCACGGGCGTGCTCGCGCGAACTCACGGTTCGGCGTTATTCACCCGTGGAGAGACCCAGGCTCTGGTCGTGACGACGTTGGGAACCGGGCGGGATGCGCAGATCATCGACGGCCTGATGGGCGAGAAGAAAGAGCCCTTCATGCTGCACTACAATTTCCCTCCCTTCAGCGTCGGCGAAACCGGCATGATGGGATCACCCAAGCGGCGCGAAATCGGTCACGGCAACCTGGCCAAGCGCGGCGTGAAAGCCGTCATGCCGGGCGTCGAGAAATTCCCGTACGTCATTCGCGTGGTTTCTGAAATTCTCGAGTCGAACGGCTCGAGTTCCATGGCCTCGGTCTGCGGCACCAGCCTGGCGTTGATGGACGCGGGCGTGCCGATCAAGGCGCCGGTCGCCGGCGTGGCCATGGGATTGGTCAAGGAAGGTTCGCGCTTCCAGGTGCTCACCGATATTTTGGGCGACGAAGATCACTTGGGCGACATGGATTTCAAGGTGGCCGGCACCAAAGACGGTATTACGGCGCTGCAGATGGACATCAAGATCACGAGCATCACGCGCGAGATCATGAAAGTCGCTTTGGATCAGGCGCGCGACGGCCGCCTGCATATCCTCGGCGAAATGAACAAAGTGCTCTCCAAGCCGCGCGAGAACATGTCCGAGTGGGCTCCCACCATCATCACCTTGAAGATCGATCCGGAAAAGATCCGCGATGTGATCGGCAAGGGCGGCGCGGTCATTCGCCAGATCACCGAAGAAACCGGCACCTCGATCGATATCGAGAACGACGGCACGGTGAAAATTGCGTCCGTTCAGGGTGCGGCGGGCCGCGAAGCGCAGCGTCGCATCGAATTGATCACCGCGGACGTTGAAGTCGGGCGGGTGTATGAAGGCAAGGTCGCGCGCCTCATGGATTTCGGCGCCTTCGTGACGATTCTTCCCGGCCGCGACGGCCTCGTGCACATCTCCCAGATCTCCGAGGAACGTGTGGAGCGGGTGGGCGACAAGCTCAAGGAAGGCGATGTAGTGCGCGTCAAGGTGCTCGAGGTCGACCGCCAGGGCCGCGTACGGCTGTCCATGCGCAACGTCGACGCTGCGTAAGTTCGGCGCGGCGACCCGATCGCCGCGGTCGGTGCGTGCGGTTAGGAGACAGGCTCCCAGTCGCTAACCGTCGCGCACCAGGTTCGACGCAACGCGCGGCCGCGGCGGTTCTCCGCCGGCCACGGTCTTTACGCGCTCTCGAAGCTGAGGCGTCGGCTGCTGATTCATCAGCTGCTTCAGGCTCTGTTCCAAGTGCGGGCTCACCTGGCCTTGCAGCGTGCTGCCGTAGGAGCGGATCACGCTCACCATAAATTCCTGGCTTAGGATCGGCTCAGCCAAATGCTCCTGCTCGGCAATGACCTGAAGCAGGATGCTGCGCGTAATGTCGGCACTGTTTTTCTTGTCGACAACAACGAAATCGATCCTCTCGACCACCAGGCGCCGGACATCAGCCAAGGTGATGTAGCGGCTTTCGACCGTGTCATAGAGGCGTCGATTCGGATATTTCTTAATCACTCGCGGTTCGCTCATGGGGCTCCTCGCTCGTGTTGGCTGGCACCACCGGAGGATGCCGGTCCGTGCCAGTCCACGTCTGACCACTTAAAGATTACCACCCAAAGAATAGCGCAATGCAGCGCTAAGGCAAATCGGCATTTTTCTCCAGCGATATTAGTCGCTTACACGCAAATGCAGACGCCTGGGTACTTTATTGACCCCCCATTGACCGATCGCCCAAGTCCACGCTGCAGAGATTGGTCCCGACTCGAGCCAGGCGGGAGGGGCCAGACCGAGCAACGAAAAGAGGGTGAGCAACTGCGGCAGGGGAGAATCCGCGCCTGCCGCCACACTGCGCCGCGACTTCGCCAGTTTTGCACCGTCAGGTTCGGTCAGCACCGGCACGTGGGCATAGAGCGGCTCGGCATATCCCAGCAGCTGCTGCAGGTAGAGCTGACGCGGCGTGTTGTCCAAAAGATCGGCGCCGCGAACGATATGGGTTACGCCCTGCAAGGCGTCGTCGACCACCACCGCGAGCACGTAGGCAACGATTTGATCGCGGCGCTTGAGGATGATGTCGCCCACGGCCGTTGCGACCTCCTGCCGGTAGGTGCCCTGGATGCGGTCGGTAAACCGGATCTCGCGGGAATCGACTCGCAGCCGGATCGCAGCCGGCACTCCCGGCGCGGCCGGACGATCGCGGCAAGTACCGGGGTAGCGCAGCTCATCCTCGAGTTGCGCGCGGCTGCAGGTGCACGCAAAGGTGCGGTGTTGGGCTTGCAGCTGGTTGAGTGCCTCGGCATAGAGCTGGCTGCGCTCGGATTGCCGCGTCAGTCCGTCCCATTCAAAGCCGAAGCGCTCCAAGGTGCGCAGAATGCCGTCTGCCGAGCCGGCCACTTCTCGGGGCCGATCGAGATCCTCGATCCGCAACAGCCAGCGTCCCTCGTGGGCGCGCGCATCCAGGAAGCTGGCCGCCGCCGCGAAGAGAGAGCCTAAATGCAGGTCGCCCGACGGGGTCGGCGCAAACCGCCCGACATAACGCGGGCTATCGGTACCGGTCGTCGCGGTCGCCGTACTGCTTTTCGCGGCGTTCGCGCCGCTCCTGGGCTTCGACCGACAAGGTCGCGACGGGACGAGCCTCCAAGCGTTTAATGCCTATTTCCTCGCCGGTTTCCAGGCAATAGCCATACGAGCCGTCTTCAATGCGCTTGAGCGCCTCGTCGATCTTGCGAATCAACTTGCGCTCGCGGTCGCGGGTGCGCAGCTCGAGGCTGAACTCTTCCTCTTGGGTGGCCCGGTCGTTTGGGTCGGGAAAATTGGCTGCTTCATCCTTCATGTGCAGCACGGTGCGATCGACTTCAACCATGAGGTCTCGCTTCCAATTCTGCAGAATGCGGGCGAAGTGCTCCAACTGTTCCTTGTTCATGTACTGCTCGCCGCGGCGAGCGATGTACGGTTTTACGTTGCGGGGGCCTGCCAGCAGGCTTGCTGATGCCGACGCCTCGGCGTCGCCGTCTTCATCGTTTTGCAGCATGCGCGGCATCACCAGCGGGCGAGTATCGAACTTGATGGGGGCAACCTTTTCGCTGCTGGCTCGCGCCGGCGGCGCAGCTGCCGGCATGGGTACGGGCTTCAGCGCAGCCGGTTTGGTGTGCGCTGGTTTTGTCAGCGCGGGCTTCGCGCTCACGGTTTTGGGTGCGGATTTGGTCGGTTTCACTGTTACCTTTGATGTGGCCATTGGCTTTGCTTTCGTCGGCGGCCGTGCCGCCTTTTTAGGAGCGGCTGCTTTATGAGTCGCTTTTTTGGGTGTCGCCTTACCTGGCCGCTTAGCCGCTTTATTGGGTTTCTTCGAGGGCATTTTAGTTTTCCGCCTCCTAACGAAAGAGCGCGCGATTATACCGACGCATTCATGCCTGT
>Ga0193753_10001059_pt1 | contig 24451 bp, 17 predicted proteins | sample H1c2metaG_FD_144925 | JGI IMG/M metagenome (GOLD analysis project Ga0193753, IMG submission 144925) | Soil microbial communities from a riparian zone of the East river system, Colorado, United States - H1c2 | ecosystem: Environmental > Terrestrial > Soil > Riparian zone | place: USA: East... | reverse complement strand
CGCCGAGCTCGTGGGTGGACTCGTTCATCGATGGATGGAGACGCGAGCCCCCGGATGTGATCCTGGCCGAAGGGACACGCGCGGCCCGTGCCTTCAGCACCTTATCGCGGTGCGCCGGATGGCCGGCCGGGAATCACGGTCCAGGCGGATCACGCGGAGCGGCGAGCTTCTCTACCCATCATGAGCAGAAGCGCGGCGGTGGTCGGTCGCCGGATGGGTCCCTTCCTGGCGGTTCTCCTGGTGGTCGGGGCGTGCGGCTCGGTCGAGCCGGGCGGCCGGGACGCGGGCGGGCCAGACAGCGGCCCCGGCGGAGGCGGCGACGACGGCGGTCCCGACGCGTCGGGCGCCGAGACGTGCGAGCCGGACACCGCCGTCTGCGCCGACGACCGCACCGTCGTGTGCGACGCCTCGGGGACGGTCACCAGCATGGCTGCGTGCCCGGTCGGCTGTCACCCTGACGGAGATCGGTGCAATGACATCGATCCGAGCAACGGGCTGGGCGCCCACCTCGACGACGCCGCGGCCGCCCCGGATCTCGTCCTCACCGACGGAGCCGTCATCGACGCCGACGACGGACAGATCACCGACGGCGACGGGTCGCCGCTGGCCGTCCCCACCGCGCTGGTGGACGGGGCGAGCGGTGGCGTCCCGGTCCGCGTCCTCATCGTCGCCAGCCTGAGGACCGGTGATCTGGTGATCGCCGGCTCGCCGGCGCTCGCCGTGGTCTCCGCCGGCGATGTGCTGGTCGAGGGGACGATCACCGTCCAGTCCGGCAGGATCCTCGACGAGAATCCCACCTGCGCCGGGGCCCGCGGAGACACGTGCCTGGCCGGCGGCGGCGGCGGTGGCTTCGGCGGCCGCGGCGGCGACGGCGGATCGTTCCGGTCCGCGGCCGGGGAGCTGGTGGCGGGTGGCGAAGGCGCGTCGAGCTCCGGCGCGGTCGATCTGCAGCCGCTGCGCGGCGGGTGCGAGGGCGGCGCGTTCGGCGGGACCGGCGGCGGCGAGGGCGGCGGCGCGGTCCAGATCGTCAGTCGCACCGCGATCGTCCTTCGCGGCGCCATCGCGGCCAGCGGCGCGAGCGGGAGGAGCTTCGCCGGCGGCCTGTGCGGGAGGTCCGGCATCGGTGGCGCCGGATCGGGCGGCGCCATCCTGCTCGAGGCGCCTCGAGTGGAGGTCGCGGGCTCGGCGGCGCTGGTGGCCAACGGCGGGAGCGGCGGGTGCAAGGACAGCCGCGGACAGGATGGACCGATCTCCGAGGACGGCGCGCCCATCACCGACTGCGATTCCCCCGACGGAGACGGCGGCCGCGGCGGCGCGCGCAACGGCGGCGCCGGCAACGGCATCAGCGGCGCGGCGGGCGGTGGAGCGGGCGGCGGCGGCGGCGGCGGTGCCGGCCGCATCCGCGTGAACACCGCGTTCGACCGCTTCGTCGTCGAGCCAGGAGCCATCGTGAGCCCGGCGCCCTCGGTCGGCGCGATCGCGACGCGCTGAACGCGATGTTGGTTTCCAACCGAGCGGGGCCGTTCTAGACTGGCCTCCGGGGGTGGGAACATGTCGAAGTCCGTGTCGACGTGCTCGAGTCCGGCCGTCACATGATCGGCCGGACGCTGGTGGCCGGGGTGGGCAACGTCCTCCGGGGCGACGACGGCTTCGGCGTCGAGGTGGTCAGGCGCCTGGCCGGTCAGCCGCTCCCCGGCGACACGTCGGTCGTGGACTTCGGCATCCGCGGCGTCCACCTCGCCTATCAGCTCCTCGACGGGTACGACACGCTCATCCTCATCGACGCGCTGGCGCGCGGCGAGCCGCCAGGCACCCTCTACCTCATGGAGCCGGACATGGACGAGCTCCCGCCGCGCGAGCTGGTCGACGGCCACGACCTCGATCCGGCGGCAGTGCTGGGGATGGTGAAGCTGCTGGGAGGATCCATCCGGCGCACCGTCGTGGTCGGCTGCGAGCCGGCCGACCTGGACGAGCGCATGGGCCTGAGCCCGCCGGTCGCGCTGGCAGTGGAGGAGGCGGTCCGCCTGGTGCGCCGCCTGGTCGACGAGCGAACCAAGGAGACCACTTCATGATGAACTACCTCAAGATGCGCGAGATGTGAGAGGTGGCCAGGTACCGGCTCATCCCCGAGCGATCGGAGCTGTGGGCCGAGGCGCGCTCCAGCCTCCATCCGATCAGGGTGGAGACCAGCGGCCTCACCGGCGAGATCGACGCCGAGATCGAGGGTGACCAGGTCCGCCTGAGCGCTCCGTTCCGGATCGAGATCGACGCCCAGCGCCTGAAGTCGGGCAACCGACTGGTCGACGGCGAGCTGCAGCGCCGCCTCGACACCCGCAAGTTCCCCCGGGTGGTCGGCATCGTCAGCGGCGTCGACCCGCTCCAGCCGGGCCGTGCCCGCCTCCGCGGCGACCTCTCCCTCCACGGAGTAAGCAAGTCGACCCACGTCGAGGTGGCCGTCCGCGTCCTCGAGGACGGCACCATCGAGATCGAGGGAGACAAGACCATCGACATGCGGGACCACGGCATGACCCCGCCGAAGTTCCTCATGTTCAAGGTCCAGCCGGACGTGAAGGTCCGGGCCCGCCTGGTGGCCGAGAAGGCGACCTGACCCGGCGAGCCAGCACCAGCGGAGGAGATCATCATGGGCGCACTGGCAGGCGGCTAGAAGACCTCGTAGCCGGGGGTGAGGACGTGACCCGGGTCGTGCTCCTGCTTGGCGTCGCGGAGCCGCCCGTGGGCCGGTCCGAAGTGCTCGCGCCAGTCGCCGCGCGACATCGAAAAGGCGCTGACCGGGTAGAGAGTGCCCCCGGCGGCGCGGACTCGCTCGTAGGTGGCGCGGTTGGCGGTCATCAGCCGGCTGGCCTCGGCGGCGTCGTCGGTGTTCGGGAACCGGACCAGGTTGAACGCGTAGCACAGGTCGTCCGCCGGTAGCCGGAGGAGCGGGCTGGTGACCGCCTCCCGGCGAAACGCGGTGATGTTCACCTGGCCGGCGGTCCCCAGGTCCGCCGCCGTCACCTCGCCCAGCTCGCGGTCGACCACGGCCGCGACCCTCGAGTCACCGACGAAGGTGGTGAGCCACGGGTGCGGGAACGACCACTGGCCGCTGGATCGCAGGGCCTGCTCCAGCGCGGCGAACCGGTGGAGGTGGTCCGGGTAGGTCAGCGTGCTCGGCTGGGCCCTCGATCGATCGTCGGACAGGCCGGCCAGCAGCGCGTCGTCGTCCGGCGGGTCCCCGGAGAACTGCTTGGCCGCGTCGAGCCGGAACATCCAGCCGGTCGGCGTGGGCAGCGCCGCGCCCTGCACCGAGTCGAACCGTCCGTCGCCAGCCAGGTGACGCTGGTCGGTCAGCATCGCCTCGAGGTCGGGGTACATCAGTAGATAGCGGCGCACCTGCTCCGGCGCCGGAACCAGGGCGAGCGTCGCGCGGGTGATGACCGCCACCTGGCCGAGGCCGGCGCGGACCGCGTCGAACAGGTCGGCGTGACTCGTCGCCGAGCAGGTGATCTTCTGGCCCTTGCCGGTGACCACCTCCATGGCGAGGACGTTGTCGCTCTGCATGCCGTACCGCGAGGTGGTGCCGCCGATGCCGCCGACCACCAGGGTGCCGCCGACCGTCAGATCGAGGTAGTCGGTCAGGACCGGCGGGACCATGCCCTCCGGCAAGGTCGCGTCGATCACCTCGCCCCAGGTGGCCCCGGCGTCGACCGCGACCCGATCGCCGCGGACCCGGTGGACGGTGCGGAGCCGGGTCATGTCGCACACGATGCCGTCCGCGACCTGGGAGCGGCCGAACAGCGAGTGGCGCCTGCCCTGGGCCGCCAGCTTGCAGCCCCGGCCGGCGGCCCAGCGGATCGCCGCGGCCAGATCCTGATCCGAGGCGGGCAGAAGAACCCCCTCCGGTGTCCGGTGCACCATGTGCCCGAAGTCGTCGGCCGCTGCCGCGCGCGATTCATCATCGAAGCGGAGCTCACCCTCCAGGGGCGGCGGTGGAACGTGGGTCATCGGGTCCTCCGGGAGAAGCGTAGACCGGGTACCCGCGTTCGTCCGCAAGCGTCGGGCCGCCCGATCCGCGGTCAGGTGGGGCGCTGTCCCATGGGACACTGCCGGTCTCGTACGAGAAAGCCTGAGAGTGCTCGAGACGACGGCGAGCCGACAGCGATGTAGGTAGTCCAGAATCGCAATGTCTCAGTCTGGGGCTTTCGACTGTACGTACCCCGGCCGGGTGATGAGTCGCGGTTTGCCCTGCGATCTCGCGCCGAATGACGCTCGGCTTCGTTGACTTCGAAACGCTGCGGCCCGAAGAATCACAATTCCACGGAAGATCGTCATTCGAGATCGTCAGTCCGAAACAATGACATTGGCCGAGGGATAGTTGGTACCCGAGATCCTCAATGCCTGGCTCTGGCAGGCCCGGCTGGCCATTCGGGGCGGGCTGGCCCGCTCCTTTGCCGCCCACGGCTACGTCGATCCATCGTATCGACCGCCCCGACTCCCGTTCGTCTCGGTGGTCGGCCCGATGTCGCTGCAGGTCGAGCCCGAGCGGGAGAACCCGCGCGCCGGCCAGGCGGTGATCCGGCTGCCCGGCCACGTCATTGGACAGGCGAGAGCCCCGGCCGGCGCGGTCCCGGCCAGCGGGGCGCTGCGCCTCCGCTTCGATGGCCGCGCCACGGTGACCCTCGCCCTGGCCGGCCTGCCGGCGACCCCGTTCGGCGATCCGGCGACCGGCGCGCAGGTGGCCCTCGCCATCACCGACGCGATCGGCCAGGCGCTGGCCGGCGGCGGGTTCCGCGAGGAGGACGGCAGCCCGGTGGCGGACGCCGACCTCCTGGCCGCGCTGCAGACCATCTCGGTCCGCTGGAGCCAGGAATCGCGCCAGCTGGCGATCGCGTCCGACGTCGGGTCGCCGGCGACCGGGCTGCGCTCCTCGGTCGAGATCCTGCCGGTGGCCGGCGATCTGGCCCCCGCGCTCGGGCTGTCCCCGCCCGCGGTCACCAGCGAGGGCCGCCACCGCCTGCACAAGCTGCCGGCCCCCCGCCCCATGATGGTCGAGGTCCGGCTGGACCTGTGGGCGTCGAGCCAGTCGGAGATCGCGGTCATGTTCGACGGCCTGGCCGCGGCGGCGCCGACCCGCGGCCGGCTGGTGCTGCGCCCGTCGCTGCTGGCGGCCGACGTCGCCCCGGGCGACACCGAGGTCCGCCTGCTCGGCCAGGGCGAGCCGACCGGGGTCGACTCGCTGGTCCACCTCGAGGGCGGAGACGGCCTCACCGACCGCTCCCGCGGGGCGGTCTTCGCCGCGTCGGCCGGCGCCACCGCCGAGCCGGCCGCGTCACGCCTCCGCCTGACCGGCGCCGGGCAGATCAGCGGAGCGGTGTATCCGGCGCCGCTGGTGCCGGATCCGCTGGTCTCGACCCACCCGATGCCGGTCGGCTTCGCGGTCGCGGTCGGCGTGCGGATCGACCCGGGCAGCGCCGCCGGCGACCGCTACCCGCTGCTCCGGCTCGCGCTCGGCGCCACCGAGGTGGTGTCGATCGAGGTCGCCGCCGTGGCGGTCAACGTCCCCAACGAGGGCCAGGTGATGTTCGGCGAGGTCACCGCCGCGGCGACGCTGATGAGCGGCAACGCCCCGTCGACCGCGACCACGCGCTGGCGCCAGCGCATGACCGCGTTCGAGGCGTCCGGCACGCTCCACCTCACCGTCGTGCCGGACGGCGCGATCGGGCTGGCCTGGGAGGGGGAGGCGCAGCGCCTCGACGACCCGCAGGCCACCCCGGCGCCGCCGGTCGCCGGCATCGGCCGCCCGGCCGCCGGACACGACATGGTGCTGGCGCTCGGCGGAGGAGCGGCCGCCCCCCTGCCCCGCCCGATCTCGATCTCGCACGTGCACCTGGTGCGTGAGCCGGTCGGCCCGATCGACCCCCGGCTGCGCCGATCGATCACCACCGCCGCGCAGCTCCGCCCCGGCGACATGATCGCGCTGGCCAGCTCCGACGACGGCTGGCACCTGGGTGACCTGCGCAGCCTGGCCCTGGTGGTCGACGTCAGCGGCGACCGCGTGTTCCTGAGCAGGCCGGCCGGCGCGCACCGGCGCGGCCGGACCCTCGCCTACCAGGACGAGGCCTTCTTCTACCAGGTCGCGGTCAAGCGCCGCGACGACCTCATGAACCGCCTGTATCACTGCAGCGTCGACTACAAGGTGTCGGCGCTGCTCGAAGACCCGAGCACTCGCACGACGGCCGTGCTGGTCCGCGAGGCGATCGCGGATCTGGCCCCGCTCGGCGCCACCCGCGCCGCCGGCGGCCACCCCGGCACCACCGTCGTGGAGGCGGACTCGTCCCCCGGAGCCAACTGATGAGGAGCGACCATGCCTGAGCGGCTACACCCCGGTGTATATGTCGAGGAAGTCAGTGGCGGAGTCCGCCCGATCGAGGGAGTCAGTACGTCGACTGCGGCCTTCATCGGCGAGTCGGCCCGCGGCATCCCCGCGCTCCCCCAGCTGCTGATCAGCTTCGCCGACTTCGAGCGGGCGTTCGGCTCCCACCAGCCCGCCGAGGCCGGCCTCCTGGCCGCCGCGGTGGACGGCTTCTTCGCCGCCGGCGGGCGCCGCGCGTACGCGGTCCGGGTGCTGCCGGGCGACGCGGTCAAGGCCCAGTCTGCCGCGCTGGCCACGCGGGTGGCGACGAACCCGCCCGCCGCGCTGCAGCTGACCGCGCGCGGCGCCGGCAGGTGGGCCGACGTCATCCGGATCAACATCGCCGACTCGAGCTCCTTCAAGGACGACGCCTTCCGGATCGACGTGCTGTCGGCCGAGGGCGGCGCCACCCGCCGGCTCGAGGTGTTCGACGACGTGCGGATGGACCCGGCCCACGAGGACTACGTGGGTGAGCGGCTGAAGTCGTCGCGCTACGTCGAGGTGGTCGATCTGTTCGGCGCGGCGGTGGACGCCAACCCGAACGCGGCGCTGGTCGCTGCCCAGCCGCCGCGGGTGACCGCGCGCACCCTGCCGGCCTCCACCACCTATCTCATGTACGAGGGCAAGGCGATCACCGCGACCTCGTGGGACATGGCCACGCCGGACGCGACCCCGACCCGGCAGACGATCACCTTCACCCAGGCGCTGCTCGCCACCCTGGGTGGCGGCGCCCCGACCTTCACCAACGGGTCGGCCCAGCTCACCCCGGCCCAGCTCGCCACCCTCCTCAGCACCGCGCTGACCAGCTTCGACGCGCCCGCCAGCGCCAACCCGCCGTCGGTGGGGGTCAAGGTGGGGCGCGCGCCGGTCGTGGTCATCGCCCCGGCCACCGGGTCGACCTGGAACCTCGACGACGAGACGATCGTCGTCACCGTCAACGGCGGCCCGCCGATCAACGTCACCGTTCCGGCCGGCGCCCCCGCCGCGGTCACCGCGACCGAGCTGGCCGCGGCGATCAACGCGTCCACCGCCGGCGTCACCGCCGCGGTGACCGGGACCGGTCCGGCCCCGACCGTCACCGTGACCGGCCGCGGCAACGAGGCGGCGGTGCCGACCCTCGCGATCGCCTCGTCGCCGACCGCGGCGCGGATCAGCACCAGCAGCCCGGTGGCCGGTCTCCAGGGGGTCGGTCCCGAGCGGTGGGGCGGGCTCCGCCTCAGCCTGTCCGAGAACATCACCGCGACCGCGCCGGCCGTCCTCCGCTCGCTCGGCTTCGCCGGCAGCTCGCGCGGCTACCCGGCCAACTCGCCGGCCAACCCGCTGGCCCGCCCGGTCGTCCAGACCGGCGTCCGCCTGCTCGGCGGCACCGACGGCACCGCCGCGATCACCGCGTCCGACTACGAGGGGGACGCGCGCGAGCGCACCGGCCTCCACGCGCTCGACGGCGTCGACGTCAACCTGGTCGCCATGCCGGGCAAGACCGACATCTCGTACTTCGCCATCGGCGTCGCGTACTGCGACCGGCGCGGCGACTGCTTCCTGCTCATGGACGGTCCGGGCGGGGTCGACCGCCAGATCGAGGTCAAGCCGGACGACGCCAGGCAGTTCGTCGAGTCGCTCCCGGTCCGCTCCAAGAACTCGGCGATGTTCTACCCGTGGATCCGGGTCCCCGATCCGGTCGGGGTCGGCCGCAACCCGACCCGCTTCGTCGCGCCGTCGGGCCACGTGGCCGGCATCTTCGCCCGCACCGACGTCACCCGCGGCGTCTGGAAGGCGCCGGCCGGGATCGAGGCCTCGGTCCCGGAGGCGGTCGGCCTGCAGTACCAGGTGATCGACGCCGAGCAGGACATGCTCAACCCGGCCAGCCTCAACTGCCTGCGCCAGTTCCCCGGCCTCGGGATCGTCTCGTGGGGCACCCGCACCCTCGCGTCGGACCCGGAGTGGCGCTACGTGCCGGTCCGCCGGATGGGGCTCTTCCTCAAGGAGTCGCTGCGGCGCGGCCTGCAGTGGGCGGTGTTCGAGCCGAACGACGAGGAGCTGTGGGGGCGGATCAAGATCAACATCCAGTCCTTCATGCTCACCCTGTTCCGGCAGGGCGCGTTCCAGGGCTCGACCCCGGCCGAGGCGTTCGCGGTCGCCTGCGATCGCTCGACCAACCCGCAGGAGAACATCGACGCCGGCATCGTCACGGCCAAGGTGGCGTTCGCGCCGCTCAAGCCGGCCGAGTTCGTCGTCATCGAGATCAGCCAGAAGAGCCTGCTCGTCGCGTGACCGGCCCGCGCGATGCCGACCGCCCTCCCCCGCAACCCGCTCAGGAACTACCAGTTCCGGGTCGCCGTGCTCTCGCTCGGCGACCAGATGTCGTCGGACACGCCGTATGTGGCCGGGGTGCGCACGGTCTCCGGGCTCCGCGCGCAGATCGCGCCGAGCGAGACCTGGGAGGGCGGCAACAACTTCCACCGCTACGCGAACCCGAGCCGGGTCACCTGGGAGCCGATCACGCTCGAGACCGGGCTCGCGCTCGACTCGTCGCTCGAGGACTGGGCCCGCGCCGTCCTCGACTTCACCGCCACCGGCAAGAGGCCGGCCGGCGGGGCGGTGAAGCGCCAGGTGGTCATCGACCTGTGGGACGAGAACGTCCACCCGGACGGTCCACCCGCGCTCGCCCCTCCGCCCCCGCCGTCGCCGTCGGCGGTGTCCCCGTTCTCCGCCAACCTCAAGGTCGACATCGCGCGGCAGGGCGTCCGCTACAAGCGCTACCACGTGTTCAACGCGTGGATCAGCAAGTACGCGGCGCTGCCCAAGCTCGACTCGCTGACGAGCGAGGTGTCGCTCTTCTCCGTCGAGCTGACCCACGAGGGCTGGACCGAGTCGACCATCTAGACCCAACGAGAGGATCCCAATGGCCCGTTTCGTCGACCCCAAGAAGCGAGACCCGTTCCGCAACTTCAACTTCCGCATCGTGATGGGCGGGATCGAGGTCGCCGCCTGCCGCAAGATGAGCGGGCTCACCGGCACCGTCGACGTGGTCAAGTTCCGCGCCGGCAACAACAAGGCCTCCAACGAGGAGATGTCGCCGGGCCGGACCCATTACGAGCCGATCACGCTCGAGTCGGGGCTCACCACCGACCCGGAGTTCGAGCGCTGGGCGCTGCTGCTCATCCGCCACGAGCTGACTCCGGGGCTGCGCGCCACCGATCCCGACTTCCGGCGCGAGGTCGAGATCTTCGTCTACGACATCGACAACAACCGCCCGGTGAAGAAGTTCGTCCTGCACAAGGCGTGGGTGTCGAAGTACACCGGGATGTCGGAGCTGGCCGCCGAGGCCAACGAGGTGCTGATCGAGACCATCGAGATCCAGCACGAGGGCTTCGAGCGGGTGGAAGTCGCCTAGGGACGCGCGATGAGCGGCCGAGGCAACATGGTCGAGCTGCCCCACGGGCTGTTCGACGAGGACGGGGTCTGCCACCGCGCCGCGGTGCTGCGCCCGGTCACCGGACACGAGGAGCTGCTCCTGGCCGGGCCCGACGCCGCGCCGCAGGCGGTCAGCGAGCTGCTCGCCGCCACCCTCGAGCAGGTCGGCGAGTACGACCGGGTCGACCCCGGGCTGGCCGGCGCGCTGACCCGCGGCGACCGCCAGTTCCTGGTCCTGCAGCTGCGCGCCGCGATGTACGGCGACCGCATCCCGCTCATCCTGCGCTGCGCCAGCCCGGCCTGCCGCGCCCTGTCCGACGTCGATATCCGGATCTCGGAGGTGGTGCCGCCGGGCGCGCCGCCGACCTCGCCGTGGATCGACTGCGACACCCCGAGCGGTCCGGCCCGGGTGCGCGCGCCGACCGGCGCCGACGACGACGCCACCGCCGACGGAGACCGGGCCGACCGCGCCGCGCGGCTGTGGGCCCGGCTGGTGCTGCTCGACGGCGGCGCGGTCGACCCCGGCGCCTGGCGCGCCTTGCCCGCGCCGACCCGCCACGCGATCGCGCTCGCCCTGGCCGACGGAGCCCGCGCGCCGGAGCTGGTCTACCTGGCTCGCTGCCCGACCTGCGCCGCCGGCCTCGAGATCGTGCTCGACCCGTTCTCGCTGCTCGCCCGCGAGCTCCGCTCCGGCGGGGACCGCCTCCTGGCCGAGGTCCACGCCCTCGCCTTCCACTACCACTGGTCGGAGGGCGAGATCTTCGCGCTGCCGCGCACCCGCCGGTGGCGCTACCTCCAGCTGCTCGCCCGCGAGCTCGAGGGCCGCCCGCTCCTCGACGGGTGGAGCTAGGGCCATGGCCGACCAGGGTCAGCGACACGTCGGCCTCAGCAGGCGCGAGCTCGAGCGCGAGCTGGCCTGGCTACTCCGCCACGTCCCGGCCGATCCGGCCCAGCTGGTGAGGCTGATCGGCCAGGTGGTGGTGACGCTCATCGACAAGAACAACGCCGCCCTCGCCCAGCGGATCGACGCGCTGGACGACGGCAAGCCGGGAGAGCCCTGATGCCTCGCAACCTCGAGCCGGAGCAGGTCGCGCTTCCCTACCGCATCGCGCGCGGCGCGCTGGTCGCCTTGCCCCACCCCAAGGCGGGCGACTCGGCCACGTTCGAGATCCTGAAGTTCCAGTTCAACCCGGAGACGGTGACGCGGGCGCGCACCGGCCAGTGGGAGCGCAAGCTCGACAAGAAGTCGTCCAAGGCGGCCCAGGAGAAGGTCGCCGCCGACGCCCAGCGGGGCGGCGCGCTCAAGTCGAAGAGCGAGATCGTGAGCTTCAAGCTCATCTTCGACGCGACCGAGCTGCGCCTGCGCGAATCCGCGGAACCGGACGGCGTCATGCCGGAGCTCGCCGTGCTCGAGCGGTTCGCGCTCGGGCCGGACCAGCTGCCCGACCCGCCCAAGAAGGACAACGAGTTCGCCCTGGTCAGCCTCGACCCGACCGAGGCGCTGCTGGTGCTCGGGCCGCGCAGCTTCCCGGGCGTCATCACCCAGATGAACATCGTCGAGCAGCGCTTCGACGTCGACCTGGTCCCGATCCGCGCCGAGATCGACATCCGGTTCCGCATCCTCGAGGCGACCACCGTCGCGGTGAACAAGGACACCGCGAAGATCTTCGAGGACCTGGTCAAGCAGGGGCAGGACCTGTCGGCCAGGGCGGCCGAGTCGTACCAGGGTGACGTCAAGGCGGCGATCGGCAAGGCGCTGGTGCCGCGCGAGGGGCGCAAGATCGTCAACGGAGAGTTCCTGTGAGCCGGGACCCGTCGTCGCGGCACCAGGACCTGCCGACCTACGAGGTGGCGATCGCGCCGGGCGCCGAGCCGGTCGAGCTGTACGCGCCGCGGGTCATCCCGCCGGTCTCGGTCTCCCAGGTGCACAAGGTCGCCGCCGGCGACCGGCTCGACCTGCTCGGCCACCGCTACTTCGGCGACCCGTTCCAGTACTGGAGGATCGCCGACGCCAACCCGACGCTCACGCCCGACGACGCGCTCGATCCGGGCGCGGCGATCGCCATCCCGGCCAGGCCGAGAGGAGAGTAGTGGCGGCCGAGACCATCCCCTACCTCGACGTGTGGATCGACGGCGTGCCGATGGCGGACGCCGAGAGCACGATCCGCCGCCTCGAGGTCGACGAGCGGGCCGATGACGTGTCCTCGTTCCACATGTGCCTGGCGATGTCGCCGGGTGACGGCGACTGGAGCGGGCTGGACGACGGCCGGTTCGCGCTGCTCCACCGGGTGACGATCGGCTTCGGGCTGGGCGCGCCCGACCGGCCGTCGCCGACGGTCAAGGACGTCGTGTTCGACGGCTACGTCACCGCGGTCGAGCCGACCTTCGGGGTCGACCGCAGCTCCGAGTCGACCCTCGATCTGTTCGGCCTCGACGCCTCGTGCCTCATGCACCTGGAGGAGCGCCAGCGCCGGTTCGAGGGCCTGCCCGACTCCGACATCGTGCGGCAGATCTACGGCGAGTACGGCTTCTCCACCGCCGGCGACGCGATCGAGACCACCGCGCCCAGCCGCGACCCGGAGCGCGGCACCATGCTCCAGCGCGGGACCGACGCCGACTTCATCCGCATGCTGGCCCGGCGCAACGGCTTCGAGGCGTACGTCGAGCGCGCCGCCGGTCCGGTCAAGGAGTCGGGGGCGGCCGCCGGCGAGTGCGTGGGTCACTTCCACCGCCCGCGCCCGGACCGCGACAAGCAGCCGACCCTGGCGCTGACCCCGCACCAGACCCCGACCCTCATCGAGCTCAAGGCGCGCTGGGAGAGCCACCGGCCGACCGCGATCCAGGCCGATCACATCGACGAGCGCAGCCGCCGGATCCGCTCGTCGCGGATCACCGAGCCGCGCTTCAAGCGGCTGGGCAAGACCGGGCGCGCGGCCATCATCGAGGCCCGGCTGGCCGCCATCCTGCCCGGGCGCGCCGACCTGGTCCCGGTCGGGCTCCAGCACGTCGATGTCCCCCACCAGGAGGCCGAGGTCGGAAACCTGGCCTGGGCCGATTTCCTCGCCGCCGACTGGCTGGTCGAGGCCAGCGCGCGAGTGCGCGCCGTCATGTACCCGCAGATCCTCCGCGCCCGCCGCCCGGTCGACGTCCAGGGCGCCGGCAAGCTGCTCGATGGTGACTGGTACGTGAAGACCGTCCGCCACCGGTGGAGCTGGGAGGACGAGGAGAACCAGTACGAGCTCGACGCCAGCCTGGTGCGCGACGCGCTGAACGGAGCCGGCTGATGTCGCGCAGCCTGACCTTCCCGTTCCACATCGGCGACCTCGGCGCGCCGGCCACCTCGCCGCGCAGCCTGACCATCCGCCAGCAGCTCGAGCAGCTCCTGTTCACCATCCCGGGCGAGCGGGTCAACCGGCCCACCTTCGGGTGCGGGGTGCAGCGCCTGGTGTTCGGCGGATGCAGCCCGGAGACGGCGGCGGCCGCCCAGTACATCATCCGCATCAACATCCAGGAGTTCATGGGCGAGCTGGTGATCGTCGACGCCGTGCGGGTGGCGTCGGATCCGCCGTCGGCGACGCTCTACGTCGACATCCTCTACACCCTGCGCGAGACCGGCGAGGAGCGGGCCGAGACCTTCCGCCGCACCCTGGAGGCGCCGCCGTGATCGTCCGTCGGCTCACCGCGCCGATCGCGCCGGCGCTGGCCGAGGCCGCCGCGGAGCTGGCCGACGCGCCGGCCGGGACCGAGGAGGAGTGGCAGCTCCCCGACCAGGCCCACGCGATCGGCGCCGCGATCGATCTCGACGTCAGCGGGCGCCGGCTCGTCCTGCGCGGCGGCGACGCCTGCACGCTCACGTTCGCCAGCGGCGGGCTGGCGCTGACCGCGGACTCCGTCTCCGTCATCGAGCTGTCGATCGACGCCCCCGACGCCGACGTGGGCCTCCTGGTCGCGGCGCCGCGCATCCGGCTGCAGGACGTCGACGCCAGGGTGACCGGGGCGGCCGACGTCATCGCGGTCGAGCTCATCGCCGGCGACACCGGGACCATCGACGTCGAGGACCTGCGCATCACCGGCGCCAGCGGCGGCGGCGACGCGACCGGGCTGTCGGCCCAGGGTGGCCGGGTACGGGTCACCGGCGCCGAGATCGCCGCGATCGACGGGGACGCGGCCACCGGCGCGCGGATCAGCGCGGTCGACGATGCCGAGGTGGTGGAGCTCGAGCTCGACGACGTGACCGGATCCGGCGCCGCGGTCGGCGTGCTGGTCGGCGGCGCCGATCGGGTGCAGGTCACCCGGGTGCGCGTCTCCGACCTGGCCGGCGACGTCTGCTGCGGGATCGCCGTGCTCGGCGCCGGCCCCGGCGGCGTCGATCTCAGCGCGATCGATCTCCGCGCCGAGCGGATCGCCGGCACCGCGCGGGCGACCGGCATCCTGGTCGCGGGCCCCGGCCACGCGGTGCTGCGCGGGTTCACCGTCGCCAACCTGTCGGCGCCGGCGGCGGCCGGCGTGGTGGTGGTCGGCGGCGTGGCCGGCGGCAGCGACGGCCCGTCCGACGTCGAGGTCGGGTTCGGCCGCATCGACCGGGTGGTCGGCTCGGCTGGCGACGCGGCCGGCCTGCGGGTGATCGTGGCGCCCTCGCCTCGCCCGATCGTGATCCGCGACGTGGCGGTCGCCGAGGTGGTGGGCGCGCCGGTGCCGGCAGACCCGATTCCGCCGCGCGACGTCGAGGGCGACTCGGCCTGGCAGACCTGGGGGGCCGAGCTGCTGGCCGATCTGGCCGACGACGCGGTCCCGCCGGCGGCGCCGCCCGAGCCGCTCGCCGCCGACGACGTGGTCGGCATCCTGGTCGCCGCGGTGGTGGACGAGATCCAGCCGTTCCTCGACGACCTGGTCGCCGGCGACCTTGCCCTGGTCGACTGCTCGGTGCGGGTGGTGTCGGGATCGGCGATCCAGGTGGAGACCTCGCTGCGCCCGACCTGGCTGCGCCGGATGGAGGTCGCCACCGCGCTCCGCCCCGGCTGGGTCGGCTCGGACCAGATCGTCATCGCGAACACCACGTGGGACCGGCTCGGCGCGCCGCTGGCGATCGGCCCCGGCGAGCTGAGGGTGGTCGACTCGATCTTCTCGCGCATCACCGGGCCGGGCGCGCCGGTGACGCTCGATCCGGACGCCGACTGGGGCGAGGTGCGCGCGTCGTTCGCCGACGTCGCCGACGAGCGCTTCGCCGGGCTCGGCGAGCTGCCCTACCGGATCCCGGGCGCCGCGGCCATCCCGGCGCCGCTGTTCGCCGGCGCGCTGCCGCCGGTCGAGACCGTGGATCTGCGGCTGGTGGCGACCAGCCCGCTGCACCGCGCCGCGGTCGCCCCGCCCCCCGACGACCTCGATCTCACCGACGACGACCGCCTGTTCGTCGGCGCCCACCCGCCCGAGGTCGGCGCGGCGTGCGAGCTGTACGACCCGCTCGGCCCGTCCGACGCCGCCGCGGTGCGGCCGCCGCCGCGCAGCCCGGTGGTCGACTACCGCGCCCGCGACGCCAGGACCCTGCTGGCGGTCATGCTGGGCCGGGCCGACCAGGTCATGCGGCCGTGGACCGACCGCGGCCCCGCCGACCTGACCACGATGCTGTTCGAGGCGGTCGCCGAGCGGCTCGATCACATCGCCTACGGTCAGGAGCGCGCGGTCGCCGAGGGCTTCCTCGACGACGCCCGCCTGCGCCGCTCGATCGAGGACCACGTGCGCCCGCTCGACTACCAGGTCGACGAGGGCCTCTCCGCGGTCGCGATGCTGCGCTTCCGCGTCGAGCTGGGCGCGATCGCCGAGGTCATCCGCGACCGCCAGGCCGAGGCGGCGTCGACCTCGGACGCGGCCCGGGCGGCGTGGCTGACCTCGACCATCGCCGCCCTCGACGAGATCGCCGACGACGGCGCGATCGAGATCCCGGCCGGCACCCTGGCCGCCAACCTGCGCAACGACGACCAGGTGGTCATCTTCGCCACCGAGGAGCCGCTGCCCTTCTTCCCCCACCTCGACGAGGTGGCGCTGGTCGAGGACCTCCCGGCCGGCGCGACCCGCGCGCTCCTCGACGGACCGCTCGGCGGGCTGGCGATCGGCCGCTGGCTCATCCTCGAGCGCGGCGACCGGCGCGCCGGCCACGTCGTCAGGGTCACCACGGTCAGGCGCGGCACCGACGTCGTCGAGGTCGGCTGGGACCCGCGCCGCCCGCTGCCCTGGCCGCTGCCCGCCACCGACGGCGACGCCGGTCCGGCCGGGGTCGTGCTCGGCAACGTCGTGCCCGCCCACCACGGTGTGCCGCTGTCCGCGCTGCCCCCCGCCGGCGGCGAGAGCGACGACCTCGCCCGCTACCGCGAGCTGCTCGACATCCCGGTCCAGGGCGGGCCGGGCACCGAGGTCGTCCTGCCCTACGCGCCGGTCAGCATCCACGCGGCCGGGTATCCGCTGCCCGGCCACGAGGGCCGGCGCGGTCGCCCGCAGATCCGCGTGCTGGTCGACGGCGACGAGTGGACCCGGATCGACGATCTGGCCGGGGCCGATCCCGGCGACGAGGTGTTCGCGCTGCGCACCTCGGCCGACGGCCGCGCCGCGGTCCGCTTCGGTGACGGCGTGTCGTCCGGCGCCGCGCTGCCGGCCCGCCAGAGCCGGCTCCACCTCGACGTCGCGATCGGCCTCGGCCGCACCGGCAACGTCCCACCGGCGGTGGTGAACCGCCTGGTGTTCGTGCCGGTCGACGCCGCGCGCGGCCCGATCACCGGCTGGCTGTTCCGCGAGCCGATGGACGTCATTCGCGGGGTCGTCCAGGTCACCAACCCGCTCGCCGCGATCGGCGGGCGCGACCCGGAGCCGATGGACCGCATGCGCTACCGCGCGGCGCTCCTGGCCGCGCGGCCGCTGTCGGCGGTGACCCCGGAGGACTACGAGCGGGTCGCGCGATCGCTGCCCGAGGTGGCCGGCGCCTTTGCCCGGGTGGTGCCGGCCGCGGTCCGCCCGGTGGTGCGCGTGACCGTCTTGCTCCGCGACGAGGACACCCTCGACGACGACGAGCGCCTGCGCCGGTGGACCGAGGTCCGCGCCGCGCTCGAGGACGCTCGCCTGCTCGGCTTCGACGTCGAGTCGGTGCCGCCGGTGTGGACGCCGCTCGACCTCGACGTGGTCGTGGACGCCCACCCGCACGCCGAGGCCGGCGCGGTGCGCGACGCGGTGATCGGCGCGGTCGCCGGCGACGGCGGCCTGCTCGATCCCGACGTCAGCGGCCTGGGCGGCGACGTCCAGCTCGCCGACCTCTACCGCGCGGTGCTGGCCGCCCCCGGGGTCGCCGCGGCCCGGGTCCGCCGGTTCCGCCGCCTCTCGCCCCAGGCGGTCGAGCACCTGGCCGACGGGGTCATCCCGATGAACCGCGACGAGGTCGCGGTGGTGCGCGGCCCGTCGCGGCCCCTCGCCGACGGCGTCCTCACCGTCTCGGTGTGCGGAGGCCTGCGATGACCCGGGTGCCCCAGGCCCACGCGGCGCGCTCGCACGCGCGGCTCGAGGCCGAGCTGGGCGCCGCCGCCCGCGAGACGTTCGGTCTGCCCGATCAGCGCGCCGGCTGGGATCCGACCCGGTCGACCAGCGCGGCGCTCGACCTCGGCCGCGGGCTGCTCGACTCGGTCGCGCTGGCGCTCCACGTGCTGTGGACCTATCAGCAGGCGTGGGCCGAGGAGGGCTACCTCGCCACCGCGCGGCTGCCGTCGTCGATCGCCAAGCTGCTCGGCCACCTCGGCTACCACGGCGGTCCCGGCGCGGCGGCCACCGGCCTGCAGCACTTCCGCGCCCGCGCCGGCACCACCGCGGTGCTGCTGCCCGCCGGGATGCGGCTGTCGTCCGCCGCGCGCGGCGACGAGCCGTCCGCCACCTTCGAGACCCTCGAGCCGCTGCGGGTCGACGCCCGCCTGAACGAGCTGTCCGCCTACCTGCCGCCGAGGGCGCGGCGACCGCGCCCCGCGCCGCGCCCCGGTCGCGGCGGCCCGCCGGTGCCGAAGGGCGGCCTGTTCGGGGCCGGCTCGGCCGCCGCCGGCCTGTCGGATCGCATCGACGCCCAGCGGGCCGGCAACGAGGCCGAGCGCGCCGCCGCTCGCGCCCGCCAGGACGCGCGCCACCTCTCCTCGCTGGTCAGTCGCTTCGGGCTCGACACCGCGCAGGGCTGCAAGGACTCGCTCGACGGGCTGTGCGAGGCGCTGTGCGAGGCGCAGCGGCTGGCCGCGAAGACCCCGCCGGCCTCGCCGGTCGGCAACCTCTCTGAGTCGCAGGAGATCGTCGCCCGCCAGCTGCGCAACCTGGCCCGCCGCCAGCGCGACGCGCTGGCCGAGCTCGAGTGCGCGATGGTCCCGTGCCCGGGCGAGAAGCCCGAGGTGTACGCGAAGCGCCTCGACTGCATGGCCGCGTTCCTCGACGCGTTCGTCGGCGGCCTCATCCAGGAGGCGCGCGACCAGGTGGTGCTCCTGCGCGGCCCGTGGGCGCTGTCGAACCTCGACCGCGCGTTCGGTCCCGGCTCGGCGCGCGCGTCGGTGCGCGGCGCGGCCCAGCCCGGCGGCGACTTCCTCTACCTCCTGCCGCTCGCCGACGGCAGCCCGCCGCCGGTGCGCCCGGGCGACTGGATGGTGGTCGCCGAGGACGTCGAGACCATCGGCCCCGACGGCAACGCCACCCGCGACCGCGTCCACCGGGAGGCGATCCGGATCGTGCGGGTGGCCAGCGAGCAGCCGGCCGGCGTCGAGCACTCGCTCGCCCGCATCCACTTCCAGCCGCCGCTGGTCCGCCGCTACCGCCTCGACCGCACCGTCCTCATCGGCAACTGCGCGCCGGTCAGCGAGGGCGCCACCGTCGTCGAGGAGCTGACCCCGGGCCCCGACCGGCGCGTCCTGGTCCCGTCGCAGAAGCCGCTCACCTGGCTGCGCGATCCCGAGGCGCCGCGCGGCCGGGTGCCGGTGGTCGAGCTCGCGGTCAACGGCCGCCCATGGCGCCGGGTCGACGACCTCCTCGCCGCCGGCCCGGCCGAGCCGGTGTTCGCGGTCGAGGCCCAGCCGGCCGGCATGGCGCGGCTGCGGGTCGGCGACGGCGAGAGCGGCGCCCCGCTGCCCGACGGCGCCCGGGTGGTCGCGACCTATCGCGTGGGCGTGGGCGCGGCCGGCAACCGCGCCGCGCGCCGGATCGACGGGCTGGTCACCGCGCACCCGGCGGTCGAGTCGACCTTCAACCCGCTGCCGACCACCGGCGGCGCCGACCCGGAGCCGACCGCGTCCGCCCGGGCGCGCGGCCCGAGCAGCATCGGCACCCTCGACCGCGCGGTGTCGGTCGGCGACGTCGAGGTGCTGGCCCGCGATCACGACGGCGTCCGCCGCGCGCGGGTGTTCCGCGACCCGCGCCGCCCGCGCGCGCTCGCCGCGGTGGTGTGCGGCCCGCGCGGGGCCGCGCTGGGCGCCGCCGATCTCACCGCGCTGTCCCGCTACCTCGCGGTCCGGGTCCCGCCCGGCATCACCGTCGCGGTCGAGAACCGGGTGCTGGTGCCGATCCAGGCCCGCATCCTGCTTCGCTACCAGCGCGGCGCCGATCCGATCTCGCTCCTCCGCGAGGCGCGCCTGCGGCTCGGCGCCGACGTCGAGGCCGACACGCCGCCCGGCCTGCTCGATCCGGACCGCGGCGAGCTCGGCGACGACCTCGAGCTGTCCGAGATCTACGCCGCGGTCGACGGCGCGCGCGGCCTCCACTCGATGGTGGTCAAGCAGCTCCACCGCGCCGACCAGGCGCCCGCGCTGCACGAGCGGATCGTCGCCTCGCCCCGCCAGCTGCTGATCTGGGGCGACCGCGTCGAGCTGGCCTACGAGGAGGGACGCGACCGATGAGCGCGCCGACCATCCGACCCGCCGCCGAGCTGCGCCCGTCGGTCCGGCTGCGCGAGCTCCTGCCCGGCGTCTACCGCCAGCGCGACGCCGCGATCGCCGCGCCGCCGATCCAGCTGGCCGAGCGGCCGCCGCTGACCGATCTGGTCGGCGTGCTCGGCGGCGGGCTCGACGCTCTGTACGACGCGGTCGGCGCGCTGTGGGACGACCACTTCGTCGAGCGGTGCGATCCGGCGGCGCTGCCGCTCCTGGCCGAGCTGTTCGGTGTGCAGCTGCTGTCGACCGATCGGTCGGCCCAGCGCGCGCTGGTCGCCCGGATCGTCGGCTGGCGCCGGCGCAAGGGCACCCTCATCACCCTCGAAGAGATCCTGACCGAGACCAGCACCTGGGACACCGAGGTCGACGAGGGCATGCGCTCGGTGCTGGCGTCGCTCGAGCTGGCCCACGTGGCGCCGTGGCGCGGGCGCACCGCGCTGGTGTGGGACCCGATCGGCCTGGCCGATCCGCTGACCCGCCGCTCGCCCGGCGACGCCCGCCCGCGCGGCGACGAGCGCCGGGTCCGCAGCCAGGTGCTCGGCCAGCTGCCCGGCGAGGAGATCGACGACACCCTGCGCCGGCTCGGGCGGGTCGACGCCGGCAAGCACGCGGCGTCGCCGCGCACCCTCGACCTGCGCGGCTGGGTCCGCCCCGACGCGGTCTTGATCCGGACCGCGCGGCTGGTGCCGGTCGAGCTCGAGGAGCTGGCCGCGACCATGATCGCGCCGACCGCGAGCGGCCAGCAGCGCGGCCGGATCGATCCGCTCGGCCGCGACGCGCCGCTGGTGTGGCTGCACCCGGTCACCCGCCCCGACCTCGCCGCCGGCGTGACCGCGCGCCACGAGCCGGTCGCCGACGAGCCGCCCCGGCGGGTGGCCGCGACGATCCTGACCCCGACCGCGCTGGCCGAGGACCCGGCCGCCGCCGAGCGCGCCGGCGCGTTCCACCTCGCGGTCGACGGCGTGCCGCTGGTCGGTCCGCCCCGCCCGCGCGCGCTGGCCGGCCCGCTCGCCGCCGCGCCGGTCGGCGAGGCCGGGCTGGTCAGGTTCGCCGAGCCGCGCCGGCCGTCGCCCGACGACCGCTGGCGGATCACCGTCATCGCCGCGCTGCCGGACGTCGACGACCCGGCCGCCACCGACCGGGTCCTGGTCACCGGCGAGCTCGGCCCGGCCGGCCCGATCGCGGTCACCGTGGCCGCGGACGCCGGCCAGGCGATCGCCGGCCGATCGATCGAGCTGGTTGTGGAGCGCCTGGCCGGCCGGCCGCGCCGCCGCACCGACGACGGCAGCTGGTCGACCCTGGCGCTCAATCCGGCGCTCGGCCCGGCGGTCTCCAACGCGGTCGCGGTTCCGGTCGGCCCCGACACCTGGGTGGTCCGGATCGAGCGCGATCTGGCCGCCGGCACCAACCGGCTGGTCCGGTTCACCGTCGGCGCGCCCGGCTGGACCGTGGTGCGCGCGATGCCGGCCCCGCTCGACGCCGCCGACGGGATCGCGCTGGTCGCCGACGGCGACGACCTCATCGCGGTCACCGACCTCGACACCACGCTCGGCGTCTGGCGAGTGGCCGAGCTGGGCGGCGCCGCGGCGGTGGCGCGCATCGACGTGGCCGGCGGGCGCGTCCCGGTGCCGCGCGAGAGCCCGAGCATCGTCATCCACGACGACCGCCTGTACGTGTTCGGCGGCGACCTCGAGGGCGCGGCGGCCGGCGACATGTGGTCGATCGCCACCGCGGGCGGGCCGTGGCGCCCGCACCCGCTGCGCCGTCGCGAGGAGCGGATCGGCGCGGTGCTGATCTCGACCGCCGCCGGGCTGGTCCTCATCGGCGGGGATCCGGTGGCCGGCGAGATGGCGGCGACCGTGCGGCTGTGGGACGTGGCCGCGTCGCGGAGCTGGCGCGATCTGCCGTCGCTGCCGATCGCGCCCGGGCTGCCCGGCCTCCTGGTCGCGCGCACCACCGCGGTCGGGCTCGAGGCGATCGTGTGGGCCGACCGCACCCGGCCCACCCGCTACGCCCTCATCGCCGGCGCCTCGTCGTGGACCACCACCGGGGCGATCGAGCTCGACGCGCCCAACCCGCCGGCGCCGGGCGAGGCGGTGTTCGTGGGGGACGACCTGCTGGTGGTCGGGCCGGCCCCGCTGCCCTCGTCCGACGTGGTCTTCACCCAGGGCGCGCGCGGCGTGCTCGCGGTCCTGCCCCGGCTCGCGCTCGCGGTCGGCGGGTCGATCCGGCTGCGGGTGGCGGCCGACGGCGCCTCCTTCCGGCGCGACCCACCGGATCCGGCCGAGGCGGCCATCCCGCGCCCGCTCGACAGTCGCTTCGGCGGGCTGTTCGGCGACGATCTCCTGGCCGCGGCCGCCAGCGACGGGCGCTACGCGCAGCCGGGCCGCCTCGCCCGGGTCCCGTGGCAGCTGGCCCAGCGCAGCCTGGGCCCGTGGAACGCGCTCCTGCCGACCTCGCCCGACGACACCGGCGCGGTCCTGCTCGACGCGCGGCTCGGTCGCTTCGTCCTGCCGTCGACCGCGCCGACCGGGCGCATCACCGTGTCGTGCCGGATCGGCCGCGGCGGCGCCATCGGGCCGGGCCTGGTCCCGCCGGGGCGCGCCATCCCGACCGCGTGGCGGGACCCCGACCTCGCGATCGCGCCGCCACCGGATCTGGTCGGCGAGAGCACTCGGGCGCGCGAGCTCGATCCGCACGCCTACCTGGCCGCGGAGCGCGGCGGCGAGCGGACTCGCGGCCCCGCCGGCGGCGAGCTGCCGGTCGCCACCGACATCGAGTCGGCGCTCGCGCTGGTCCCGGCCGACCAGCTGCCCCGGCTCGCCGCGCTCGGCTCCACCCGGCTGCCGTTCGCGCGCATAACCAGCGGCGTCGAGCTCGGGCTCTCGCTGGTCGCGGCCGACTCCGGGTCGACCCCGGTCATCGACCGCGACGACGAGCGCGACCTCTCGCTACTCCTCCAGACCGCGGCCGATCGCGCGCCCGACATCTGGCTGGCCGGCCTGTGGCTGCTCGGCGCGCTCGAGCTCGCCGTCGAGCGCGGCCGGGTCGACGTCCGCTGGTGCCAGATCGCCGGGCCGGGCCGGCGCGCGCTGTGGGCACCGGGCGCCGGTCACCAGGATCTGTCGGCGCGCCGCTCGCTGCCCCGCGCCGAGCTCGAGATCCGCCTCTACGGCTGCCAGGTCGGCGTGGTCGAGCTGCCGCCCTGGGCCCGCCTGGTCGCGGCCGGCTGCACCTTCGACGCCGGCGACCGCGACAGCGCGGCGATCGAGGCGCCCGGCGCGACCGTGCGGCTGCGCCAGTGCACCGTGCACGGCGCCGTCGCCGCCGGCCGGCTCGAGGCCTCCTCGTGCGCCTTCGCCGGCCGGATCGGCGTCGACCGCGCCGACCTCGGCTTCATCCGGCACTCCCTGGTCGCGCGCGACAGCGAGGCCCCGCGCCTGTACCAGAGCCGGGTCCACACCGTCTCGATGGTCTCGCTCGACCCGACCTCGCCCGGCTACCTGGTGCTCGCCGAGAACAACGGCGCCGCGGCGCTGGCGACCGGGGAGGGCGCCGCCATCCCCGGCGCGTACGGCGAGCGCGGCGATCACCAGCGCGAGCTCGACACCCGCACCGGCGAGTTCCTCCCGATCGGCATGGCGCCGGTCCACATCGACCGCACAACCCTGGACCTCCAGAGGCTGGCCCGATCATGAGCGTCAACTTCAACACCTCCCGCAGCCGCTTCGACGAGTGGAAGAAGTTCACCGGCCTGTACCAGCGGATGGGTACGGTCGCGGTGGACGCCGACTGGAACGAGGAGGTCCAGCTGCGCGCCACCGACGTGCGGCGGCGCACCGCCGACCTCGCCGACGGCTCCCCCGACGACGGCTTCCGGATCGTTGCCGACTTCGTGATCGATCCGATCGTGTCGATCCGCGGCTGGGCAGCGACCGGGCTGCCGCCGGGCGACGACCGCCGCCCGGTGCCCGAGCTGCGCCTCGATCGCCACGACCCCGAGTCGCTGCCCTGGGTGGTCCGCAGCCGCTGGCACACCGCGCTCAGGCGCACGCTGCCGGCACCGATCGACCTCGGCGCGATCGCGCGCGAGGGGTCGACCGCGTTCGCCGCCAGCGACCTCGTCTTCGAGCTCCGGCTCGAGCGGCCGGCGGCCGACGAGGAGGTGGTCGACATCGCGGTCCTGGTCGGCGACGCCGACGGCGACGAGGCCCAGGTCAGCGCCGCGGCGTTCGGGCTGGCCGCGACCGGCTGGTGCGAGATCCGGGTGCCGGTGGCCCAGCTCACCGGCATCGACCTGGCCCGGGTCACCACGTGGGGGGTCGCCGGGCTGCCGCCGCTGGCGCGCACGTGGATCGGCGCGCTGCGCGCGGTCGATCCAGGGCTCGGCACCGACGCGGTCATCCGCGGCGGCGACGGCACCTTGCCGGGCGCCGGGCGCATCCTGGTCCGCGGTCACCGCGCCTTCATCGCGCGGGACCTGCGCTACTCGGCGCAGCCGGACTTCCCCGAGGCCGAGGCGCTGGCGGATCTGCCGGCGGACGGCTCGAGCCTGCACTTCTTCTACCTCGACGTGTGGGAGCAGACCGTCACCGCGCTCGACGACCCCGGCCTGCTCGAGCCGGCCCTCGACGGGATCGACACCACCGCGCGGCTGCGCACGATCGCGCAGGTCCGCGTCCTCCCGCTGGTCGCCGACGCA
>Ga0193753_10001058_pt1 | contig 24469 bp, 20 predicted proteins | sample H1c2metaG_FD_144925 | JGI IMG/M metagenome (GOLD analysis project Ga0193753, IMG submission 144925) | Soil microbial communities from a riparian zone of the East river system, Colorado, United States - H1c2 | ecosystem: Environmental > Terrestrial > Soil > Riparian zone | place: USA: East... | reverse complement strand
ACTTGTTGACCTCGGTGTTAAGTTGAATCGACCCGTTGTAGCGCTGAAAATCGTCACGATCCGCAGGCTTTGTAATTCCGGTTTGATCCAGGAATCCAAAACCAATGTTGTAGTTGGTTTTTCCAGTGGCCCCACTGACAGAAAAATTATGTAACTGAGTAGGAGTCCATTCCTTCACCATATAATCATAAGGATCATACATTCTTAGCCCGATTTTTAGATTATCGGTGTTGACATACCAATCTCTGCCGTACAGCATTGGATCATTTGGCTTTACAGTGCCGCCGTATTGTGCCTGCCATTGTTGAGCTTTTTCAAAACCTTCACGAGTAACAATCCAGAAGGCACCCGCACGTGTAAGGCCCGTGCGTTCGAATGCGTCAAGCGTATACTCCATGGCATCGAGCTCTCCCATTTCCATCTTCTTTGAGAGATTCTGGAAGGAAAGATTTCCAGAATAAGACACCGTTACACCTTCTTTTTTCGCGCCCTTTTTGCTGGTGATTAGTACGACTCCAAACGCTCCTTTTGCGCCATATATCGAAGCAGAGGCTGCATCCTTCAATATCGAGACCGATTCGATGTCATTTGGGTTTACTAATTGTATAGATGGTATTTCAACGTTGTCCAGCAGAATCAATGGCGCGTTGCCTCCGCTTGGCGAAGCGAATTGGCCTCTGATCCTTATCAAGGGATCTGATCCAATCTCCCCGTTGGGAATAACAATGTTCAATCCAGGTGTTGTCCCCTGAAGGCCTCTTCCGGCATCTGCAATGGGTCTTGATTCCAGTACCTTTGTGTCTACAGAAGCAACGGCACCCGTAACATTTGTCTTCTTTTGGCTACCGTAACCTACCACGACTACTTCCTGCAAACTTTCAATGCTCTCATTCAGTTTGACCGCAATTTCATTGGAATTCCCCACCTGCTGTTCATACGTTTCGAAGCCAATAAAGCTGAACACCAGAACATCAGATGACTCGGCATCGATCGAAAACTTCCCGTCGCTATCCGTAACGGTCCCTTTTGATTTACCTTTCAAGGCAACAGTAACACCCGGAATTGGCGCGTTGTCATGGACGCTGACAACAGTTCCTGTTACAGTGCTGGTCTGCGCCACAACGGGGCTATGGATCAGTAGCAATCCCATCACCCATAAGTAGCATTGTAAAAATTTTTTCATGTTTGATTAGGTTAAGCGGTTGTTTTTGGAGAAAAGCTCAGATATCAAATGTTTTCAAATAATTAAGAAGTTGCATCCCTGAAAATGGTGATTTCAAAATATCACTGTTTTTACAGAGCGGAACAGAAAGAAAAGGCGAAGAGGGATCTTTGATTAATGGTCTACGGGTACTGTGGTGCAATGGTATTTCACAAGTCCGTCCATCGGATGTTGTACGATGCTTTCAATTACAACACCCATTCGATTTGCAATCTGCAAGAGGTACGGTTGGAAACGATAGGCTATCGATCCAGTGAATTTTACCTTCATTGCCTTTTTGGAAGAAGGGTAGCGTAATACGTAATAGAAAAAGAATTTGGTGAAATTGCCGAGAATAATTTCTTTACACTCGGGCACTTCAGCATACTTGAGCAGAAATGGCGTGAATGATGCAAGGAAACGGTTGGGCAAAGGACGGTTGTAAATACGGTCTAATATTTCCGATCGGTCTAATTTGTACGTGTCATGGAAATCTTCCAGCATAGTGGAAGGGAGTTTTTCCTGCAGAACCAGCGCAACCATATCCTTACTCATAACGGTACCGCTGCCCCAGTCCGAGAACATGTAGCCAAGCGACGGCATAATGCTGGTTATCGCATGACCATCATAGATGCAAGAGTTGGCACCGGTGCCTAAAATGCATGCTATGCCACCATCTCTCTGCAATAAACTTCTTGCAGCCCCGACAATGTCACCCGACACCTCTGTCGCCAGACGTGCGCGGACGGTAGCATCCAGCGCTTCGCAGACTATTTTTGCTTTTACTGGCAACCCACATCCGGCACCATAGAAAAATACCTTTTGTACCTCCTTCACCGTCGGAAGAATTTTTTCTTCGATAGTCAATACTATTTTTTCCTTGGATAAAAAATACGGATTAAGGCCTTCCGTGATGACAGAAGTGATTTGGTTTCCTTCATCATCCACTCCCCTCCATTCTGTCTTGGTAGAACCGCTGTCTGCTATTAATAACATAAGATTATTTGTCCCCCAATGAAGCTATGCTTGTGCAGGTGTAGCTTTGTGACAAATATTGTTCTTCAGATTATTTACGGCATCCCCGAAAATGGTGATTTGAAAAAATCACTGAATCAACCTGTGCTTGTAAGCATTGTTGACCAGTTCAGCAGTATTGCGCGCTTTTAGCTTATATAAAAGATTCTTACGGTGCGTCTCCACGGTATTCTTGGTAATGAAAAGTTTCTCGCCAATTTCCTGCGTTGTAGACCCTGATGCAATGCACTCAAGCACTTCTTTCTCGCGATCAGACAGTTTTTCCATTACGTGTTCGTAAGGCACATTTTTAATGAATGTGCTCAATAAGGTCTTTCTTACTTCTTCACTTAAATAGTTGGCCCCAGACTGAAGTGTGGAAATAGCATTTAAGAGGTTTTCTTTCCCAGTGTTCTTGAGCACGTATCCCAACGCTCCTGCCTTGAGGATGTCACCGATATAATCCCGGTCATTATACATAGAGAGACCGAGAATTTTAATAGACGGGTGCTTCTTTGAAAGTTCTTTAGTAGTCTGAATGCCATCCATTAGCGGCATATTGATATCCATAATCACAAGATCAACGGCTTCATTATTGCAAATCTCCAACACCTCATATCCATTCTTCGCTTCACCGACAACGCATAGTTCCTTTTCATCCTCCAAAAGAGATTTCAGCCCATCTACGAACATCTGATGATCATCAGCAATAAGAAGTCTGGTCATAAATAGCTGTTTAAGTTCACATAAGTTAATAAAAGAAATCCACTCGCAAAACTTAAAACATGACCGTGCTACCCGCTCCCATAGAAATCATAAAATCCGTCCAGGTTTTTTATACCACAACTTCTAGAAATGGGATTAAGAATAATGTGAGTACCCGATTGAATAATTTGAATTACGACCAAGGATAGTAAATTCGTGCATTCTAAGTCGAACTGGATGTCACAAAACCATTTTCCATGCGCGTTTACTTAAACTCAATACTCATTATTGCTGCCACTCTTTTTTCAGCGATCCCTGCGGCCGGGCAAGTGACTACCGGAAATAAACTTTTGACGGGAGCCGAACAGCTTGATCAATACCTACCTTTACTAAAAGGTAAAAGAGTGGCCATGCTTGCCAATCCCACCACCATCATTGGAAAGACACATCTTGTTGATAGTCTTAAAAGCCTTGGAGTAAACATTGTGAAAGTATTTGGACCAGAGCATGGGTTTAGAGGCAATGCCAGCGCCGGCACGCAAGTTGCAGATGAAATCGACGCGCGCAGCGGCATTCCGATAGTTTCATTATATGGAAAGAAGAACAAACCTACCAAAGAAGATCTGGCGGATGTCGATATTGTGATCTACGATCTGCAGGATGTTGGTGTCCGATTTTATACCAACATCAACGCTTTATCGCGGTTGATGGAAGCGTGTCATGAAAGTCGAAAGCAATTGCTTATTCTGGACCGGCCGAACCCAAATGGCTATCTGATCGATGGACCAATTCTTGATATGCAGTTCAAATCCGGTATTGGAATGTTTCTGCTTCCAATGTCTCATGGTTTAACTGTAGCCGAATTTGCCCAGATGGCCAATGGCGAAGGCTGGCTTACGAATAAAGTAAAGTGCGACTTAAAAGTTGTTCGGGTAGCCAACTATACACATGACACGCCCTATATTTTACCAGTAAGCCCTTCCCCCAACTTAAATACACAACAAGCTGTACTGCTATATCCTTCTACGTGTATGTTTGAAGGAACCTACCTCAATCATGGTCGAGGCACCTATTTTCCGTTTACAGTTCTTGGAAGCCCGGAATTAAAAGGCCTTTATACTTTTTCGTTTACACCTACGAGTATCAAAGGAATGGCCGAAACACCATTACACATGAACCAAATATGTTATGGACTTGACTTGCGAAACTACGATGTCACCAAACTTCGTGAGAGTAGACAAATTAATATCAAGTGGATTATGGAGCTTTATAAAGCTTATCCTTTCAAAGAGAAATTTTTTGATTCGAAGTTAAGCAAAGAGATGGGCACGATTGAAAGACTTATCGGAGTGGCATCATTCAGACAACAAATTATTGATGGCAAATCAGAAGCTGAGATACGCGCAAGCTGGGAGCCTGGGTTAAGTGAGTATAAAGAAATGCGGAAAAAATATTTACTCTACAAGTAACGTAAATTGCTACAAATAATTGAGCGAACTTTGTATCGGAAAGTGATTCTACAATTACATTCGGAATTTTATATTGATGATTTTAATCCGGAAAATGTAAAACTCTGAATGTAAAATGTAAAAATTACGCACGAGATAGTTTTAGAATCGACTTATCTAATTTATTTTCTACCAAGCAGTAAACGAACCTGCGATCCCCAGCCGCCGATCATCAAATCCAGTATAGCATCACCATTTACGTCTCCCACAGCAATACCCCAGCCGCGACATACCGTTATGCTTGGAATTACTTTACTGGTTACATTGGTAAATACGCCCTTACCATCATTCTGCAAGGCCTGTACCTGAGCGGCTTCGAAGGGCGGCGTCTTAATAGCACTTAGAATAATATCTGCGTAACCGTCGTGGTCGAAATCTACAATAGTACCAGAATAACTGGATAACTTTTGTGCTGGTATTCGTTTGGCTGTTTCATCTTTGAAATTTCCCTTGCCATCATTGATCAGCAAACGGGCTGTAGGATCTTTATCCCATGGACCACCGTTGTTGGTAAGGTTAACGAATAAAATATCGGGATGCCCGTCCCGGCTCGCATCAAACACCAACACATCGCGGGTATGCAACGGTACCAGCAGTTCAAGTTTTTCAGGGTGTTCCGTAAACTTTCCTTTACCATCGTTGAAAAACAAACGATTTGGGGGCACCTCATTACCTAATATCAAGTCCAGTGTACCGTCACCATTTAAATCAACCAGTTTTACCGCCTGGGTTTGGTCTTCAATGGCGGGTAGACCATCAGTAGTATGATCAATAAAATATCCGGGTTTTTCGGGGTTGTTGATCCATAAGAAATCCTGTGCTTTGGAACCCGAATTGCCTATAATAATATCGGGTAGTCCATCGCCGTTCACGTCACCCACGTCCAGGCCATTAGCTTCACTTTTAGCAGGCAAGCGGTCACTTACGTCAATAAAAGTACCGTCGTCTTTGCCTAGGTAATACTCGTGTGTCTGGTCGTCCTCTGCTACAAAAATAATGTCGGCTATGCTATCCTTATTAAAATCGGCTATACGTACATGTTCTGAATCGTGATTCTTCTCTGCAAAGGCGCCTTTTTTCCATGTAAATTTTCCCTTACCATCATTCAGGTATAGGCGGTTGGGTTCCGATTCCAGTGCCAGTATCGCATCCAGATCATGATCACCGTCTACATCCAGGAAAACCACATCCAGGGCATGCTCTCTGCCGTCAATAGGTACATGCGTTGTCGTAACATCTTTAAACCAGGCAGTTTCATTTTGTTGTGCTTGTATGGCCAATGGTGCTGCACATATCAGGCAACTACTCAATCCCGTTAATAACAGATTTCTAAACATTTTTACTCATTGCAATTTAAGTCGTGGAAAAAGTTCTAAGCTACACCGTAAACTTCTACCTTTTACATTCAGAGTTTTACATTGAAAATTTGACCGCAAAATGTGTAACACAGAATGTAAAATGTAAAAGTTGGTTCCTTTTCTAGTATCCTGAAAATCCCTAAGTTTGGTCTTCCCAAAACACTCCCTGCTTTGGAAATGCTACAAACATTATGGGGCGAGATCACCGGCTTCTTCTCCATCAACGGACTAGTCGAAATCATCCGCTCCGGCGACTACAATTCGTTGCGTACCTGGAAGGGAATTCAGACCGCTCTTTCGCCGCTCATTCCTTTCATCGTTATCGTCGAGATCCTGCTGGCATTTGCACATAAGAATTTCAGCAGATCGGAGTATAAGATCCCGTTCTACATTTATGTTTTCAATCGCATTATTGGAAAGTTTATTTCGTTTGGCGTCGTTGCATATTGCGTCGGTTTGCTCTCTCCATACGCGCTCCTGCCTGTTGACCTAACCTGGTATTGGTTCATCTATGGTTACATCGTCTGGGAGTTTGCACACTTCATCTATCACTTTCTCGCCCATAAGGTGAGATTGTTCTGGTGCCTGCATTCGTCCCACCACGCGCCTGAACAAATGAACCTGTCGGTTACCTATGCTCACTTTTTTCTGGAAGGACCGTACGCCGATGTTATCCGGACGTCCATTTGTATCCTGGCGGGTGTTCCTCCCGTCATGCTGTTCGCCATCATGTTCATTGACGGTACGTGGGGTGGATTTATTCATGTTGGTGAGAACTTCATGAAGAATGCGCGTTTTGGTTTCCTTGGTAAATTCATCCTCACACCCTCGCACCACCGCGTACACCACGCACGTAACCCGCTGTACATGGACACCAACTTCTGCAACCTGCTGAATATCTGGGACCGCGTCTTCAAGACCTATCAGCCCGAACAGGATCACATCCCGATACAATATGGTATCACGCGGAACATCAATGCCGGAAATTTCTTCGATGTATACTTTGGTGAATTTTATTACCTGGTGAATGATGTCGTCCGCGCTCCTGGGGTAAAGAATAAATTCCTATACCTGATTATGCCTCCCGGTTGGGATCACACCGGCGATCATAAACTGGCGAAAGACATCCGGCAACAATATATAAAAGAGCATGCGGGCAAGCCGTTGATTGATTCACTACCCGACGGAGACAGTCGAAAAAGCGCATAGGCTCATGCTAGTTCTATTGGATACTTCCAGACTCGGCGGGGTATAAGGCATTGCGGCAAAGGCTATTTTCAATCCCGCCTCCATTGGGGAAAATTATCCCCTACTCAACCATGAGAAAGTGATTTTGCTCCCCATCGTTTGACAGGGAGTCGCAGCGTTTGAGAGCGTTGCAAAACCCTTAATCTTCAACCTCCGCGAGATATTTCATGGCAAGCTCCTGATAGGTCAATGCAATGGCAGTTCGCGCAGAATTCCCGGAGGCTATTTCGGTTAGTTCCCAGGGGTCATCTCCCCAAACTTCTTTTTTATTGCTCAACCTGTGGCCTACTTCGAAAAGCCGATCGGTCGCGATTTCCTTAAGCACCATTCCCGTGTTGATGGTAACTTCTGATGTGATTGGCACAAACATATTTATTAGTATGATGTTATACCGTTTTAGCTCAAACGGCATACCAAGTCGCCTTAGTCGCAAACCGCCTGCTTCTAGACGCAAATGACCTTGTGGTCAAAGGCTGACGGCTTTACTTTTGTTCAACATTTAACAAAAGAAACAACCATGAGCAAAATCAACGACACTCTCGCCAAACTTGAATTCGCACAGATCGGATGGGTGGTACCGGATATTAACGTCACGGTGAAATTCCTGGAGAAATCTTTAGGTGTAAGCTTCCCCGAGCCCCACCGTTATAGTGCAGAGGATTTAAACATAAAATATTATGGTAAGATTGTACCCAGTGACGGGTTAACGACTCAGACTTACAACGGTGGCTCTTTCATCGAACTCATTCAGCCGCTTTCCGGTCAAAGTGTGTTCCATGACTATCTGGCTAAAAATCCCGCTGGCGGAGTGCAGCATCTCGCCTTCAAATTACCAGTGAGCGGATTCGAGCAAGTTGTTGACGATCTAATTCAACAAGGCTATTCACTGATTGGCGAAGTAGACCATCCAATTGCGCGAATGAAATTCTTCGATACCTACAAAACAATGGGTGTTGCAACGGAAATTATGGGTATTACACCTGAGGGGAGAAAAGCCATCGAAAAAATGAAACAGGACACGGTGTGAGAAAATATTAAAATGCAAAGTGAATATTGGGCCTACACGGCTCACCCCTGGGTTACATGCCGAATCACACGGAGCCAGTTCAAGCCAAGGATCTTTTTGATTCGCTGATCACTGTAACCTAGCTTTTGCATTGCTATGGTTATCTGCGGATAATCACTGATGTCTTTAATTTCATGCGGCAGTTCAGGGCCGCCATCTAGATCAGAACCCAAGGCCACGTGATCCTCACCAACTAAGTTTATGCCATAGTCGATCACTTTAGCCAACTGATCGACATGCATCCAATACTCGTCAGGTATGGTCCCCCTGAAATTTAGTGGAACATCCTTCGCCAGTTCCTTGTCTACGTCTTCAATGGTTTGTGTAGTAACCTGTGAATTAAAGATTCTCGGAATGGCAGGTTGAGGAGCAGGTTGTGGCTTGACGGGATTGTTGGCTTTCTGCCACTCCCAATATTTCGGATTGTTGAAAAGGCTTCCGAAATGAACACCAATAACGCCTCCCTTTGTCGCGACAGCTTTTGCAGCTTCGTCAGTAATGCAGCGGGGATGATCAACTATCTTGTGAAAGCCGCCGTGACTATAAATCACCGGGTGACGGCTGGCAGTGACAGACTGAATGATAGCTTCGTTGGATGCGTGGGCCACGTTGATCACCATACCGAGATCGTTCATTTCTTTAATCACAGCTTTCCCGTGATCGTTAATACCACCCCAGGTATACACGTCGTTGCAGGCATCGATAAACGCGTTGGTGGTGTTGTGGGCGGTCAGCTGCATGGAACGAAGGCCGAGTCTGTACAGGGCGCGCAGCAGGTTTAAGTCACCATAAAGGTCATAGCCGCCTTCGAGATCCAAAAAAGCAGCGATCTTTCCGCTCTTGTTGATCCGCTGAATGTCGGAGGCATTCAGCGCCAATTCGATAGCGTTGTTATTCTTCTTTATCTGATCCAGCGCCAGCTCTACCACCCGGAAAGTATTCTTGATTTCAAATCTTCCAGGATAATAATTTTCAGGAGTATAAACCGAGAAAAACATCGCGTCCACCCCGCCTTCCTTTGCCCTTGGTAGATCGACGTTCCCATCCTTATAACGCTGGCCGATATCGGTTTTCATCAGCAGTTCGCGGGTCATTACGTGCGTATGTCCGTCCATCACAAATGCATCGCGATGCAGCGCAGGCATCGGCTTATGCTGAGGTGTAAAAGGATGATTATTCACGGGGACAGTAGCGGACGATAAGGATTGTTTTGAAAGAACATTACCGACTGTCGGCAAAAGTGTCAAGGTCTTAATAACTTCTCTGCGTTTCATTGCTTAAAAGGTCACTAGTTCATTTGTTCAGTGAGGATCCCGACCGTGCCGTCGCTGCACACACTACTGGTAATTCAATTTCCTTAATCTTGCGTCACACGCCCAGGAAGAGTCTACTCGGCAAAACCCCGTATGTAAGCCGTGTTCGGCGGACGCTCCCCGGTGCTGAATTGTGGCCCCCGCGTGGAGCGGTAGGTCATATTCATAAAGGGCGTCTCGAGGCGGCGTCCGATGGCAGCGTAACGACCGTTCTCCCAGTTTGATTCCATGTTATACGCCACGATCCCGGTGGACAGCAGTAGCCGCTCCGCGTTGAATGGTTCCTGCTTGGTCACCATCATCTCGGTAATCCAATGCGGTTGGGCGTTGGCAGCGTGGTATTGCGAGAAGGGGCCAGGAAAGCCAAGCATCGAGACGATTGTCGGGTCTTTACGCCCTTCGATTTCTCCGACGTAGGTCCACCCCACATTCTCGCCTGAATAAACCGCCGCTTTCGTGCCATCATTATATTCCACGATGCAAACATTTGGCGTAGTGATTTCCTGAAAGTGTCCCGGTTTGAGGTCAAAACTTATTCGTACCGATTCAAGCAGCCTGGCTGCCCAGGGATTGCGTTCGGTCCACTTCCATGTTTCAGGGCCGCGAATACACTGCACCGCCTTGATGCCTGTCTCTCCCCCTTTGCGTCTTTCTACAAATGACTGCAGTACGTCAACGCAATGAAAGAGTGCTCCCTCATCAACAGCCCCTCCCACTACTACCGACGCCCTGATCGGCGTATCGATATCGAGTTCTATCTCTGGCTTGCGGTAGTAAGTCGGTATAGAGGAGCCTCCGGTCAAGGGAAAATTCAATTCACGTGATTTGTCAAACATCCACTTCGCTTCGTCCCAACTAATGGAGAGGTGCTTGTCGTTAAAGACCGGCACGGACCGCTTGCTCTCCTCGAAAACCTTGACAAACTGCTGGAAGATCCACCAGCGCGGTAACATCCACTGCCCCTTGAGATTGGTGGGATATTCCCCGTGTTCTCCCACTATAACCACACCATCCACAGCAAGTTCCTTCCCCCCTAGCGTGACGGCTTCGCCTACTGTCTTGAAGATTGGAATGTTTTTCGATTTGCATACTTTCTGACCCAGTCCGCTTTCCTGAAGCTGATGGATATATACTGCTACAATCTCAACTCGTGAAGGCGTGTGAGCCCCCTGCCACCAATAACCGTCCAACAGCTTGGTTATGATCCAGTCCGCATGCGACCGTGTAGCACCCCAATAGGTGATGAGGCAAGCGATCCGTGGCCGTTTCTGCGTAGCCCGCGGAAAAGCAACGGCTGAACTACCCGTCAACGCAGCCAAACCGGCCATACCAGTTATTCCAAGCATTTCACGCCGGGTCAAGCGTGGGCTCAATTCCATGGTTTGATCTAATGGGAGTGAATCCGCTGCATTGGAGTCAATCTCAGTTTGTTTCTTCGGCATCGTGTTTAAAGTTGCGGTAATTTAGGAATAGATATGCGGCCGCTAATCACAAAAATAACCATTGCCACTTGAAACGAACGATGTTCCGCTGTTTTGATCGTTGTCGCACTCAGCCCTTAACTTGTCGGGATCCACCCCTGACATTTCTTGCTGAAAGACTAATTTTGAAGCTGTAATCATAATGCTTATGCGCCAGCCACGTCAAAACATCTAATATCCTTTCACTGGCGGACATCAACTTAACAATGACCTTACAATTTTACTAACGATATTAAATTAATATGAAAATAGAAGCTTATGCGGTAAGGCAACCTGATGGGAAAGCAGAACCTTTTGCTTACGAAAGACGAATAAGTAAAAACGAATTACTGGTAAAGATATCTCATTGCGCCATTACAACAGGCGATGTTCAGATGATGAACAATGCGTGGGGCGATTCAAAGTTTCCGCTCGTTGCAGGCCATGAAATTATCGGCACCATTGAACAAAGTGGTTCAAACGTAGAAGATCTGAAAAATGGAGATCGTGTTGGTGTCGGTTATCAGCTCGAGGCTTGCTTCAATTGTGAATTCTGCAGGGAAGGTAACGAGCAATTTTGTCCTAAACAGAAAGTAATTGGCGTTGACTTCCACGGTGGACTTGCAAAGCACATCATTGTGGATGAAAGATTTGCGTTCAAGATCCCACGAAAACTTGATTCCGCGAAGTCGGCGCCGTTGTTATCTTCAGGCCTGACTGTGTACGCTGCAATCGTGCGGGCCAACTTGCCAAAAAAATCTAAAACAGCTGTCCTGGGCATTGGTGGGCTTGGACACTTAGCAATCCAATTTCTTCATAAAATGGGCCATGACGTTTCAGCATTTTCCCGCAGCGATGAAAAAAGTGAGATGATACACATGCTCGGAGGAAAATTTGTAGGTAGTTCAAACCTCAGTGCCAACACAGATCTCATCCGGAAGTTCGACTTTATCCTTTCCACGTTAAACGTAGATTTTGATTTGAATTCATACCTGCGAATGCTATCCCCTCAGGGTAAGTTTTGTGTCGTAGCTCAGCCTTTAAATAAAATGCCGCTTAATATTGGATTGTTGTATGATTACGCCCAGCGGACTATTTATGGCAATTATACCGGAAGTCGCAAAGATATGATGAACATGTTGGCGTTTTCAGCTAAGCATAATATTCAAAGCATTGTCGATGTAATGCCACTTTCTCAGATGAATGAAGCAATTGACCTCGTTAAAGCAGGAAAAGTTCCAATGCGATTGGTTTTACATAATACGGAATGAAAAATGCAGTCGCAGGAAAAAACAATAAAGACCTACAATGCTACAGCCGAAAGCTACGCCACCACCCGAATTGATGAACTCTCTAAGAAGCTGCTTTGTGAACTACCAGGTTAATTGTACTAGTGAAACACCTTGCCTCGGTAAATCCACGGACAGGTCGGCCCTTCCATTCTTAACATCAATCCTTTCGGGCGATGCATACAACTGTAGTTGCCCCGCCTGTTCCAATTCCCTATACTGATCATCGGTTACGTGCGTCGGTCTGCCCATTGTTTTCCACTTTTCAAAGGAGTTACTGAATTGATCGTCTATCCGATAATGATGAACAAGCACCCTTTCGTTCGCCAGACCATGCACATTTAATTCAACCTGTGCTGAAACGCCCTTCACGTCATCATCATGATAGTTCCATATCAAAACACAAATAGAATTGCCATTCTTGCTGGCCAGGGCATGAATGTCATTTTGGTCTATTACGCCTTTAGTAATAATGTCATTGGCCCGAAGTCCACTACTTGACTGGACTGAGATTCTCTGGCCGCTCATCTTACCCAACATGCGGAATACATTTAACACAGGTTTGTCCACACCATGTGTGGCTAAATCCCGGAACCCGGCAAACCATTCCTGATCTTCAAATTCAAACGACCAACTGACGGTTCCTTTCAAATTCACCTGATATTGATCCATCAATTCATAAATCCTGGCAAACGATGCAGCCGTATAACTTGAATACATTGTACCATTCCGGTAGCCGTACTTTGGTTCTCTCTTTTCTGAGCAAGCCGCACACCCTTCGGGATCACATTCCCCGATGATGATTGGAATCCTCTTTAGTTCGGGAAAGGAATTAACCGCTTCGAATCCTTTCTGAATATCTTTTAATTGGGCTCCAATATTCATGCGAATATGGCCATCAACAAGTTCAGGCGCACCCTTGGCGTGAAAGCCGATGTATTGCAGAGGAGTACCTGTTTTTCCGGTAGCATAGTTTTTTCCGCGCAAACAGTGTTCAACAAAATCTGTCAAATACTTGTATCCCTTTTCACCACGAGGACTAGTGGTATGCGGCCCGCCAATAGTACATTCAGGACATGCGCGCTTTAATCCGTCAGTGGCATAGTCGTAAAGTTTGCAATACTCCTCGAACGTTCCCGACCAATACGAAATGTCCGGTTCATTCCAAACTTCCCACACCCAAGTAGTAACTTCGGCCTTGCCATAGCGCTCAATGGAATGCTTAACCCATTGATACACCAACTCTCTCCATTTGTTATTATCTTTTGGAGGATAGGTCCAGCCAGTCCATAAATTGCCACCGTGGCTCCAGGCATGTTCGTAGGGTTCGGGCTTGAGCGAAAGATCTTTCGGCATGAACCCTATCTCCATCAGAGGCCTCATAACTCGTTGTACATAGGTGTCGATAATACTGTCGACAATTGTCCAGTTGTAAATGGGGTTGCCGTTCTTGTCTTCCTTGTACGCATCAGTATAGCCCCACTTAAGATCCGGGCCCAGGCTGTTGCCTTTTGATGTAAGAAGGTTATGCGCTCGTACATACACGATGGTAGGGCTCAACTGTTTTAATTCAGTTAGTAATTTCTGACCGTCCGTCCTGGTAGTATAATTTGGCTCATCATATCCAAAGAAAGTCCAGAATGGTTTCATTTCGCCTACAGGTTTTGCTGCATCGACTTGAATGGATACATGAGATTGCTGTGAAAAGCAACATTGAAATGAAATTAACAGTATACTTCCAAAGACCAGACGGTTCAACATGCTCGTTCTTTAGTTACTCTTTTAAATACTTGTTGCAATTCATCCAGGTGTGAACCCCAGCACAATCGTTGTTCCCACCTTAATATTTTTTCTTTGAACAGGGCGATGTTTTGTATCACGCTCTCGTAAAGATAGCCTTCCGTGTCCATCTACAAATAAGATACCCACCACGTCTTGCTTTTGGCTTTGTAATTGCCATACCATCGGCAAGGAAAATACAGGACCGCAATTAGCAGCAACCATACAAAATAAGTCCGCAACAAACTCGGGTGATATTCCACGGGCCAATCTTTAGCCGGCATAAAGGACAGATTAACTCCCCTGCCGAACGAGAAGTAAGTCCATAAAAAGGATGTAAGACTGATGATCGCAAGATGCACGATAAAATAGAAGAACGGGACCCGGCCATAGGTACTCAGAAATTCTTTAGCGCTGGCTGAAATTCGCTCAGCTCGGGCCAATAATATGCACGCTATTCCGAGTGTTACACATAGGAATAAAAGTGACGGCGGAGATTTCGATATCTTGAAAAATGAAAGCAAAGTAAAAATCCCACCTCGCTCCTGGATGCTCCACGGCGATGGCTCTCCGTAGATGTTTAAAAACCTCAATACAAAGAAAAGAACAAGGGCGAAAATGCCAGTTCTTAGCAAAAATTTATCTCGCGTTTGAGGCGGATAGAAAAACCACGACCCTATAACATAGCCAAGAAGCATCACACCAACCCAGGGAACAATTGTGTAAGCCACTAAAATCGGAGGCTCGTTTATGAAGAATGGTGGGTTATGCAAAAGGGCAAACAGCATATTATCGGACGATACCTTATCAAACATTGGAAGGGCATCATGTCCAACAATCATTGCCAGTGAAAGAGTTATCTGCAGCCAACGGGGGAGCCAAACTAGCGCTGCGAGTAAAATCATTGAACACCCGATGGTCCAAATTACTGCAAGCAGTGTTAATTGATATCCTTGTGTCAGTATGAAACTAATTACCAAAATCTCAACAGCGATCAGCCATAGTCCACGGGTAACGAGAAACATACTTGTTTTCTTTTTGCTACCAACCTTTTTGAAGTAGAGATAAATACTGATTCCGGAAAGGAAAATGAAAGACGGAGCACAAAGGTGGGTGATCCAACGCGTGAAGAACAAAAATACGGACGCTTGGGTCACATCATCTGGGCGATAGGGGGTGTAGCTAAAAAACTCACGAACGTGATCCAGGGCCATGATAATCATAATGAACCCTCTCACGATGTCGATGGATTCGATACGATTGATGTTTTGGGAGTTTTCGATCGGTTTTAGCATGCGTGAAAATAGCTTTTGTTGACCAAAAAGGCCTACTATTCGCTCTTCAGTACCTCCGCTGGATTATTCCTCGCTGCCTTCATCGTCTGCGAACCGATCATTATGAATGCGATCAGCAGTACGGCCAGCAAGCCGACGAACAATTCGGCGACCTGCACAGGTGTGTGATACGGAAAATTGGTGAGCACAACATTTTCGAAGAAAAGGTAAGTCACGGGCAGCGCAATGAGTGCCGATATCGACAGCAGTACGAGAAAACCGCGGCTCAATAAAAATACAAGGTTGCCGGAGCTTGCCCCCATCACTTTGCGGATGCTGATCTCTTTTAATCTTGTCTCGGTAGTGAATACCACCATTCCGAACAATCCCATGGATGCGATAGAAATAGCGAGGAATGAAAGGAAGCCAATGATCTTGATCATGGTTGAAAATTCGCTGTATGCATCCTTTATTGTTTCATCATAGAATTCTGCCTTAAAGGGATGAACACGATCGATCTTCTTCCATGTGGACTCGATCTTGCCTACGGTCGCCAGCATGTCAGTGCTTTGTATTTTGGCATTAATGATGGCCCTGTTTTCGGGTGTCCAGAACATGAACGCTACCGGCTCGATGAGGTTCTCGACCTTGCCATAGTGAAAGTCTTGCATTACTCCAACAATGGTCATCTTGCGTTTGATCGGATATCCACCACCACCCCCACCAAATGTGATCTCCTCGCCGATTGCTTTCTCTGGGTCGTTGGTACCTATGTTGAACCGCTTTAAAACCTGCTCATTAACGATCACCTCGCTGGCGGCTTCGGCTGTTGTGGGTCGTGCAATAAAATTTCTACCGGCAACGAGCTTGTGTCCATGCAGCGGCAAGTAGTTTTCGTCGACGTGGTTGGTCAAGACTAGCGCAGAGTCGCGCGAATCTTTGTATTTCATAATGCCGCCCCAGGCATTCCCAACACCGGTGATAATCATCGATCGGGACAGTGCGGTTACTTCCCGCATCTCACTTAGTTCCTTGAGAAGTGCATCGGGGTTATTACCCTGCATATTAATGTTCAGGATGTTTTCTGTGTTGAATCCCAGGTCGAATGCAAGTATGTTTCTATACTGCACATAGCCGACGGCGGTTGCTGTTATAAAGATCAGTGTGACCGTATATTGAATCACAACCAGGGCGCGTCTGAATGTTACGTGTTTGAATGCTTTCACCGATGACACATTCCTGAGTGCATTGATCGCGTTGACTTTCGAAAAGAATATTGCCGGCATCAAGCCCGCAATAACACCTACGGTGACCGAAAAGACGATAAAACCTACGACCATAGACGGCGTGAGGTCGAGCTTGACCGTGCGCTGCATTTCCGGAGCCATGTTTATCAGCTGCGGCCGCAATACGAGAAATATGAAGTATGCAAGAACAAGGGCTGCCAGGGAGATTATGATCGCCTCCGCCAGGAACTGCTGCCGTACCTGGCTCTTTCCGGCACCGATAGCTTTGCGTAGTCCTACTTCCTTAAAGCGGCGCATGGCACGTGCCATCGAAAGATTGGTATAGTTGAAACACGCAGACAATATCACAACAAGTGCAAGCCCGCCGAGTATCCAAAGAACAACTGGAGACATGTGGGGGCCCATGGGCCCCATCGAGCGACGGAGATCCTCTCCGACCACGATCTTATATAAAGGAAGAAGCTCGAGGCGGATGTTCGTGTTTTCTACGGCAAGGTTTTCCTCCTTTGCAATTGCGTCGAGCTGCGACTGGATTGAAACCATGTCGGCATTTTCAGGCAGCAGGACGTACACGCAGTTCGACCACATGCTTGTCCATTTTTCGAAGTTCTTGTCGTTCTTGAATAACTGCTCGGTTGTAGAAAGGGATACCAGCGCTTCGAAGTTAATGTGTGAGAAAAACGGAACATCCTTCATCACACCAGTCACCTGGTAATCGAGACTATCGAATTTGATCGTCTTGCCTAGCGCAGATTCGTTGCCGAAAAGTTTTTTCGTTGCCGTCTCCGTGAGAACGATCGAGTAAGGATCTCTCAGCGCCGTTTCGGGATTGCCTTCCAGCATCGGAAATGTAAGTATCCTGAAGAGCGAAGGCTCCGCCCAAAAGCCCTTGATAGGAAGAGTATTGTCGCCAACCTTCGCATCCTGCGAAAAGTCATTGCGCATAATAGAAACTTCTTCAATGCCGGTCACTTTCTCCCGGATAAGTTTTCCGGTCTTTAGTGAGGTGGTCGCAAACTTGCCGGCTTGTTCACGATTGAAAGTCGCTACGTTAGTGATGCGATAGATCCTCTCACCATTCTTGTGGAACTTGTCGTACGAAAGCATGTCGAGCACGAACGCGATCAGCAGTAACCCGACGGACATACTGACGGCGAGGCCAACGATGTTGATGGTCGAGAACAGCTTGTTGCGTGTTATATTGCGCACCGATGCTTTGATGTGGCTTCCGATCATGATCCAGTTGATTAAAAGGTTGATGAATTTTGGTGAGCGTACGGTATATGTTCTAAAGAACTTGACTTCAACTCTCCCAGGTTTGTGCCCTTCATAAGTAATTAATTACGTCAATGTATGTATTATTGTTTCGAAAATAGGTAGCTGCTGCAAAGATCTTAATCAGGTATGAATATTCAATATGTGTCCGAATTAGCGGGTACGTTTTTCTTCGCTATCTCCGGTATTCTGGCAACAGAAGACAAACATCGAAATTGGTTTGGGGTTGCTTTCACCGGCTTTGTAACTGCAATAGGCGGAGGCAGTTTGAGAGACATGTTATTGGGAAGCTATCCTCTCGTCTGGATTGGAGATGTCAATTTCCTGTATGCTATTATTGTTGGTATCGTTACGGCATTTGTTTTTTTCAACCGATTAGTAACGTTGAGAAGAACCATGCTGTTATGCGACATGGTGGGTATTGCGCTCTTTACAATTGTTGGCGTAGAAAAAGCGCTAAGCCTTGGTGTGAACCCGGAAATTGCCGCCATCATGGGAATGTTTAGTGCAGTGATGGGAGGCGTGATCAGAGACATGCTAATCCAGAAAACCCCCATAATTTTCAATAGAGAGATCTATGCGACGGCTTGTCTGGCCGGAGCAATACTTTATGTCATTCTCCACAGCTTTTCTGTGCCGAGAAATATTAACCTCCCAATATCATCAGGCCTCATAATTTTTATCCGGGTATTAGCAATCAAGTTTCATTTGGAGTTGCCTCGTTTAAAAGTTAGGTAGTCGGATAACAAAAGAAATCAAAAGACACAAGTATGTCTGCTGGCCGCCTTTACATTACGTCCCTCCTACTTCACTCTGTGCGAAGTATTCGTAGCATTCCACTCCCAATTCACTCCATTGTCGGGTGAAAACGCCTGGCTCCAAACCGGATTATCCGGATCCGTCTTATCCCAAAGAAAAAGTACGATCACATCGACTCCCTTGTACTTATCCTTGCAATAGAACTTGCCAATGTTTCCATCGAATGATCCCACCACCGGATTATCCAGGACAGCAACATTGCTATCAGCCCAATAGATACTCCATAGCCTGGTCTTCGGATTGAACAGTCGAAAGGCCACGCCTTCGAAGGGCTTACCATCAACGGTCGTTCTGTAGATGTCCATATTACCCTTGCCATTGAGCAATTTCTTCATCTCGACAGTTGACTCAAACGAAATCCACTCCGTGCTGTTGGTCAGGCGCGACTTGAGTTTCTTATCACTCAACTTCCATTCTCCCACGAGGTAGTCGAAATCATTGGCGGATGATGTCGCAGAGGGCTGAATGTCGAGCTCGCCTTTTTCGGTGAACTTCAACTTATCAAACTTAAAATTTGGGTTTATCGACTGGGCATTGAGGGGACTGGCATAACACAACGCGGCAAGCAACGTCAAGACGTCCATCCTAAAAAAAGAAAATGATGCTTTCATATTAAACAATTTATGGTGGCTAACACGCTCAAGTTTCACCAATTAAATATAATGCATTCATCGGAATTTTAATCGGCCAGATCACGGTGTTGTATCTGCATCCTTAAATCTGATTTTTGAAAATCAAATTTTTGACAGCGCACTAATACTTTGAATCATTGCCATCTGCTCGTCTGAAATTCTCTAATTAGTCCTGTTTAATCTCTAATCTGTTTGGGAATCAGATTACGCCATTGCGTTAAATTTATACATATAAACTACAACCTCAACTGAGTATGGTCTGGGATAATGAATATTTAAAAGGGCGTCAAAGGACTATTAAATAGCAAACAACTATGAAAACAAGATCAGCGATTGCAGCGATACTACGGATGCGATGTCCCAAATGCCGTGAGGGCAAAATGTTTCCAACAGGGACGCTGTATACAACCCGTTTTATGAGGATGAATGAACGATGCTCGTGCTGTCATCAATCGTTCATGCCCGAGCCTGGATATTATTTCGGTGCCATGTTTGTCAGCTATGCAATAAACACAGCGTTTTTTATTGCAGCCTGGTTAGCCATGTATGTGATTATGGATGACGTTTCGGTCGGCGCGATGATCATGGCTTTGATGGTTGTTGTTGTTGGATTACTCCCGGTAACGTTCAGACTCTCAAGAGTCCTTTGGATCTATATTTTCGTGAGATACCAGGGACGAGGAGCAATAATGAATTATGAATGAAGCTCCCCGCCGTGTGCTGGTAGCATAATAAACCATCCCATATTTCAAATTGAATTTCTGAACTCTTCTGGCGTATTGCCATTCAACTTCCTGAACCATCTAACAAAGTATGAAGGGTCCGTGAAGTTAAGGCTTGAAGCAATTTCATTAACGTTCATGTCTGAATAAGCAAACAAACGTTTCGCCTCTAGTAGTAGCCGTCCCTGGATTAGCTGCGTTAGTGTTTTGCCAAGCGAATCTTTACAAATGCTATTTAAATAACTGGGTGCCAGATTCATTAAGTCACCATAATCGCTCGGCTGCCTGAGTGTTTTAAAGTTTTCATCAATAAACTGTTCTAATTTCCTGATCTTAAATGTGTTTCCATGGGTCACGGCCTTAATCGAACTATCTAAATACTTGGCGGCCTCAAGTAAAAAAATATCAAGGTAACTTCTAAGTATCCTTGGGTTTGGCGTGTCCGCGCTCTTGTACTCCTCATACATTTGACGCACCACGAATTTCAATGCTTCTGTTTTAGAAGGTTGAACAACGGGAGTAGAAACCAATGAATGATAAAAGGGAAATTCAAGCAGAGAGTTCTGACTCAACTGCATATCGTAAAACGCTCTGGTAAAAAAAATAACCCAGCCATCCGCATTTTTGGAGAATGTCCAGGTATGCACCTGGCCGGGAGTCATCAAAAAAAGTGAATTGGATTGAATAGGGTATTGAACAAAGTCTATGATATGAGTACCACTTCCTTTTTCGACAAAAAGAATGAGATAGAAATCGTGTTTATGCGGTCTTCCAATAAATGAATGCTCCTTTACGTGATGCTTAAGATTTTGAATGTAAAAGTGGGACCCTGTTGCCTTTTTGCTGAATGCGTTAAGATCAAAAATTGGAAGTTCATTTCCCATCAACATCTGTCGTTCCATTTATAATTTACTCTGAACGCAAACTCCTAACAGGATTTCTACGCGCTACCGCGATAGTTTGATAGCTAACCGTGAGCAACGCGACGACTAAGACCGCAAAAATCGATTCCACAAATATCAACCATGTGATAGTGATTCGATAATCATAGGTCTCCAACCATGCATTTATAACGAGGTAACTCAACGGAACTGCAATAACACCGGAAAACATTACCAGTAACACAAAATCTTTGGATAGCATCAGCCATATGTTAGCGACAGACGCGCCAAGTACTTTTCTTATGCCAATTTCCTTAGTTCTTTGCTCTGCGATATAAGAAACGAAACCAAAAAGCCCAAGGCAACCAATAATTATTGCCAATACTGAAAAAACCTGCGTAAGTCTTTTTACATACTCCTCACTTGCAAATTTATTAAAGTACTCATCATCTACGAATTGATAGCTGAAAGGCTCGCCTGGATTAAATTCCCTAAATGTCGCTTCGATTTGACCTATCACCGCTGACAAGTCAGCGTCGAGCTTAGTTCGTATGATCAAAGTATGTCCCGGGGCTGTTAGCAGTCGATAGACGGCAGGTTGAACGGGCTGGTAAGGTGACTCATAAATTACATTGTTAACTACGCCTATGATTTTATACCTATCGTCAAACCACTGGATATCCTGGCCGATAGGATCTGTAAAGCCCATATATTTCATCGCGGCTTCGTTGATAATGATACCAGTTGTATCCGACAGGTTATCCTGATGAAAATCTCTGCCAAGTTTCATTTCCCAACCAACCGTTTTTCCGTATTTATCCGCCACATCGAACCCAGCGAAACCCGAAATCACGTCTGGATCTTTTCCCTGCCAATATATACTCGTGGTGACCCAGGATCTGACAGTAGGTGGATCCCATGCCTCCGTTACGGAAACGATCTCACCACTTTTCGCAAGCCTTTCATCAAACGCGTCGAAGTGCGTGTGAATTTTATCACTTAAAACAGGAACTGTGATCAATGCATCGCGATCGTAACCTGATGGGCGGGACATCGCGAATTGAACCTGTTGAGAAACAGTAACTGTCACCACAATGAGAACAACCGAAATGGTAAATTGGACAACAACAAGACCTCGTCTCAAGGTGCTGGAAGATTTTCCGGAACGATATGTTCCTTTAAGCGCCTGGATTGTAGCGATGGATGAAAGGTATACAGCTGGATAAATTCCGCACATTAAGGTAATTAAGCAGCATGAAACTGATGCCATTATCCAAAAATGTGGGTCATGCCATGGAACTATGATGCGCTTATCAGCCAACATATTAAATGCAGGCAAGGCAATGGCAGTCAAAATCAATGCGATGCAAAATGATAGAACAGTAATCAGACCTGATTCTGCTAAAAACAGAACGATGAGTTGCCTGCGAACAGATCCAATGGATTTCCTTACTCCCACCTCTTTTGCACGGCGCTCCGATCTCGCAGTGGTTAAATTCATAAAATTTATGCAAGCCATTAACAAAACGAACGCACCTATGGCGCTGAAAAGCCAAACATATTGAATTCGGCCTCCAGCATTTTTTCCGTTTTTAAATTCGGCGAATAGATGCCAGTCATTCATCGGAAAAAGAAAAAGTTCCGGCTTCATCTTTGCAACTTGATTGCTGACCTTTAACAGCCGTGCATCTCTGATTTTGGCGGAGGCGCTGACGAAAGATGCAAAGGGCTTTATCTTGACATACACCTCAACAAAATTATATTTCCAGGGCTCATCCATGTCTTTCATCCCAGGCTTAGTCAGCTGAATTTCCCATGGAGCGATATAATCTGTCCCGCTAAAAGCAGATTGTGATGGGAAATCCTTGTAAACACCCGCTACCGAAACTTCGATCGAACCGGAGTTCGGGCTTGTCAGGGTCATTGTCCTGCCTGTGGCATCAAAATCGCCAAAATATGTTTTCGCAATGGACTCAGATAGAAAGATGCTGGAAGTTCCCGTTAATTGACTCTCATGACCACTGATCAGTTTGATGGAAAAGAGTTTGAAAAAATCCGGCTCGACATACCGGCCTTGTTTTATCAGAACCTTATCACCCACGGTCAACAATTCCGACTGCGGTGCCGTAATTTGGACGATCGTTTCAAAGTCACTTCCATAGTTTTTCCGTAGTTCGTCCGACAGCGGCACTGGAACAGATCTCCACGTAACCACTTCGCCATTTTTCGTTACATTCTGTATCACTCGCGCTATTTGGTCGTGACCTACATAGCCATGATTAACTGAAAGCTCGTCCAATACCCACAAAGCAAGCATTAGACACACAGCCATACCGATAGACAATCCCGAAATATTGAGTCCGGAAACCATCTTATTCTTAAGAAGGCTGCGAATGGCTATTTTCATATAGCCCCGACACATATCGAATGAATTTGTTTTTGTAAAAAAGCTCATCTGTATTTCTCAAGTAACAACCCAACGCTCAAACTAGTTAACCAACCTCAAGGTCCAGGCTTTCACCATTCACTATTCACTATTCACTCTCGGTATTTCGTCAATACCATTTGAACACCCGCAATCCGGTAGCGAAAGTAACCAGTCCTATAGCGCATAGAATGATAACAGGGCGCAGCACTTCCATAAACCCAACACCTTCTATGAATATTGACCGGATGGAATCCGCCACAAGCGTTAACGGTAATGCCTGTATGATCGGAATAGCCCAGTCTGGAAAATTATGGTAATTAAAAAATATTCCGGAAAGGATCATCATAGGAAGCGTAACGGCATTGACGAGGCCATTGGCCACCTCCGTCTTTGACGTCCGTGATGCCATAAGGATGGCGATGCCAGCGAAAGCAAAGACGCCAGCCAGAAATACCGCGACGAACGCGGGAATACTGCCCGTAACACGGATGCCAAAATAAAAGTAACTGAATAAGATCAGCAGGATAGTTTCAAGGGTTCCAAGAATGATCCTCACGATCATGTGTGACGTAAAAAAAACAGTTTTCTTCAGTGGAGTTGCCACCATTCTTCTCAACAGTTTTTTCATGCGGCTTTCTATCAGGGTCCAGCCGATGCCCCAGATGCATGAGTTCATAATACCCAACGCGATCATTCCCGGAATTAAGAAGTCGATGTAGCGAGTCCCGTGAGTTTGCAACGGGTCTATCGCCGTGTTCTTGGCACTTACCTCAGCCATATTTCTTTCCAGAATAAGGTGCGTGAGCTGCGCATCTGGATTATGTGGATCAAAATGATAGATTAAAGAATCATCCTTCACCTCGATAAAGACCGTGATCAAACCTCGCTTGACAGCCCGGATAGCTTCCAATTCTGATGCTTTCTGAAATTTGATTCTGTATACATTACCCGTTTCCTTGCCCAAAACTTTTTCGCCCGTAATTTTCTCAGGGACCACCGATTCACCCGTTACATAAACCGTTTTTAACGATTCACCCTTATTCGAAAAGGCAATACCCAGCACCCATACCATGATAATTGGGAATAGCACAGCCCAGAATAATATCGCAGGTTCCCTGAAAAAGGTTTTGAAATGGACCAGCACAAGTTGATTGAGACTCTTATTCATGGAGATGTCGTCCGGTCATTGAAATAAACAGATCATCCAGCGTCATCTTCCGGGAAGAGAGTTCAGATACTTTTATATTCTT
>Ga0193753_10001057_pt1 | contig 24477 bp, 22 predicted proteins | sample H1c2metaG_FD_144925 | JGI IMG/M metagenome (GOLD analysis project Ga0193753, IMG submission 144925) | Soil microbial communities from a riparian zone of the East river system, Colorado, United States - H1c2 | ecosystem: Environmental > Terrestrial > Soil > Riparian zone | place: USA: East... | reverse complement strand
TCAGATGGTAGACGCCGGGCGTGAAAAGCACGTTCAGACCCTGCGCCAAGGCCGCGTTGATGGTCTCGGCCGAACTCGACGGAGATGCGACGTAGAACTGGCTCAGCGAGATCGACGTGCCCGCGGGCGTTCCGTGCGACCAGGCCGTGCCGACGGAGTTTTGCCGCAGCGCCGGGACGAACACGTTGTAGCTCCCGCTGCTGTCGATGTAGAGGAACGGCTTTTCCCGCACCACCGGCGTTTGGCCGACGGCCGTGTTCGGTGGGCTGGGGAACGTCTGACCGGGGGTACCGGTGGAGCCCACGAACACCATGTTCCAGTTTGCGCCGCTCCAGCCATTCAACTCCGAATTACGCGTGAGGAATTGCTGCTGGGAGCCCGATTCCACCAGGCCGTCGATCTTGGAGTCCGCAATGAGTCCACCGCTGGCCCAACCGTCGCCGCCGTTCCACAACTGGACCTGGCCGCGCAGATGCATGCGCCGGTAGGGGACGGCCTGCGCGACCGCCCAGCGCTCGATTTGGCCGCCGGGCAAGGTGACCGACAAATTCTCGGCGCCTCGCCAGAAGTTCTGCGTGGCATTGCCCTTGTTGTTTGGGTCGCTGCCCTGCTGCAGCCAATCGGCTTCGACGCGCACATGGCCGTTGATGGTGACGTCGTCCGGCAAGATTCCGAGGCCGGCAGCCTGGGTGTAGAAGCCGAGGTTCACGTCGGCGTTGTAGCTACCGGGCTTGAAGAGCACCGCATAGCGCTCGGTGCCGAACTGGTTGGTGTGTTGCTGGTTGAAGATAGCGTTCAGCCGGTTCTGCATGTCGCCCTGCGACGAGCCGGGATCGTAGACGAACACGTTCGGACCGAAGTTGGGATTCTTCGGATCGGTTGGCGGTACGCTCGCCCCCGCAGCCACGGAGGGCGCGAACTCCACGGCGACGGCGGTTGCGAGGGCCACGGCCAAGAATGGCAATCGACGGCGAAGGAAAACGGATCTCATGGAACACCTGCTCTTTCTGTTCGACGGTTCGATGCCAACTTGCGACAGGACTACGGCAGGCAATTGTTTTAAGATTACTCGTTTGGAACGAATTCCAGACGGGCGCAATCGAATTACAACGAAGGATTGTCGCGGTCAATGCCTGGAGGGTGAGCGTGTGCAATATGGATGATCCCCGAGATCACCCTGATCGAAAGGATCGTGATCTTCGTCCTCATCCTCATCCGGCGGAGCAAGGTTAACTTCGTATTTCGAGCAATGATCGAATGGATATATCGATTGAATGTCTAAGCGCAAATGCGGCGGCTCTTAGCTCCTCCCCCTTCGTGGGAGGAAACCGCGCCGGCTCTTAGCTCTTCCCCCGACGGGGGAGGGTTGGGGAGAGGGAGAGTGCCCGATCAAGCTCTTCCAAGCTCTTCGGCCCACGCCGACTCGTGACTCCGTCACTCCGCCTTCGTGTCCTTGATGGTCCGGTAGATCGTTCCGCGGCCCACGCCCAGCCGGCGCGCGGCCTCGCTGACATTGCCGGCGCACGATTGCAAGGTTGCCTCGATGGCCTCGCGGACGATTCCTCTGCGCGTCGTCGGCTTCTCGCGCGGGGGCCGTGAGGAGCCCCCGCCGACAAGGACCTGCGGAAAGTGTTCGCGCGTGATCGCGGGCCGATCGACCGCGAACGTCGACGCGTGGACGAGCGCGCTCTTCAGCTCGCGGATGTTGCCCGGCCAATCGTGCGTTGCGATCCAGTTCGCGGCATCGACGGAGAGTCGCGGCGCCCCTCCTTTGCCGAATTGCCCTCTCCCGACGTGCCCTCTCTCGACCTGCTCGAGCAAGCGCTCGGCGAGCCACACGGCGTCCGTGCGATGCCGGAGCGCCGGGAGCGTGATGCACGCCCCATGGATTCGATAGAAAAGATCGTTCCGAAATTTCCCCTCCGCGACCATCGTCGGGAGATCCTTGCAGGTCGCGCAGACGAGGCGGAAGTCGGCGCGTCTCTCGCGGGTTTCACCGACGCGCTGATAGACGCCGTCGTCGAGAACGCGAAGCAGGGCGGCCTGGAGCGCGTCCGGCATTTCGGCGATCTCGTCGAGGAAGAGCGTGCCTCCAGCCGCCGCGCTGATTCGGCCTTCGGAGCCTCGGCGCGCAGCCCCCGTGAAGGCGCCGGGCGCGTACCCGAAAAGCTCGCTCGCAATGAGGCCCGGTGAGAGCGCACCGCAGTTGACCGCCACGAAGGGGCCGTCCCGGCGATCGCTGGCATCGTGGATGGCGCGTGCGAACAGCTCCTTGCCCGTTCCCGTTTCGGCGAGCAGGAGCACCGGCAGCGGCGTGGCCGCGACGCGTGCGGCCATTTGCTTGGCCGCGATCAAGGTTCCGTCCTCGCCCAAAATCGCATCGAACGCGGGTGCGAGCGGCGCCCTCGCGGGCAAGGGCGCCGGGCGCTCGGCCTCGAAGAGCGCGATCATGGCGAGCGTCTTTCCGCCTCCGCCCGCAATGGGGTCGACCTCGATTCGCCAGGTGCCCGTATGCGTCTCGAAACGCATTCCACCTCGCCTGGCGGCCGCGGCGATCACCTCGCGGAATGGCACACCAAAGACGCGCTCGCACGTGAGGCTCCGGTCGATGGGCAACGGCAGTGCGCTGCGCGCAGCGTCGTTCACCGCGCGAACGATCCCGCTCGCTTCGATGAGCAGCGCCGGACTCGCAGCGCGGTGGAGGAGGCGTTCGATGGCGGCGAGCGCGCCGCTGCGCTGATCGCCATACGCGATCGCCCGGAGGGCTCGCTCCATCGCGACCCCCGCGGCCTGGACGGCGACGCCGATCGCCGGATCGTGGTCGCGCATGGGACCCGATACATCGAGGACTGCGACGATGTCACCGTAGGCGTCGCGGACGGGGGTTGCGTAGCAGAAGATGCCGCGGTTTCGTACCTCGAAGTGCGCCTCTCCCACGACGGCGACGGCGCGCCCTTCGACCAGCGCCGTGCCCACCGCGTTCGTCCCGCGCGTGGGCTCGTCCCACCGAGCGCCTTCGACGAGGCGAACGCGTGCGATGGGATCCACCAGGTGACGATCGGCGCGCGCGGAGAGGATCACGCCCTCGCGGTCGGCCACGATCGAGACGAGCGAGCCTTGTGCGAGCTGCCCCGAAATGGGCTCGATGAGGTCGCGCTCGTCGCGAAACGAGTGCGCAAGACGCTCACGACGCTCGATGAGATCCGCGTCGGACGTTCCGACCGGGTAGGCGTCCGCCTCGCGCTGAAGCCCGAGGCGAGCCACGCGAGACCACCGCTCGCGGACGATGTCGGTCATGGGCGCGGCGAGTACGAGCACGATCGAAGTGTGCCATGCGCTCGGCAGAGCGTCAGCCGCGCCGCGCAAGCTCTGGCGCGATTGGGCGGCGCGTCATGGTGTTCGATTTTGGAACAACACATGCTCCGCGCCGAGACACCCGGACACCCGCACCTCTTGCATGAAGTGCGAACGTCTCAGCGTGAATCGATCGTGACGCGGACGCGGCGCGGGCCTTGCGAGGGACGCGCCGTACCCACCACGCTTGGAGGATGGCCATGGTCTACGTTCCCCCGAATCAAGATGGATCCAAGGTTCGCTTCAAAACCCGATACGGCAACTTCATCGGCGGCGAGTGGCGGGAGCCCATCAAAGGGCAGTACTTCGAGAACGTCACGCCCGTGACCGGTCGCACGTTCTGCGAGATCCCGCGCTCGAGCGCCGAAGATATCGACAAGGCGCTCGACGCGGCTCACGCCGCAAAGGGGGCGTGGGGCAAGACGTCGGCGACCGAACGCGCGAACATCCTCAACAAGATTGCCGACCGCATCGAACAGAACTTGGAGATGCTCGCCGTCGCCGAAACCTGGGACAACGGCAAGCCCGTGCGCGAGACCCTCGCCGCGGACATGCCGCTCACCATCGATCACTTGCGCTACTTCGCGGGGTGTATCCGCGCGCAGGAGGGCCACTCGTCGCAGATCGACGACAACACCGTCGCGTATCACTTTCACGAGCCACTTGGCGTGGTCGGGCAGATCATTCCGTGGAATTTCCCCATCCTGATGGCGACGTGGAAGCTCGCGCCGGCGCTCGCCGCGGGCAATTGCGTCGTGCTCAAGCCGGCGGAGCAGACGCCCGCGTCGGTCCTCGTGCTGATGGAGCTCATTGCGGATCTTCTGCCGCCGGGTGTCGTCAACATCGTGAACGGGTTCGGGGTCGAGGCGGGCAAGCCGCTCGCGTCGAGCAACCGGGTCGCAAAGGTTGCCTTCACGGGTGAGACGACCACGGGGCGGCTCATCATGCAGTATGCCTCCGAAAACCTCATCCCGGTGACCTTGGAGCTCGGTGGCAAGTCGCCGAACATTTTCTTCGAGGACGTGCTCGCGAAGAAAGACGCGTTCGTCGAGAAGGCGCTCGAGGGCTTCGGCATGTTCGCCTTGAACCAGGGCGAAGTGTGCACGTGTCCCTCGCGCGCGCTCGTTCAGCAGAGCATCCAGGGCGAGTTTCTCGAGCGCGCCCTCGAGCGGGCGAAGAAGCACGTGCCGGGCAATCCACTCGATCCGGCGACCACGGTTGGCGCGCAGGCTTCCAACGATCAGCTCGAAAAGATTCTGAGCTACCTCGATATCGGTAAGAAGGAGGGCGCAAAAGTCCTGATGGGCGGCGAGCGCGCGAAGCTCTCCGGGGATCTCGCCGGCGGCTACTACGTCATGCCGACCGTGTTTGCCGGGCAGAATAAGATGCGCGTGTTCCAAGAGGAAATATTCGGCCCCGTGGTCTCGACCACGACCTTCAAGGACTTCGACGACGCCGTCTCCATCGCCAACGACACGCTCTACGGCCTCGGCGCCGGCGTGTGGACCCGCGACATGAACACGGCCTATCGCGCCGGCCGCGCGATCCAAGCGGGGCGCGTCTGGACGAATTGCTATCACCTCTACCCGGCGCACGCGGCGTTCGGCGGCTACAAGCAATCAGGCATCGGCCGCGAGAACCACGCCATGATGCTCTCGCACTACCAGCAGACGAAGAACCTGCTCGTGAGTTACGATCCGAATCCGATGGGGTTCTTCTGATGGAAAGGGTTTCGTGCACGCCCGAGGCCGCGGAGTTGATCCGCGCGCTTCGGGCGGAGCACGGCCCACTCATGTTCCATCAGTCCGGGGGATGCTGCGATGGCAGCGCGCCGATGTGTTACTTGCTCGGCGAATTACGCATCGGCGCGCGCGACGTGCTCCTCGGGGAGGTCGAAGGCTGCCCCTTTTACATCGGAGGAGACCAGTGGGAGCGCTGGCGCCACACGCGTCTCGTGATCGATGTGGTCCCGGGTCGCGGCGGCGGCTTTTCCCTCGAGGCCCCAACGGGTCGGCGCTTTCTCACGCGCTCGGAGCTGTGCGAGGCGCCGTGAAGCCAAGCGGCGATCCCTGACGCCAGTTGCGTGGGGTCGCCGTGTGCTGCACCATCGGTTTGGTGGTGTTGCTGAAAGCGGATCCTTCGCCGCCTGGCGTGATCTTAACCCGCGAGTGGCCCGCGTGGCGGCGTCGGTTGGCCCATGCGGTGATCGTTGCGGCACCTTTCTTGACGGGCCTGCTCCCGCTAGTCGTGCCATCCCGCAGCGAAGCGAGGAACTGGATGCTCTTGGCGGGTATCGCTGGCTACGTCTCGCTCTGGTTCCTACGGGTGGGACGGTGGAGGCCCGCATTGACCCAGGCGGAGGTCGTCATCAACGATGCGGGCGTAGATGTAGGCGGATATTCTTTCGTAGCGAAGGCCGCGATACGCTCCGCGAGCCTTTGTCGCTTTCTCCCCGACCGGCCTGCCGGGGTTCGGATCTGGTGGGGCGAGGATCGTTCCGTACTCGACCTTGTGGGTCACGACGAGGAAGAAGCGGCGAGAATTCTTTGGACTCTCGGGCACGCGCCGGCGCAGCGAACCACGGAATTCGTGGCGATCCGCAGGAGCAGGAGCAAGCTCTGGTGGCTGGTGACCACGTTGATGTGCATGTTGCTGGTCGCGGCAGTGACCGCGGCTCTCTGGAGCGCGGATGCCGCGCGGGAGCGGTGGCGATGGGAGTTGCTGCCGGTGTTCGCGTTGTTCGCTGGATACATGTATCTCGATAGGATCTTCGCAGGCGTTCGCGTGGACGTTGGTAACGACGGATTGATAATCCGCGACCGCCGCGGCGCGCCGACCGTGGTCCCGTATGCCGATCTAGAGGATGTGAAGCGGTCGGGGATCGTGGTCAAGCTTCGCCTGCGCTCGGGGCAAATCATGGCTCTCCAAGTGTGGACAGGCTTCGATGGCTGGAGCGCAAAAACCGAAGATGCCGACGCGTTGAAGGATCGAATCCTTTCCGGCCTGGAGGCGTGGAAATCGGGCGCGCATCAACGGGTCGACGCGCAGTCACTCGTCGCGCAGGGGGAGCGCGACGTCAAGACGTGGATCGACGCGACGAGCACCTTGTTGCATGGCGAAGCAAGCCACTACCGAGTCGTACCGGTCGCCCGAGACACGCTCTGGGCCATTGCGGAAGATGGTTCCGCCGAGCCTACGGCGCGGGTCGGTGCGGCCCTCGCGTTGCGGTCCGAGCTCGACGAAGATGGGCGCGCACGGCTGCGCGCCGTGTCGATGACCAGCGTCATTCCGAATGTGCGCGTCGGGCTCGGGTCGATCGCGAATGCCGAAGATGACGCTCTTCTCGAAGAGGCGCTCGCGCACGAGGCCCACGGCGAGCGCGCCGTCGATTGAGGCAAGAGTGCGCACGTGTGACGTTTTTGTACGCGTGTCGAGCCCCGTGACTAACGGCGTTTCCTTCCACGAAGAAGCTGTTCTGACGCAGTAAGTCATCCTTGGCACCCCCATTGCACACCTCCAGCATTGCGTTCGAGGGGGGCGTACGCGCTGCAACAAACCGCAGCATTTCACGGGAGGTATCCTCATGAATTGGGATCAAATCGAAGGTGAATGGAAGCAGGTCAAAGCGAACGCCAAATCGCGGTGGGCCAAGTTGACAGATGATGACTTGAAGGACCTGGCGGCCAAGAAGGACGCGCTCGTCGGAAAGATTCAAGAGCGTTACGGCACGTTGAAGGAAGACGCCGAACGCGAAGTCGACGAGTGGATCGCGAAGATCAAAGGCAAGCACGATGGCGGCGACACGAAGTCGGGCGGGCCGGGCGCCGCGCCCTGACCCATTCGCGGCGACAGATTCGCGCCTATGGATTCGCGGCTACGGAGTGGACGGAAGGCACCACGAGACGATCCTCATGGTGATTTTCCACTCGCAGTGCGCGCGCCAGGGTGCGCGAAAGGACGCTTGAAAGGAGCGCAGTCCGGACACGACCCGCCGCGGCTCGGGTAGAATCGCGAGCCGCATGTCCAAAAGAGCTCTCCTTTCGATCGGTCTCTCGTTTGCTGCCGTCGCTGCTCTCGCGTCGCACTGCTCGCCGTCGGATACGACCGCCGTGCATCCGCAACCCACGCCCGATGCGTCGTCGACGGATGACGACGCATCGACGCCGGACGAGCCCGTGGCGAGCGTTCGCACCGGCAATCACGAAATCTTTTACTTCGTCCTTCCGGACCGCTTTTCCAATGGGCTCACCACCAACGACACAGGTGGCGTTTCGGGCCAGCCGCTTCAGCACGGCTTTCTGCCGACCGACAAAGGCTACTACCACGGCGGCGATCTCGCCGGGCTCGTGTCCAAGCTCGATTACATCAAGGGGTTGGGCACCACCGCGATCTGGATGGGGCCGATCTTCAAGAATCGTGCGGTGCAAGGAGATGGCACCCTCGCGGGTTCTTCGGCCGGGTATCACGGTTATTGGACCGTCGACTACACGCAGGTCGATCCCCATTTTGGCACCAACGATGATCTGACCCGCCTCGTCCAGGAGGCCCGTTCGCGCGGTATCAAGATATTCTTCGATATCATCGTCAATCACACCGCGGACGTGATCTCGTACAGCGAAGGCCAATACAGCTACCGGGGCAAGACCGCGTATCCTTATCGGGATGCCAGCGGCCGCGCCTTCGAAGATCGCGATTACGCAGGGGGCAGCACATTTCCCCAGCTCGACCCGAACAAGAGCTTCGCGTACACACCGGCCTTTCGCTCCCCCGCCGATGCGACGGTCAAAGTGCCTTCGTGGTTGAACGATCCCACGATGTATCACAATCGCGGGGACACCACGTTCACCGGCGAAGACTCGACGTATGGCGATTTTTTCGGCTTGGACGACCTGTTCACCGAGCGTCCCGAAGTGGTGCGCGGTATGATCGATATTCACAAAAAATGGGTTAAGGACTTCGGTATCGACGGCTTTCGCATCGATACTGCAAGGCACGTCAATGACGAGTTCTGGCAGCAATTCATCCCGGAAATCGTAAGCTACGGGCAATCGCAAGGGAAACCCGACTTCTTCATGTTTGGAGAGGTCAGCGATCCGCCAACACCCGAGTACCAATCGCACTTTACGAGTGTCGCACGGTTTCAGGCCGTGCTGGATTTCGCGTTTCAGAAGGCCGCGCGCGGCTTCGCCTCCGGTTCGAGCGGCACCAATGCATTGCGCGATTTCTTCGCGGATGATGACTACTACATCGACCGCGATTCCAATGCTTACGCGCAGCCGACGTTCCTCGGCAATCACGACATGGGTCGTTTCGGTTACTTTTTGCGGACCGACAATCCCGGCGCCAAGGACGACGAACTCCTCGCGCGCGATACGCTGGGACATGCGCTCATGTTCTTCGTCCGGGGAATGCCCATCGTCTATTACGGCGATGAACAGGGCTTTACCGGAGACGGAGGTGACAAGGACGCTCGCGAGGACATGTTTGCGAGCAAGGTCGCGGCCTACAATGACAACGATCTCATTGGCACCAATGCCACGACGGCAAAGGACAATTACGAACCCGCGCACCCTATCTACCAACGATTGCACGAGCTGTCTGTCCTAAGGAGCGCGCACCCTGCGCTGCAGAGCGGCGTTCAGGTTCATCGTTCGTCGAGCGCCGACGCCGGCGTCTATGCCTTGTCCCGCATCGATCGGGCCGAGCAGATCGAATACGTCGTCGTGCTCAACAATGCCAAGGAAGCCAAGAGCGTGGCGGTGCCGACGTACATGGCCAAGACGCCCTTTCAAGGTATCTATCCTGCGGGCTTGGCGCCGCTCACCTCCGGCGATGACAAGCGCCTCGCCATCACGATTCCCGCGTTCGGTGCGGTGGTCTACCAAGCCTCCACGAAATTGGCCGCCAGCACGTCGGCGCCGGGCATCGCCTTCGTCACGCCGACGCAGGACTCCAAAATTCGTGGACGGAAAGAGCTCCGCGTCGAGCTCGATCGCGACGAGCTCGCCGAGGTCACGTTCTCGGTCAAAGGAGCGGACGGCGTATGGACACCCATCGGCACCGACGACAACGCGCCTTACCGCGTCTTCTACGATACCGCGAGCATCGCCGCCGGTACGCACGTGCAGTTCAAGGCCACGGTGCGCGATCACTCCGGCAACGTCGGCTCCGTGGGAACCACGGCCGTCGTGGGAGACTAGTTCCACATCCCCACGTCGGCCAACACTCCTTTGACGTTTCCGTAAGAATCCGTGCTGTCGACCGGCCTCGTCACCGCCGCATCGGCTGGAGCTTCCCATAGGTCAGACTGCGCCACGCCCACTCGAAAGGCCCGAACCGGAAGCGGCGTAGCCACATCGCGCTCGCGACCCCCTGCACGGCGTAGAAGACGACGCCGAGCACCGATGCCTCCGCGAACCCGACCTTCGTGAGGAGCCCGAATCCGTATCCATAGAAGAGCGTGGAAAAGAAAATCGTCTCCGTCAGATAATTGGTAAACGCCATTTGCCCGAGCGGCGCCAAACGCAGCAGCACCGCGCGCGCCGCCGGCAGGCGCAAGAGAAGCAGGAGCAAGGCGCCGTAGCCAAGCGCATACATCCGAAGGACGGCGTTGTCGACAACCCGAAAGAACTGCCCTTGTGAGTTCGGGATCAACGGCGCATTCACCGGAAGGATGCGAAAAATAGCGAAACCCGCGCCGGTCCCAATACCGATCAGCGCAGCCCAGACGAGCGCGCGTCGGTAGCGTTCGACGTGGCGCACCACGCCGGTGCGCCAAATGCACATGCCGAGGAGAAAATTGCTCATTTCCGTCGGCATATGGACGAATGAAAAGCGAAGAACGAAATCCCATATTTCCTTCGCCCGGAAGACGAGAACCTCGAAGTAACTCCCGCCTCCGTACGTGGCCAAGGCATCCGCATAGTGCCGAGCGCCCTCGTCCGCGCTGAATGGGAGAACCGCGTTGGGCCAAACCCAGACGATGAACGCGCGACCGCCAAGCAAGGCCACCGCCAACGCGAACAAGATGGCCGGCCGCAGGCGAATCAACGGGAGCACGAGCAGACCCGAGGCGGCGTACGACGTCAGCACGTCTCCGTGCCAAAGGAAAAATAGGTGCGCCAGGCCGAACGCCAGCAGCACCACGAGCCGGCGTGCAAGCAACGCCATGGCGCCGGGCCCGCGCGCGCTCGCGCGTTCGAAGAAAATGCACAGCCCGACGCCGAAGAGCAATGAAAAGAGGGTCATCGCTTTGCCGGCGAGAACGACGCCGAGCACGTGCCGGACGACCCGGTCAAGGGGCGACGCATCGGTCGGAAGCACATGGCGAAACGAAAAGGGGATGCGGAAGCCTTCGACCAGGTTCATCATCAGCACGCCGAAGAGCGCGACACCACGGATCACGTCGATGTCTTCGATCCGCGAACCGGCGGCCACCGGTGCGGGCTTCGCCTCGCCCACGCTGGGCGCGCCCCCACTGTGCGAGGCATTTCCAGATTTGGACAAGGCGACGTTGGGCATGGTCTCGGACCCCAAGAGTCGAGAACTGCGCCGGATGGCCGCCGAGGTCACGAAGAATTCGATAACCCCTCGTTTTTTTTCGAGGAGCCGCTAATCGTTACAGAGTCGCCAAGTCTCGATGTAGCCGCCGTGGGCCCCGTTATCCGGGTGGAAATAGTAGGCTGACACTTCGACTTCCCCACAGGACTCGCCGCTCTCCCACCAGCCGTGCCAACCCTGCGGGTAATAGTCGCTAACCGACCCGCAGGCGTCCCAGAAGTGGACGGGGGCGTCACCTCCCGTGCAGATATGTACAGCGGTGCGCAACGGTGCATCTTGCGTCTCGACGCCGGCCGACTTGGCCGGTGCAGCGGGCGGCTGTGACGTCGTCGTCTCCGCCGCCTCCGTGGGCTCGTCCGCGTCGCCCGTGCTACTCGCGCATCCAAGCACGAGACCACCGGCAACGATCGATAGAGCAAAGATTCGCGTAATCATTCCTTGTATCTCCTCCGCGGCCCGCCTGTTTTTGACGTCCTTGCGCGAGGCGTGAGCACATGTCGTTCCAAGCAGCTGTTTCACAGGACCACGGGCATTTGCTGCGTCGCCAAGCATTTGCCGCACGCGATCCATGAGATCATTGGTGCGATCTTCGAGATCCGTCGCGCTCCAGGGTGGTGGCATCGCGGCGCGGAACGGAGAGTGTCGAGCCCTTCCCTCACCCCAACCCTCCCCCGAAGGGGAAGGGAGCTGAAAGCCCTTCCACCCGATGGCCCGAGCCTCTTCGAAGGTGGCTCCTCCTCCCCGAAGGTGGCTCCTCATCGGCCAGCGATGCGCTCCCATGCTGCGAGCTGCAATGCTTCGCCCAAGTGCTGCGGACGGGGCTTCGCGCGCAAGCCTTCCAACATAGCCTCGGGGGCAGGCGCGCGGCGCCACGCGGCTTCTTTGCGCGCGGAAGCTGCGGATGCGCGGCCCAAACGCTCGATTTCGTAATCGACGGCCTGGACCGCGTCCTCCATCCGCGAAAACCGGTCGACGACTTTGCCGTCGACGCTCACTTCCCATTTCTTGCCGCGGGCCCCGCGCTGCAACACCAGCGCTTCGCTTGGGCGTCCGGCCTTCTTTTCGAAGTGGAGTGCGACCCCGTGGCGACCGAGCGAAAACCACGCGTTCGCCGAAATGGCGCGCACCTCCTCGTCGGTGCGCAACGACAGCGGGTCGAACGTTTTGGCGCGCTCCTGAATCTCTTGCAGCGTGACCGCTCCGGCCTCCAACTCGAATCCAGGCCGATCGAATTGGATCGACTCCCAAACACGCCGAGCTTCGTTGACGTCACCGCCCCGCAAATCGAGATCGCGCGGTGCGCCGAAAAGAGACGGCAAGGTCGTGAGACTCAGATCGGAGAGGTCGACGAAGTCGAGAATCAGGCAATCTTTCTTCTCCGGATGCAGCCTCGTGCCGCGCCCCACGCACTGGGCGTAGAGGCCATCGGAACGGGTCGGCCGCGCCATCGCGATGCACGATACGCCCGGATCATCGAATCCTTCGGTGAGCACGGCGACGTTCGTTAGCGCGTGGGTTCGCCCTTCGCGAAAGTCCGAAAGTGCCTTCGCGCGTTCGTCCTTCTGCATGGCCCCGTGGACAATCCCTGCACGTACGCCGAGAACGTTGAGCGAGCGCGCCAAGTTTCTCGCATGACCGACCGTCACGCAGAAGGCGATGGTGCGGCGGTCGCGCGCCAGCTCCTGAATGGATCGCGCCACGACGGCGTTTCGTTCTTCGATGTCGACGGCTTCTGCCAGTTCGTCCTCCGGAAAGTCCAGGCCGCCGCGCGTCAACTGGCGGAGATCCGCGGTGGTTGCGATTCGGAATCCGCGGAGCGGGGAAAGGTAGCCCTCTTGGATCATTCGCGGCAACGTGCGTGAATAGACGATGCGCTCGAATACCGTGTCGAGCCCTTTGCCGTCACCGCGCTCCGTCGTCGCGGTGAAGCCCAACAAAGTTCCGGTCCACGTGGCATCGAAGACGCCGAGCTGGCGAAGTACCCGAAGGTTGTCATCGGCCGCCGCGTGGTGGCACTCGTCGTAGATGACCAGCCCCAGATCGCGCCCGCGAATCACCCGCGCCAATCGCTCCTCGCGCAGCGAACGAATGCTGCAAACGAGCACTTTGGCATCGGGCGCTGCACGCTCCGCGCCCCGCTCGATGGAAACGACGGCCTGTCCGTCCATGGCACGCTCGATCTTGTCGCGCGCCTGGCCAAGCAGCTCCTCCCGGTGCGCCAGAACCAGAACCTGTCGCCGTGCCAGCCGCGCGAGGTGCGAAAAAATAACGGTCTTGCCGGCTCCCGTAGGCAAGCTCACCACCATGCGCCGCACACCTCCGCGCCGCGCTGCCAAAACGGCATCGATGGCCTCGCGCTGATAGGGACGGAGCGTCGGTGTCGTCACGGTTCTTTTCTGCTCAACGCGCCCGTTGTCGCGCGTCTGTCGCGACCTGATGATTCTTTGGCGCGATCGGATTGGTATCACGACATCCGAAGGTTTGGCTCATCACCGGAAGCTCACGCGGCCTTGGCCGCGATCTCGCGAAGGCCGTGCTCGCGGCGGGCGATCGCCTCGTGGCCACGGCACGCAACGCCGAAGACCTCCGCGACCTCGTCGTCGAATACGGCGATCGCGTGCGCGCCGTGGCACTTGACGTTACGGACCCTGCCGCAGCGCGCGCCGCCGTGGCGGTCGCGACCTCTGCGTTTGGCCGCCTGGACGTCGTCGTCAACAACGCCGGCTACGCAAACGTGAACTCGATCGAGCATGTTGCGGAGGACGACTTCCGTGCGCAGATGGAGACGAATTTTTTCGGCGTCGTGAATGTCACGCGAGCCGCGCTTCCGGTGCTCCGAGCGCAGCGCGACGGGCACATCATTCAAATTTCGTCCATCGGAGCGCCCCAGCGTCGAGAAGATTGCCGAAGACATGCGCGTCAGCCCGCGCACTCTTCAACGCCGCCTCGAAGAGCTCGGAACGACGTACCAAAACCTGCTCGACGACGTTCGCCGCGACACGTCACGCCGCCTGCTGGCCAGCACGGATCTCGACGCCAGCGAAGTCGCCTTTCTCTTGGGCTTCGAAGAGCTGAACTCGTTCACGCGCGCATTCCACACGTGGGAAGGCGTGACGCCCTCTCGCTGGCGCAAATCCGAGCGCACCCGGCCTCACGCGTAGATTCGCGTCATGGTCGCGGTCCCTAAACGGTGTCGAAATGGTAGATGGTGTCGAGAGCGAGCCGCGCCGGCGGCGACAGAAATCTCCGCATCGCACCGAACTCGGCGCGCTTCATGAATTGATATTGGACTGCCACCCGCGGCCTCTGCTCGAGCCAATTGGCGACCGCGAGTTGACATAGGTCGGCGACCTGAGACTCGCGGAGCACGATGCGATTGCCCGTCAAGCGGCAGCAAACGGAGAAGGCTCCTCGTTTCGCGAGCGTCTCATAAAACGTGCGTTTGATCATCACTCCAAAGAGATACGCACTCTCTTCCGCGTCGGCCCCGATGAGTGCGCGAACTCGGGTCCGGTGCGACATCGGAAGGACCGTTTCCACATAGCTCTCGGTTCCATAGACCGAATGAAAAAGGCCGGCGTCGCACAGCGCATCGCGCACACCCCACGAGCGAAGCATCTCGTACGTCCCGAGTAGATGCGCGAGGAGGTTCGTGCCTGCGTGCGAGAAACTGCCAGCTCCTGCACCAACGAGAAACGACACCTTGGTGTCGAGGGATTCCGGTCCCAAGACGAGCTCCATATTCGTTCGTGGCAGAAGATGCCCCCTGAGGACGCTCCCGCCATCGACGGATGGCGGGAACGAATCAGCTTCCTTTTCTTTCAATCATCCATGCGGCCGCATCGGGATCCGCCTAGACGCGCGATTGCTACGGTCGTTGGTCTACGGTTGGTGCCTTCTTTCGCTGTTCGTCATGCTCCCGGTCGCAGCCAAGACTTGGGGCCCGCTCGCCTACCATACCGCCATCCGAAAGGACGACCCTTACGGAATCTTCTCGGAGTTGGATATCCTCTCGAGGGGAACGTTTGCACCGTACGATCTCGCCTTCGTTGCCGCCTTCGTACTGTCGCTCGTTTGTGGCCTGTTTCGTGTAGCGCCGCGCACGATGTCCGTCGTAAATTTCATTCTCTATTACATTCTTTCGGCGAAGGCGCACGCGATGGCCGATGGCGGGGATCGCCTCATCGGACAGTTGCTCTTCTATCTGATGGTGTCGTCCCTTGCGACGGTCGCCGATCCACGCTGCCATCCAATTCGAACCACGATTCGGAATCTCGCATTTCTCAGCACGCGGGTGCAGATCTGTATCGTGTATGCGGCCGCGGCGCTGGTGAAGCTCGGGGGCGAGTGCTGGCCGCGTGGCGAGGCCATGTATTACGTACTTCAAACCGACGAATATACGACTCCCATCATTCGCTACGCGATCGGCACGCAGGGTCTGACGTTGGCTCTCGCAACATACGGCGTACTTTTATTCCAATTATCGTTCACTTATTTGATTTGGCGTGACCCGACGCGGAAAACGATGATGCTCGTCGGAACTTTTCTCCATTTGCAAATTTCATTCGTACTCGGCTTGGTCTCCTTCGGGTTTGCGATGATCGTGGGATATTCCGCCTTCTACACGGACGCCGAAGCAAGCGAAATTCTGGCGCGATGGAAGCGGGGCTTCGAGGAACTCAAGGCCGACGTTTTGCGGAGTGTGAGCCGCCTTCGAGCCAAGAGGGGCGGGCCTCTTTCGTTGCGCTGACGACGAAGTCGACGAAGGTGCGCACCCGCGCGGGCGGCAAGTGCCGTGATGGGTAGTACACCGACAGAGGGAACTGCTCGTCGGTCCACTCCGGCAAGATTTGTTCGAGCACACCCTCACGCAAGAGTGTGCCGATGCCAACCTCATTGACCTGCGTGACGCCGTGGCCTGCAATGCACACACGGAGGTAATGCGATGTTGAAGGGAAAGCGCGTAGTTCTTTTGGGTGGCACATCCGGCTTTGGCTTCGCGACAGCGGAGGCCGCGTTGCGTGAGGGCGCCGAGGTCGTCCTCGCATCGAGCCGCCAAGAAAAAGTGGACAGTGCGCTGTCCCGTCTCGCTCGCCTCGGCGATGGCGCGACAGGGCACACGGTCGACCTCACCGACGAAGGTCAGATCGCTACGCTCTTCGAGCGCATCGGTGCGTTTGATCATCTGGTGTACACGGCGGGGGACTCCCTTCGCCTCGAACCGCTCGCGTCGCTCCGCTTCGCCGACGCACGCCGGGCTTTCGAGATCCGATACTGGGGGCCTACGCCGCCGCCAAGCACGGTAGGCGGTCCATTCGCGCGGGCGGCTCGATCACGCTCACCAGCGGAATCGTCAGCCAGCGACCTTGGCCGGGCTGGACGGCCGCGGCGAGCGTCACGGGCGCGGTCGAAGCCCTGACGCGTGCGCTCGCCGTGGAACTGGCACCGATCCGGGTCAATGCCGTCTGCGCGGGGGTCGTAAAGACGGATCTCTGGAGCAGCATGCCCGAAAGCGAGCGCGCGGCCCTCTACGAGCAGACTGCGAAATCGCTCCCGGTGCGGCGCGTCGGAGAAGCGTCGGACCTTGCGGAGGCGTACCTCTACTTGATGAAAAATGGTTACGTCACCGGTACGACGCTCGTCATCGACGGGGGCGCCGTCCTGGTATGACGAACAGCGTGGCCGAGCGTGCTATCCAGGAGCGGTGACGCCGCCGATTCGTTCGCTCACATTTACCTCCGAGCTCGATGCACCCGCCGACCGGGTATGGGAGAGCGTCGGCACCATGGAGGGGGTCAACCACGAGCTCGCGCCGTGGCTGCGCATGACGTCGCCGCCCGAAGCGTCGGGCTTGCGCATCGAAGATGCACCGCTCGGCCGCCCGCTCTTTTCCAGTTGGGTGCTTTTGGCAGGAGTGCTTCCCATCGATCGCCACCACTTCAAGATGGCCGAGATCGAACGTGGGCGCGGCTTCGTCGAGGACTCCGTCTCGTGGTCGCAGCGGCGATGGGAGCATCGCAGGCACGTGGAGACTCGAGGGGATGCCGCGTGCCTCCTCACCGATCGCCTGATCTTCACGCCGCGTGTGGGCGCGGCGGGGCCCATGCTGGAATACGTGATTGGCGCGATCTTTCGGCACCGGCATCGGCGGCTGCGTGCGCGCTTTGGAGGGGCCGGCACACGCGTCCTCGTATGAGACGCGTGTGCCGCGCTCTGTCATTGCGGTTCGGCGAGGCCCGCGAGAGACATGGCCAGGTGTAGTTTCGCCACGAGTGTCCGTTCGGCGGCGTAGCGAGCCTTGTCGTCGACGGAGCATGGTAGATTCGCCACGACGAGGTTTGCCAGATGTTCCGCATCGTCGACTGCATCGATGAGGGCGACGGCCCGATCGCCATCGGGCAAGCTTTTCGCAATCGTTCGCGCTCGTTCGCGAAGCGCACGGACGAGCACAGGTAGCTCGCCTGCGTCGTCGCTCGCGTCTGCGTCGGCAGCCGTCACGCGTGCGGTCGCATACGGCGCGGCATTCGCGGTACCCGCGGGATCGAGCGACGTGAGTGCGATCCACCGAAGGCCGCGAATCACGATAAAAGCGTGCCCGTCTGCCGCCGCCTCACGGCGAGTCAATAGGACTTGGCAGCCGACCGGATAAAGAGATTCGACGCGCACGTCGTCGCTCGCAGCGTCGCGTTGCGCGAAGACCGCGAGCGTGGGAGGAGTCTGCTTTTGCGCGGCATCGAGTGCCGCAAGTGACGACGCGCGGCCGATGTGGAGGGGAGCCACGGCTCCGGGAACGATGAGGGCGTTGCGCGCCGCGAGCAGCGGCAGCGCATCGGGTATCGGCGCGGCCATCGCACGTGCGCCATCGCTTGCCGACCAGGTCTCCTTTACCGCATCGCTCACGGTTCGAGGCAGTGCGATCCCCGTGAGCGCCTGAAACGGCCCACCCACGAGCGCATGCCTGAGCGCCTCCGGAAGCGCCGAAGCCCTCCGGCGCGTGACGTCGTCGAGAAGCTCTTTCCAGCTCTTGAAGCCGTACTCGCGCGCGATCACGGATTGAGCGTCGTGCAGCGCGAACGGTGCGCGCGCGGCCTCGGCTTCGCTCGACGCAGCGAGCGAGGGGAGTGCGGCGCGAATGCGCTCTATGGCTGCCCGGTCTCCGCGCTTGTGAGCGTCGAGGAGATCCTTGGCTTGCTTCTTCAGGTGATCGAGATGAGGCTCGGGCGGGAGTTCGCGTCGCATGGCAACCTCTTGCCTTTCGACCCGGGGTCCGCAATTCGGGCAGCAAGAAGTTGGTAAACGACCAACGACTGAGGTGGGTTCGACCCTTCCCGCGGACCCGGCGGCGCCCTGAACGCTCGACTCTGAGGGTGACAACGACGGGTGCTCCCGTCAAGTTGCGCTTTACGGCAGCCGCAGTTTGCCCTCGAGAACGGATCGGATACCGGCCGCACACAGCACGGCGAACGCGGCGAGCATCACGAGGAAGAAGGAGAGCTGCAAGCGGATCGGCGTATGTGGCATGAACGCCCACGCATGCGTTCTTGCATCCTTGGAGGAGGGGGGCGGCTCGCCGGAAAACGGCGTCGGCTCGTCCTGCATGGCCGGCGCCGGCTCGGTGTCGGCTTGCTCCACCGGGGCCGGATGGGCGCTCACCAGAGGTGCGGGCGATAGACGTTCGTGCGATCCGCGCGACCCGAAGGGCGTGAGCTCCGCGGCCAATGCCGACGCCGATGCGGTGCGGTGCTCGCGATCGCGCGCGAGGCAGCGGGCGAGGACCGCTTCCAACCCCGGCGGGACATCGGGGCGCAGCTCCCCAAGCGGTGGCGGCGTCTTGTGGAGAATGGCGATGACGAGATCACTCAGCGACTTCTCCTCGAAGGGCGCGACCCCCGCGAGCATCTCGTAAAGGATGACGCCGAGCGACCAAATGTCGGTGCGAGGGTCGACACGCTTCGAGTCGTACAACTGCTCGGGCGACATGTACGCCGGCGAGCCGAGTAGCGTCCTCGTGGCCGTGAGCTCGTGTTCTCCATCGACATCCGTGAGCGGCCGGCTCGCCTTCGACACGCCGAAGTCGATGATCTTGACCACGTAAGAGCCGTCGTTTCGGCGATGGAGAAACAGATTGGCCGGCTTGAGGTCGCGGTGCACGATGCCCTGCAAATGCGCTTCGGCGACGCCCTCGAGCGCCTGAAGAAGAATGTCGACCGCTTCGTCGATTTCGAGTCTGCCGTTCTCCTGAAGAAAGACCTCCAGGTCGACCCCCTCGAGGTACTCGAGGATCATGAACGAAAGCCCCTCCGGCGTGCGCCCCGCGCCAAATACGCGCGCGACGTGCTCTCCCCCGACCCGCGCCGCCGCTCTCCCTTCGTTCACGAAGCGGGTAGCGGCCAGCGGCGAGCTCGCGATTTCCGGCAGCAGGATCTTGACGGCGACCCTTCGATTGAGATCGACGTCCACGGCGGCGTACACCGCGCCCATTCCGCCGCAACCGATCTGACTCTCGATCCGATATCTTTCGAGAAAGATATCCCCATTCGTCAACATATTTACCCCCCGCGACCGTCGCGTTCGGACACCTTCGTCGGTGTGCATTTAGCAACCGACGTTCCAGGTCCCCGTGGCGCGCGGCACATGGAATTGCCCAACGATCGCGGGATGGCGCCCTGTTGCGATGTTGCACCCTGTTGCGCCGATACGAGCGGTGACCAGCGCAGGGGCAAATTCGATGGCCATTGCCCGTGAGCCACGAGCAAGAGCTGCGACGGTCTGCTCACATTTGGCTAAAATTCAGAGCGCGTCGCGGATGGCCGTGGCGTTCGGGGTGCCCCACCCGGTGGCCTCGTCGTAGCCGGGGACGGCGCCGCCGCCACTCGTCACATCGTAAAAGGCCGCGGGGTTGCGCCAGATGAACGCGCCGTCCGCGCTTCCTTTGCCGACGTACGCAAAAATAGCGGCGACGATGGGCGAGGCGGCGCTCGTTCCCCCGTACACTTGCCAGCCGCTACCTCCGTAGGTGTCGTACACGGCGACGCCGGTGTTCGGGTCCGCCACCGCAGCAAGGTCGACAAGTGTTCGCTTCGCGCACAAGGAATCCGTTTGCCAAGTCGGTTTGGCTTCGTACGAGCTGCAACCGCCGCCTCCGAGGCCCGTCTCCGTCCAGCCGCGCGGAGGCACGCTCGAACGCGAGAGCGTCGTTCCGCTCACGGCAATGACGTTGCTCGACGAAGCAGGATATTGGACGCCGAATCCCGCGTCTCCCGCGCTCGCAAAGAGCGCGACACCCGGATGGGTGAAATAGGCGGCGTCGTCCGTGAGATCGCTCGAGTCTTCACTTCCGCCCCAACTATTGGACACGACGCTTGCGCCCAGCGATACCGCCGTATTCACCGACGTACCGAGATTGGCCACGCTCGCCGACGTCGCCTCGACGAGGAGAATCTTGCACGAGGGACAGAGCGCACTGGCCATCTCGATGTCGAGCGCGATTTCACCCGCCCATCCCGCATCGGCGGGCGGATAGTTGCCTTGCACGCCCGCTTGATTGACCTTCTTGAAGCAGCCGTTGGCCGTCGTGCACGCGGGCAGCCCATACGTGCTTCGATAGACCGCGAGATCGCTTTCGGCATTGGGGTCGTCGTAAGCGTCGACGATGGCGACCGTTCCCGCCGCACCCGTTGGGGGCTCGTTGTACGCCGCTTGAAGATCCGCCGGTCCATAGCCGCTCGGCGTCGACAGCGCCTGAATCGCGCCGGAAGGCGCCGTTCGCACTTTGGCGGAACATCGCATTTGCCCCTTCGCGGTATTGCCCTCTAGGCAAACGCTCTTGAACGAGGTGTTTGCGATTCCCGAAAGCGCCGATTCATCGGCCGCTCGCGTCGCGCTCGCGCCGCCTTCGTCGGAGCTCGAACAGCCCAGAGCAAGAGAGGCCAAGAACGGCACGACGATGCAAGCCCCACGACGAACGAGTGTCGACATGCCGGACCTCCTTAGTGGTATTTCGGCGGCGCCGGAGCATACTCTGCGCTTGGGTGAGAAACGACGAGCGCTCTCGTCATTAACGTCATGTAAACAGGCTCACCTCGAAGGGGAGCCTGTCCCTCACGGAGCGCGAACGAGAAATGCGCTCTTTGGCTCAGTCAACGCAAGCGAAACTGGCTGTGGTCTTGGTGGACGCGCTCTTGATGGTGCTGCACGTCGTCGCGCAAAGCAGGATCTTCTTCGGCGCCTGCGCGTTGTCATACTGCCAACCCAGACCCCCCTCGCACGATGGGCTGTAGGGAACCTTCGTTGGCTGACCCTGATCGGGGGTGATGGTCACGTCGACCGCGTTGTAGTCGAATGTCTTGCCAGACGGCGCGTTGGGGACCGTGATCGAACACGTAACGACGGGTGAACGCTCCTGGGCCAACTTGCCCAAGAGCTCCTGTTCGGTGCCGTGCGGATCTTTAATGTTGATCCAAAGGGCTTTTCCGGTCCCTCCGTCTGCCGCCAGTTTATCGATCTCCGCATGGTACGCGCTCGTGCCGGCGCCAAGGACATAGGTCTTGATGCCGGAGACGGTCGCCGCGCTCTTTGCGATGCTCTGGACCTGGGCATAGGTCTCTCTGCATGGACCTTTCGGGGGTGCCGGTTCGTCCGGCAGACCGTCCGTCACGAAAAGGATGACGGTCTTGCTCCCCTGGGCCTTCGCATAGGCCACGGCGCCCTCCAGCGCCGGCATCAACGTGCTGTTCCCGACAGGAGCTCCGTCACTGGTGATCGAGTTCTTGAAGGCGGTGGGGTTCGGCAGCAACGTGAGGGGCACCTGCGGCTTGTCGTAGACGGGGTCGCATTCGTTCGACGCCGCCGGTGTCGGGTAATCCCGAAGCGACGCCTTCATGCCCCCAGCTTGCGGATCCGCGAAAAGCATGTTCAGGGCCGCGGTGACGGGGGCCCATCGGTTCGCCAAATTCGGTTCGCCGCTGTCGTTGCCCATGCTTCCCGAATGATCCAGCATGACGACGACGTTGAGGGGCCCCGGCACGTTTGGTGGGCTCGCGGATGCGCACACGTCGCGCCCACCCGGTCCGCCGTCGCCCGGATTCGAGCTGCCGTCTCCGTCACCAGACGGGCTTCCATCGGACCCGACGCTCGCGTCTTCGCCGCTGCCAGGCGGCGGCAAATCGTCGCCACTGGACGAATCGCCTCCGCATGCGATCACGACGACACCGGCCGATAGGAGGTAAGCAACCGCGGTCGACACAAATTTCTTGTTCATGGCCCTCTTCGTTCCTTACGGAGTTAGCGGCTCACACCGCTCGGTTGGCAATGAAAAAATCGTCACCCACGTCGCGGCGCACCCGCGCGATTGCGAATTTTGCGCGTACACGACCTCACCCGCCCTTAATCCGTGCGTCCCGCGTACGCCGCGCCGGGTCGGAAGTTGACATGCTGAGCTGCGTACATGCAGAATCGCGCCCAATTCTCGGCACCTTGACTCGCCGTCGAAGCGGGATCAGTCCGAGCGGACAAGACGGAGGTCATGGATGAAGAAGGTTCTCATCGGGATCGGCGGCCTTCTAGTGCTCGCGATCCTGGCCGTGGTGGTCAAGTTTTTCGTTCTCTCGCCCGCGGCGCGCGCGGCTGCCGATGTTCACGCCCCCACGTCGCCAGAGGCCATCGCGCAGGGCAAGTACTTGGCCACGCACGTTGCCCAATGCATCACGTGTCACTCTCCGGTCGACGAAAGCGTGCCGGGCGACGTGGTCGTCGAAGCCAAGTTGGGCGCCGGCCGCATGTTTCCAAAGGAGGCGGGATTTCCTGGAAACATGCGCGCGTCGAACCTCACGCCCGACAAGGAGACCGGCATCGGCGACTTCACCGATGGGGAGCTTCTCCGCGCGATCCGTGAAGGCATCGGGCGCGACGGCCGCGCGCTCTTCCCATTGATGGCGTATCCAAACTACGCGACCTTGACCGATCAGGACGCACTATCCATCATCGCGTATTTGCGCACGCTCAAGCCGATCAAGAACAATCCGGGACCGCCCACGCAGATCGACTTCCCGGTCTCCATGTTCATTCGCGGCGGGCCCAAGCCCGTCGAAGGGTCGCCGCCGCCGTCGCCGACGGATCCCGTCGGCCGGGGGACGTGGCTGCTCCGGGTTGCAGGTTGCGGTGGGTGCCACGATACGATGGATAGCCACCACCAACCGATCGAAGGAAAGCACTTGGCCGGTGGAGCGGAGTTCAAGATTCCCGCGGGTACCGTCTATGCCTCGAACCTCACGAGCGACAAGGCAACCGGTATCGGCTCGTACACCGACGACGAGCTGCTCCGAGTCTTCAACGAAGGGATTTCGAAGAGCGGCCGCCCGCTCTGGCTGATGCCCTGGTCCGGCCTCAAGGGATTGACGGACGAGGACAAGCACGCCATCGTGGCTGCGCTGCGGACGGTTCCCGCCGTGAGCAACGCGGTGCCTGCATCCGCGATTCGCTGATCAATAGCGCCAAGGGAATTTCGAGAAGTCGCGCGGGCGCTTCTCGAGAAAGGCTTCGCGCCCTTCCTGCGCCTCGTCGGTTCCATAGGCGAGGCGCGTGGCTTCGCCTGCGAAGAGCTGCTGCCCGACCAAGCCGTCGTCGGGCAAGTTGAAGGCGTACTTGAGCATCTTCATCGCGTTGGGGCTCTTGGAGTTGATCTCCTTGCCCCACGAGAGCGCGAAATTTTCCAGCTCCGCGTGCGGGACCGATGCGTTGACCATGCCCATCGCCGCCGCCTCATCCGCGGAGTGCTCGGCGCCGATGAAGAAGATTTCGCGCGCCTTTTTCTGCCCGACTTGACGCGCCAAAAGCGCCGAACCGTAGCCGCCGTCGAAGCTTGCGACATCGGCGTCGGTTTGTTTGAACTTGCCGTGCTCTTTGCTGGCGATGGTCAGATCGCAGACGACGTGAAGGCTGTGCCCTCCGCCCGCCGCCCAACCGGAGACGACCGCGATCACGACCTTGGGCATGAAGCGAATGAGCCTCTGGACTTCGAGAATGTGCAGGAGACCAAGGCGGCCCTTGTTGGCCTCATCGTCGGCGTCGTATTGGTAGCCGTCTTTGCCGCGAATGCGTTGGTCGCCGCCCGAACAGAAGGCCCACCCTCCATCGCGCGGCGAGGGGCCATTTCCGGTGATGAGCACGCAGCCAACGTCCGTCCACGTGCGCGCGTGATTGAGCGCGGTGAAAAGCTCGTCGACCGTCTTGGGTCGGAACGCGTTGCGCACCTCGGGGCGATTGAACGCGACGCGCACCGTCCCCTGATCGACCGCCCGATGGTACGTGATGTCCTCGAAGCGAAACTGCTCGACTGGGGCCCATCGCTTCGGATCAAAAATCGCCGAGACAGACATTGTTCTCATTCCTTTCCCAGTGAACGAAGGAGCGGCCCCGCCATGGCGGAGGCCCGAACTCGATCCAATTTGTCTTGAGCGCCCCGTGGCAGTTCGGGTAGCCAGGCGATCCGGCGGGGGCGTTTGTGCGATGCGAGATGTCGATTGAAGTGCAAAAACAGTGCGTCATCGTCGGGCGGGGGCCCCA
>Ga0193753_10001056_pt1 | contig 24490 bp, 22 predicted proteins | sample H1c2metaG_FD_144925 | JGI IMG/M metagenome (GOLD analysis project Ga0193753, IMG submission 144925) | Soil microbial communities from a riparian zone of the East river system, Colorado, United States - H1c2 | ecosystem: Environmental > Terrestrial > Soil > Riparian zone | place: USA: East... | reverse complement strand
TGCTTCATGGTGTCGACTCGCTGCCGAACCTGGTGACCAACACGACCGATCGTGTGACTGGTACCGCGCAGTGCGACACCATGAAGCAGAACGGCAACTACGTGAACGGCGTGGGCTACGCGCTGGCGAAGCTCGGTGCGGTTCCGAACGTCTACAACTATGTGGACGCCGGACACCATGGCTGGCTGGGTTGGGACACCAACTTCGCGCCCGCCGTGCAGATGATGATGACGGCTGCGACGGCGTCGGGCGCCACGCCCGCCAACGTGCAGGGCTTCATCACCAACACCGCGAATACCTCGGCGTTGCAGGAGCTGTACATCACGATCGACTCCACCACACGGACGTCCGCCTGGATCGACTTCAACCAGTTCAACGACGAACTGACCTTCGCCCAGGCCTGGCGCAACCAGGCGGTGAGCGCGGGCTTCCCGTCGAACATCGGCATGCTCATCGACACCTCGCGTAACGGCTGGGGCGGTGCGGCACGGCCAACGGGGCCGTCGACGCTCGCGGACCTCAATGCGCGCATGGATGCCTCACGTATCGACCGTCGCATCCACAAGGGCAACTGGTGCAACCCGAGCGGCGCCGGCATTGGCGAGCGTCCTCGTGCGGCACCGGCCACGGGCATCGATGCCTATGTGTGGATCAAGCCGCCGGGCGAGTCGGATGGTGCGAGCACCAACATTCCGAACGACGAAGGCAAGGGCTTCGATCGCATGTGCGATCCGACCTATACGGGCAATGCGCGCAACAACAACCACGCGACCGGAGCGTTGCCGAACGCGCCGCTGTCGGGACACTGGTTCCAGGCGCAGTTCCAGCAGTTGCTGCAGAACGCCTTCCCGCCGTTGTAAATGGCCTGAAGGCTTGCGGTTCAGCGACCCTCCCAGCTGAACCGCAAGCCTTGGCGGGTAACGGGCGCCAGCCAGGGATTGGCGGCGCCCGTTACTCGGCTTTTGAACCGGGCGACCGCCTCACGCGCTACGCCATCGGTACCTTCGAACAATCGCCAGCGGCGATTGGCACCCCAAGAATGCTCGATACCAACCCCCTCCCGAGGTGCTGCGGGAATTGTCGGGGCGTTTGGCGGTCTTTCCGGGCATGCGAGTGTTCCCCAGGCGCGAAACAATGCACGGGGAGCGCCGGTCTCATCCGTAGAGTCCCCCTCTCATCGAACACCTGGAGCCAGCATGGTGCGGATCTTGTCCCTTGCGCTTTTAGCCGTGACGCTGAGCGTCAACGCCTGCGGCGCGGAAGCGGCGGTGAAGTTCCCCGCGCCGGCATTCGATCGGTCAGCTGCTCGCGGCAAGCTGCAGACGGCCGTGGTGGCCGGCGGATGCTTCTGGGGGGTGCAGGGTGTCTATCAACACCTGAAGGGAGTGAAGAGCGTGCTTTCCGGTTATGCCGGTGGCGATGGCTCGAGCGCGGACTATGAATCGGTGAGCGCGGGAGACTCGGGCCACGCCGAGTCCGTGCAGATCGTGTACGACCCCGCGCAGGTCACGTATGGACAGATCCTGCAGGTGTTCTTCTCGGTGGCGCATGACCCGACGCAGCTGAACCGCCAGGGCCCTGACACCGGCACGCAGTATCGCTCGGCCATCTTCTACACCAGCGATGCTCAGAAGAAGATTGCGGAAGACTACATCGCGCAACTGGACAAGACCGGCGTATATCGGCAGCCGATCGTCACGCGCGTCGACCGCTTGAAAGGTTTCTACGAAGCCGAGGGCTATCACCAGGACTACCTGATCAATCACCCGTCGAATCCCTACATCGTCGTCAACGATCTTCCGAAGGTACGCAACTTCAAGGGAACGCTGCCGGCGCTGTACGTCGAGAAACCCGTGACGGTGAGCGCGTCGAAACGCGCGGGCGTGAAGGCCGCGCCCGCGGCACCGGTGGGCGGTGGCGCCATGATGATGGCCGCTGCGGAAAAGCCTGCTGAAGGCGGCGCAATGATGGCGGCGCAGGGCGCCAGCGGACCGTCGAAGACCGAAGGCGCATTGCCACCGCTCACGGGCGCCACTGGCTGGCTCAACAGCAAGCCGCTCACGCCCGAGAGTCTGCGCGGCAAAGTCGTGGTCGTCGATTTCTGGGCGTACTCGTGCATCAACTGCCTGCGCGCGATGCCCTACGTGAACGCCTGGTATCGCCACTACCGGGACTCGGGGCTGGTGGTGCTCGGCGTGCACTCGCCGGAGTTCGCATTCGAGAAGGACATCGCGAACGTGCGCGAGGCAGTGAAAAAATTCGACATCCAGTATCCGGTCGCGCTCGACAACGACATGACGATCTGGAAAGCCTTCAACAACAAGTTCTGGCCCGCGCACTATTTCGTGGACGCCAAGGGGCAGATTCGCGGCCATCATTTCGGTGAAGGAAAATACGCCAAGTCGGAGCGCGAGATCCGCCGGCTGCTGACCGAAGCGGGCGCGAAGAATCTGCCCGATCCGCTCGACGATGCGGCGGGTGAGGGCGTTGGTGCGCCAGCGGACACGGCGAACGTGGCGTCGCCTGAGACCTACGTCGGCTACGCCCGCGCGGAAAACTTCGTCTCGCCGGGAGCATTCGCTCGCGACGCGAAGAAGAGTTACGCCATTCCGAATGCGCTCACGCTCAACCAGTGGGCGCTGGGCGGCCCATGGCAGGTGGCGCGCGAGCATGCGCGGCTCGACGCAGCGCCGGGGCGCATTGCCTTCCGTTTCAAGGCCCGTGATCTGCACCTCGTGCTCGGTCCGGCAATGGCCGGAAAGCCGGTACGTTTTCGCGTGACCCTGGGTGGCGCGCCGCCGAAGAAAGATGCGGGCATGGACGTGGATGCGGACGGCAACGGAGTCGTGCGCGAACACCGGCTCTACCAGCTCATTCGCGAGAAAGGGCCGGTCGCCGAGCAGGAGTTCGTCATCGAGTTCCTCGACCCGGGCGTTGACGCCTATTCATTCACGTTCGGCTGAGCGCGGAGCAGTTCATGGACAACACAAGTTCACGGCGCGGATTCCTGTTAGGCGCCATGTTGACGCCAGTGGCAATGGGGCTTGGCGCCTGCGCGCGTGCGGCTGAAAAGCCGAAGCCCGCGAACGTCGAGATCGAGAATTTTTCCGCGGCCGGCAAGAGCCAGGGCAAGGTCACTGTCGCGCGGCTGGTCAAGACGGATGAGGAGTGGCGCAAACAGCTCTCCGGCGATTCCTACGGGGTCACGCGCAGGGCGGGCACCGAGCGTCCGTTCAGCGGCAAATACAACACGAATCACGACGACGGCCTGTATCGCTGCATCTGCTGCGACACCGCGCTGTTCGATTCGAAGACCAAGTTCGAATCCGGCACGGGTTGGCCCAGCTTCTGGAAACCGATATCGAGCGCGAATGTTTCCGAGTCCGGCTACAGCGCGCTCACGCAAGGCACCGAGGTGAATTGCAAGCGTTGCGATGCGCACCTGGGCCATGTGTTCGACGACGGGCCGGATCCGACCGGACTGCGCTACTGCATGAACTCGGTGGCGCTCAACTTCGTGCCGCGCGGTTAGAAGAAGTCGGCGCCGGGCCGCAACACCCCCTGAAAGAACGCGAGCAGGCAGCCGAGCGCGATGAGCAGCCAGGACAGCGGCTGGGCTCGCGCAGAGGCTGCATCGACGGGGCGGGCGTGCCAGGAAGCGGCCAGTATCCATACGGCCGCTATCAGTGCATCCACGCAGGGCGGCAGCAGCGGAATGGCGAGAATGCAGGGCAGCACGGCGAGACGAGATGCCGCCGCGCCGCGTCCGGTCGGAATCGGTCATGGAGGTACTGGCAGCGCATAAGAAACATACACGCCGCCACCCGGGCCGCTGCGCTCCTTGCCGCCGCTCGCGAAGATGGTGACGAATTGCCGTCCGTCCACCTGGTAGGTGATGGGCGTCGCATCGGCGGACCAGGGCATCACGGTTTCCCAGAGTAGTTTGCCGTTCGCCTTGTCGAAGGCGCGGAACTTCCGGTCATGAATGGTGGCGCCGATGAACAGCAATCCACCAGACGTCACCAGCGGCCCGCCGTAGTTTTCACTGCCGGTGTTGCCCATGCCGCGCGCCGCCAGCTCCGGAAATTCTCCGAAAGGAATGCTCCACGCGTATTTTCCCGTGGCGAGATCGATGGCGTTGAGTGTGCCCCAGGGCATGGCTGTGGCGGGATAGCCGTCCGGGTCGAGCCAGCGCCGATAGCCCGTGAACCGATAGGGCTGATTGATGGGTGATGCGTCGGGCGAGCCCGCGGGCAGGTCGCGGCCGTCGGTGAGGAATGCGCGGATCGCGTCGAGCGCTTCGTTCTGCAAGTGCGGAAATGCGGGCATGCGGCCGCCGCCCTTGTGCACGCGCTCGGCCATCTGCTCGGGCGTCATGCGGGCGGCGATCCCGACCAGCGATGGGAATTGCGGCGGCGAACCCTGTCCGCTGTCACCGTGGCAGGCGGCGCAGTCCCGCAGGTAGATGGACTTGCCAGTGCTGCGACCCGTGTCGTTGGGCGCGAGGGAACCGAGCCAGGCCATTTCATTGGCGTTCACGTAGAGCAGGCCGGTCGCGGCGTCGAATGCGGGGCCGCCCCATTCGGCTCCGCCGTCGAAGCCGGGGTAGATAGTGGTGTCGACGCCCACGCCGAGCGGCTTGAACGGTCCGTCACTGCGCAGTTGCGCAAACTGCTCGCGTGCCCAGCGGTTGGCTTCCGGGGAGCGCATGGTCAGTGTGTCGGCGGACAACTGCTGTCGCGAATAGGGCGCAGGCACGCGCGGGCGCAGCCAGGTGGGGTAGGTGGCTTCGCCCGGCACGTCCGAGGACGGCGCGGGCACTTCTTCCACCGGGAACACGGGTTTGCCGGTGTCGCGATCGAGCATGAAGAGCAAGCCCTGCTTGGTGGGCTGCACCAGCGCATCGACTTTCCTGCCCTTCACGCGCAGCGTTACCAACGTGGGCGCCGAGGGAAGGTCGCGGTCGAGCACATCGTGTTTCACGAATTGAAAATGCCAGCGCAGCTTGCCGGTCGCTGCCTCGATGGCCAGCAGGCAATTGGCGTAGAGATTGTCGCCATGGCGATTGCCGCCGTAGAAGTCCGCAGCCGCCGACCCCGTGGGAACGAAGACCAGCCCGCGTTTCGCATCGAGCGTCATGCCAGGCCAGCTGTTCGCGCCGCCGATGTACTGCCACGCGTCTTTCGGCCAGGTGTCGTAGCCAGGTTCGCCGGGTTGCGGAATGGTGCGAAAGGTCCAGCGCAGCGCGCCGGTTCGCACGTCGTAGGCACGCACGTGGCCCGGCGAGGCCGGCAGGCCCTCGCTCACGCGCCCACCGAGAATCATGAGGTCACGGTAGATGACGCCGGGAGTGGTGAGACGCACGGATTGCGAGGCCGCGTCGCGGCCCAGGTTCTCGCGCAGATCGATGCGACCGGCCTGGCCGAATTCGGTCACGGGTTTCCCCGTGATGGCGTTCAGCGCATAGACGAAGTTGTCGACCGCCGCGAACACACGGGCATCTTCGCCACTCTTCCAATACATGAGGCCGCGATTGGCGCCCACGCCCGCAATGCCGGAATCGAAAGTCCACAGGGGCTTGCCGGTGGTGGCATCCAGCGCAAAGGTCTTGTGCGAGGGCGTGTACCCGTACAGCGTGCGGCCCACCACGATGGGCTGCGTCTGGGTGTCGCCCTTCTCCCCCGTATCGTATGACCACGCCAGCGTGAGTTGGCCGACGTTGGCGCGATTGATGCCCCGGAGCGCCGAATGGCGCGTCTTGGCGTCGTCACCGCCATAACGCGGCCAGTCGGCGTCGGCGGCGCCGGCAATACCCACATAAGCGAGAGTGGCGAGCAGGGCAACGCACTTCATCCGGACCCCTTCTTGTAAGAATCGTGTGACGCAATTTACGGCAGTTCGCCACTTGGGTCACGGTGCCCGATCGCGCACACTGCGGCCGTGAATCCTGAAGTGCTCCTCCCAGCGCGAACCGGACTCACACAGGGGGCCGCTTCGTGCGGCCTCTTTTTATTGGGCGACGCATGACTCGCAAACGCAAAGCCGTCATCGTGTTGTTAGGCGTGGTGGTGGTTCTCGTCGCCGCGCGCGTCGCCATGCCATACGTGGTCGAAAACTTCGCCAACGACAAACTGGCCTCGCTCGATTCGTACGACGGTCATGTGGGCGACATCGACATCCATCTCTGGCGTGGCGCATACAGCATCGACGACATCGAGATCGTGAAGACCGGGGCATCGCGCCCCGTGCCGTTCTTCCGTTCCGATCGCGTGGATTTATCACTCGAATGGCGCAGCCTGTTCCGCGGCTCGATCGTTTCCGAGGCTTCCTTCTTCGGCCCTGAGCTCAACCTGGTGAAAGGAAACGGCGAAGCGGACTCCCAGCTCGGCAAGGAGGAGAACTGGAGCGCGCGCCTCGAAGAGCTGTTCCCATTCCGCTTCAACACCATCGAGGTGACCGAGGGCACGGTGCGATTTCTCGCTCCGGGGATCAGCACGAAGGATGCAATCACTGCGCGTCATGTCAACGGCGCGGTCTCCAATCTCACCAATGTCATCGATTCCGGCAAGGAGACCTTTGCCGATTTCAAGGTGACCGCCGACGTGCTCAAGGGCGCTCCCGCGGTGGTGGCTGGCAGCGTGAACGCCTTTGCCTCGCAGCCGACCTTCGATGTGAATCTCGAAGTGAAGAAGGTGCAACTGCCGGAAGTGAATCCGTGGCTGCGCGAATACATCAAGGCGGATGCGGAAGCGGGCAAGTTCGAGTTGTACATGGAACTCGCCGCGGCGGATGGGAAGTTCAAGGGCTACGCGAAGCCCATCCTGCAGGACGTCGATATCTATCGCTCCGGAGAGGAAGAACAGAGTGCATTGAAGCGGGTGTGGGAAGGTTTCCTGGACTTCGCCGCCAATGTGCTCGAGAACAAGGACGCGGACCAGGTCGCGGCTCGCATCCCGTTCACCGGGACGATCAAGGATCCGCAGACCAGCCTGTTCGCGACGATTGCGAGCGTGTTGCGCAATGCCTTCATCAGCGCGTTCGCGCGTTCACTCGAAGGCTCGATAACGTTGCGCGACGTGAAGAAGAATCTCGGCGACCTCGATCCTGTCAAGGATGGCCAGGACAAGCATGGCAAGCAGACGAATTCCCGGAAGAAAGAGCCCGACGGTAAAGGCCCCGCCACTCCACCGGCTGGACCGGCGGGGAAAGTTTTGGCGCCACCTAATAAATAGGAATCATCCGGGTGCCTGACAGACCTGGCAGACAGGCCTAGTAGGCCCTAGGTCCCATTTCGGGCAACGAGCCGCACTTCGATATTGGCCGCCTCATCCTGGCGATGCCAGTTGTTCAACGCACCATGCAGTTGTTAGCTAGTGGAGCGCGCGGCTCCGCTGGACGAATAATCGAGCGCGGCAATCGAAAAAACGCACCGGAAAGGGAAAATCCATGAAGTCGAATCATCAAGGACGGTTCGATGAGAAGTCGTTCATGAGCGTGCCCTACATCGTGAACCTGCTCATGGATCCGCTCGAGAAGGTGACGCCCGACGCCCCCGGGTTCGAGTACGCGGGACGGATGTTTGTCGGGCAAAAGCTCTGGGCGCCGACCGCGGCAGGGCCTTTCCTGGTGGCACATCTGAAGAGCCTGGCGGAATTTCCGCCAAGCCAGGGCGCCGACACTCTGAGCATGCGCAAGGCCGTGGAAGAAGCGATGAAGAAGCTCGAGAACCCCCACGGCAGCAGCAACTGACGATTTGTGGTGTGAGGCAGATGAAGGGCCGTGCGCGTACCCCCCACGCGCACGGCCTTTCTCGTTGGGGCTTGGGGGGCGCTCTCGTCCGCGGGTCGCATACCCGGGACCTACGTCCAGTGCACCGAGGCTCCTTTCATTGCGGCGGCAGTAATGCGGGCGAAGAAGGAGGGGTCTCGATCACGCATTGCTGTCCGGCGGGCATGACGCCATGATCACCCGACCGAAGGAATTGGCCCAGATCCTTCTGCAGGTCCAGTCCCTCCATAGCTTGGCGTCATCGCAATGAAAAAATTGAAACACGAGGCTGAGCTGTTCAAGGCAGGGCTGCTCGCCGCGATGAAATACGCGCAAGAGCGCGGTGCCGTTGAATTCGAGCCGACGGATTCGGCGAGCCAGAAGTTGCTCTATGTCTATCGGCTCCTGGTGCATGACAAGAAGATCCAGCCGCTGCCCGAAGATCAGGTCGCAGAGAACACCATGCGGCACAAGCTGGCGATCTGGTATTCGAAGCAGTTGCCGGAAGATCATCCGTTGCTGAAGTGACTGGCTCAGGCTCTATCCCGATCATTCATTGGGTCGAAGACGGCAAGGCATTCGAGGCCCAGTGGCGCTCGCATAGCGATACGCCGCCGGCCACGCGCGTCGTTGTCGCTGACGGGAAAATGACCGCGGACGAGGCCTATGGTTTCGCGTGTCAGGGGACTGCGATTCTCTGGCGCGGTGATTTTCAAGAAGCACGCCAGATGTTGACGGCGCTGGGGAAGCGCGCGGATCATCGGAAGCGCAGTTCGCGAACATCAGCCGCCACCTCGGTTGCGAACGCCACGGCCGAAGCATTCAATCTCTACCGACAAGCCCAGTCTCAACGGGCGCGCACGTTGAATGCGCTTTTGATCCCGCTCAACGACGACTACTCCATCCCGTTGCGACGCGCGCCCGATATTCGGCAGGCCTGCGCGGAGGCCTTCGGTCCCGCGCACACCGCGTCAGTCACCTCGCTGCGAGCCTTGCTAGGGGCGATCGGTGCGCACGAGTGGCGCACGAAAGGCATCGAGATTCCGGAAGCGGGCGGCCGGATCCATCCGCACTTCGGTGTCTTCGCGCCGATCCGCCGTGAGTACGTGGACCTCGTTGCGACGGCGCTTCTGCCAGCGGCGTGCGCTTCAACGAGCGTGGCTTTCGATATCGGCACGGGCACCGGTGTGCTCGCGGCGGTGCTGGCACGGCGTGGCATCGAACGCGTGGTCGCGACCGATCTCGACACGCGCGCGCTGGCGTGTGCTCGTGAGAACGTTCGACAGCTCGGCCTTTCCGAACGCATCGATGTCTTGCAGGCGGATCTTTTTCCCGAAGGTCGCGCGGCGGTCGTAGTCTGCAACCCGCCCTGGATCCCCGCGCGACCGAGCTCGTCCATGGAAAACGGGATCTACGATCCCGACAGCCAAATGCTGCGCGGATTCCTGGCGAAGTTGTCGGGGCATCTCGCGCCTGGCGGTGAAGGGTGGTTGGTCCTTTCCGACCTGGCGGAGCATCTCGGTTTGCGGACGCGCGCAAGCCTGCTGGAAGAGTTCGAGGCGCACGGGTTGCGTGTCGTCGGCCGCAACGATGTGCCGCCGCGACATCCGCGATCCGCCGACAAAACGGACCCGCTCCATGTCGCGCGCGCGGCCGAGATCACTTCGCTCTGGCGACTCGCGGCGCGCTGATCAGCAAGAAGGAGTTCTCAGAACTTCTCGTCGGGCCGCAAGTACCGCCACTTGCCCACCGGCAATCCGCCCAACGGTACATTGCCGCTGCGGACGCGCTTCAGCCCGGTAACGAAAAGACCCACGAGTTCGCACATGCGACGGATCTGGCGCTTGCGGCCCTGGCGCAGTACGAAGCGCAGCTGGTGTTCGTTCTGCCACGATACTTGCGCGGGCTTCAGCTTCACGCCATCGAGCGTCAGGCCGTACTGCAGGCGCTTCATGCCGTCGGCAGAGAGGTTGCCTTCGACCCGCACGAGATATTCCTTCTCGACCGAGGAGTTCTCGCCAATCAGTTGCTTCGCGACGCGACCATCCTGGGTGAGTACCAGCAATCCGGTGGAGTCGATATCCAGTCGACCGGCGGGAGCGAGCGAACGCAAGTGTCCCTGCTGGAACTGTATGGGCGAGGGATCCGCCGCCCATCGATTCTCTGGACGGATCAGCACGATGGCGGGTTCATAGCCATCTTCGGCCTGGCCGGAGACATAGCCCACTGGCTTGTGCAGCAGGATGGTGACCTGTCCGCTCTGATGTTCACGTGCGGCCCGGTCGATCTCGATGCGTGCGTCGGGTGATACCCGTACGCCGAGTGTGTCGACGACCTGGCCATCCACTTTCACCCAGCCGCTCTCGATCCAGCGATCCGCCTCGCGCCGAGAGCACAGGCCGAGTTCGCCCATGCGCTTGGAGAGGCGCGGGTAGTCCGGGTTATCTGGAGATGTCGGAGGGAGTGTCATGCAAAAAAACTGTTTGTCGCGACCTGGTGAGCATCGTTCGTCTCGTAAATCCCGATGCGTCAGGGCGTCGAGAGATCCGTGAGGGCCATGCCCATTTTAGTCACATCAGAAATCCAGCATATGTGCTGGGATGAAAAAACTCTGCAAGTCGAGGAGCGGTGGGAGTCGATTGCGCGCGAGGGCAATGGTCCGGGCCGCCGGGAGTTCTATCCACCGCATGCCTACATCACCTAAACTGGTCTGGTCTGCTGTGAACATGGAATCGAAATGCCGAGCACCGGCCTCTTGCGCGGAGTCGCGATCGACGCCGTTTTCTGGTATTGCCTCCCGCTCGCATTTCTCGTCATCTATGTAGGCGTGCTGGGCCGACCTGCGGCTGCGGTACCGCCCCATCTACTGGCCATGGCGCTGCCATTTGTTCTGCAGGCCACCTTGCGGCTCGTTCTGTCTCGAGGGGTCTCGCACACCGGGCTGCGCCGCGCGATCTCCTCGTCGGTGCTCGCCCTGTTCATCGGCGCGATGATCACGTACTACGCGCTGGTCGTGATCAGTGTCCATTTCTGGGGCAGCGTGGTCGCCTGGCCCGCGATTCCCACGTTCCTCAGGCAGGCGCGGGCCATCGCGGAGGCGGTCGGTGTGCCGCGATTCGCCGCGCTCGCCGTCGCGATGGCCCTGATCGGGTCCCTGCTGGCCGCGAGCTGGTTCTACCTGAAGCGTTTTGACTGGACGCCCGCCCTTGACCGGTCTGTCTGGCTCAAGGCCGTCTGTGCAGCCGCCGGCTTCTGCGTCCTCTGGCTCCAGGTTGCTAGTGCGACCGAGGCGCCCTGGATTGCGGAAGGAGAGCCGCTCAGCATGTCACTCTTTCCGCTGGCAGGTACGCGGGAGATCGAGGGACATCGGGTTACCGCCGAGGAAGCCCGCGCCCGCGATGCCCTCGAGGACGGCGCACGCGCACGATATGTGGTGGCGGCGGGCGGTTCGAAGCCGAACGTGATCCTCATCGTCGTCGATGCGATGCGCCCGGCGAACATGAGCTTGTTTGGCTACAAGCGTGAGACGACGCCGTACCTCGACTCGCTCGAGCGCACCGGGTCGGTACGCAAGTTCATCGCTCACGCAATGTGCAGCGACACTGTCTGTGGCCTGCTCAGCCTGAGCACGTCACGGTCGCCGCGCGATTTCTCGTTTCGTCCGTTTGGATTTCACGAGGCGCTGCGGCGCAATGGATACCGGGTTCACGTGATTCAATCCGGGACCTACGTTCATCCCATCCTGAGCTACTACGGCGAGATCGATACCTGGTTCGATGGCACTTCCGAGGGGGCGACTTCCCTCAGTGACGACCAGATCATCCTCGACCGGCTGGTCAGCATGCCCGACTGGGATGGCGTCCCGGCCCTGTTCCAGTTTCGCCTGATGTCGGCACATGTCACGCGCAGGGACAATGGGAAAGGCCCGTTCCAGCCGGCGAAGAGCTATCTACTGCCGCCAGGGTCGAACGAGGACGGCGCGGACATTGTCGTACCCACCGCCATAAATTTCTACGACAACGGCGTGCGGGCCGCGGACCGTTTCATCGAGGAGATCATTACCCTGCTGCGGCGGAAGGGCTACCTGAGCCACGCGCTGGTCGTGGTCACCGCGGATCACGGCGAGTCTCTGGGCGAACATGGCAAGTTCGCGCATGCCAACAGCGTCTACGAGGAAGTGCTCAAGGTCCCCGTGGTGTTCGTGGCCCAAGGTTACGAGCCCGATCGCTTCCAGGCGGCTTCTGACTTTCCGCTCCAGATTGATCTCGCTCCGACCATTCTCACCGCGCTCGCGATTCCTCGCCCGTCCACCTGGAAGGGGAGGCCGCTGCAAGAGCCGCACGAGCCGTCCATCAGCTATTTTGAACAGCGGGATTTCTCGGGCCTGATCGACACCCGGGAGCCGGGGAAAATCTGGAAATACTGGCTGGATCGGACCTGGGGCGACGAGTTCGTGTTCGAGCTGAGCCAGGATCCGCGCGAGAACCGCAACGTCGTGAAAACGGTCTCCGCAAAGTTGTTGAGCGAATGGCGCTCGCGTGTGTTGTACAAGAAGCCTGGCCATTGAACGGTTACGGCTGGCGCAAGGCTTCGGCGGCCGCCTGCGCCTGCTCTCTCGCGCATCGAGAAGAAACGAAGACTCGTACAGGCGCGCCCTGAGTTGGTTCGCGGCACAGCGAGCCGCGCACGCAATCCAGGCGCCGGCGGGTGATGTATGGAAAGTACGTCCACCCTTTACAGGTTCGCACCGACATGTATATAAAACAGCGATTTTCTATACACGTCACTCCTTATCTATATACAAATGACTGAAATAGCCCCCCTCTGGGCCCTGTCCGCGGCGCGCTTCGATCGGCCGGACATCTTGAAGAAGCTGACGGCGGCCAGCCGCCGGCTGGCGGAGCTCAAGGGCGTAGCGGCGTCGATTCCGAACCAGGGCATCCTGATCAATACCCTTGGCCTTCAAGAAGCCAAGGACAGCTCGGCCATCGAGAACATCGTCACCACGCATGACGAGCTGTTTCGTGACGCCGCATTTCCCGAAGATGCTTCCAGCCCTGCCACCAAAGAAGTGGCCCACTACAGCCTGGCCTTGAACGTCGGTTTCGAAGACGTGCGGGAAACGGGCCTCCTGACTAACAAGCACATTCTGAAAATCCAGTCGGAGCTCGAACGCAACAGCGCAGGCTTTCGCAAACTGCCCGGCACCGCGCTGAGAGCCAGAAATGGCCGCACCGTCTACACCCCGCCGCAGGACCCCGCGACCATCATTGCGTTGATGACTGATCTCGAGAAGTTCATCAACGAGGACAACGCCTTCGATGCAGACCCGCTGATCAAGATGGCGCTCATCCATCACCAGCTCGAAAGCATCCATCCCTTCTACGACGGCAATGGTCGCACCGGGCGCATCATCAATGTGCTGTACCTGGTGAAGCAGGGGTTGCTCGACATCCCCGTGCTCTATCTCAGCCGGCACATCGTGCGCACCAAGTCCGACTACTACCGGCTGCTGCAGGAAGTACGCGAGCGCGGCGCTTGGGAAGACTGGGTGTTGTATATGCTCGAAGCCGTCGAGCAGACCGCTGCCGCCGGCATCGAAACCATCCAGGCCATCAAGACCTTGTTCCTCGACTACAAGCATCGAATCCGGGCGCAGTACAAGTTCTACAGCCAGGACCTGATCAACAACCTGTTCTCGCATCCTTACACCAAGATCGAGTTCGTCCAGAAAGACCTGGAAGTGTCGCGGCTCACGGCGACCAGATACCTGGATCAACTGACCGAAGGCGGATTCGTGCAGAAGCAGAAGATTGGTCGATCCAACTACTACATCAACAAGCCCCTGTACGCCATTCTCACCGGAGAAGCGATGCGAGTCGGCGAGAGCCAATGAAGGTGACAGCGCGCACGTCGAAAAAGGCAATCGATCGCCGGATTTCGGTGGCGCCGATGATGGATTGGACGGACGATCATCGCGGCGCTTTTCAAATCAACGGCCTGCGGCCATCGCTGTCGGCTTGTCTCCTTTACGTCTCCTCAAAACAGCAACTTGTTTTGCCAGTGCGCTCGGCAATAGGCGCAGCGCGGCCTCATCGAGTTCGCCCATCAAGCAGATTTGCAGCCAGTTTCGTTGTTGCAGATACCCGCTTTGATAGGCGATCTGGATCTCCTGCTCGGAAAGGGCGAGGGCGACGTCCGCGGCGCTGACATCATTGGGAATCTCCACCGTGACGATGCCCGGAGCAGCGTGAGCATCCTGCGCAAGCGGAGGTAGCGCATGGCTTCGGAGGGCGGCGCGCAATGTTTGCGACTTTTCACGTATTTCGTCGAATTTCTTTGGCCAGTGTGTCAGAGCGGGCGAGCGCGGCCAGCAGGTTCGAGGAATGCGTGAATGGCACGCTGTCCGTGGCCTCGTAGACAGACAAGTCGAGATAGCGCGGTATTTGCACCGAGTTCGCGAGGCGTCCGTCATGGAACACTGCTGCAAGACCAGGAAATGCGGCCAAGCCTTTGCCGCTGACCGCAGTCGCAAAACGCACTCGTTGCAGATCCACCGGCATCAAGCCGATCGCGCTGACCGCATCGAGGCACAAGTCCGCGCTCACACTTTCCCGCAACGCTTGTAGTTCGGCGAGAGGATTCACGACACCCGTCGATGTCTCTGTCAGCACCGCCCATATCCAAGCTGGTTGGACCCGTTCAGCAATCTGCCTAACATGGTTCCAATCGAATGCTTTACCCCAGTGCTGCTGTTCGGTCGTAAACCCAAGATTCCAGCGTCGCGCATGATCGATCAGCCGCTCGCCGAACTCACCGTTGGAAAGAACCAAACCCGTCCCTTTAGTGCTCTTGAGTTGAGCAGCAACGGCATCGTTCGCCAGCGTGCCACTGCCGACCATCAGGGCGACGTGCGACGCGTTCATCAAGGCCCTCAGCGACGCTCTCGTTCGGGACATCATTTCCATAAATTCCGGCCCGCGATGTGAGATTGGTGCGGCGAGAAATGCTGCACGGACCTCTGACCTCAATGCGACCGGGCCGGTGAGAAAGTTTGCTTTCATGGAAATGATCCCCAGAGGCGCCCGGAAGTTGAACGGTGGTTCAATGCATCCAGCGTCAGGTACATTGGTTGGTACGAAGCGTCGGCTGAGCCCACGCGCTCGCCAAACGTTTCGAATCCGAGGTGGCGATACAGTTTCAATTCGCGCATCGTTCCCGAGATTACCGCGAGGTCGCAGCTTTGCTCTAGGAAGTGCCTGGAGAGAAATCCCATGAGCCCGCTGAATACCGCACTCTTGCGGTACGCGGGTGCGACAGAGAGCAGCCGTATTTCCACCGCCTTGCGATGGATTGGCAGGTAGTGATCGAGGTTTGCCAGCTTTTGGTCGAGGGAAAACGGGCGTTCACAGCGGCCGCAGACCATGCCGACCAAGCAACTATCCGCGAGGCAGATCACGTAGGTGTTCTCGGCGTGAAAGCGGTCTATTAGCAGCCGCTCCGGATTCGGCGCGTGTTGCGGGATCTCTTCGACAAAGGTTTCATAGTTGAGTCGGTGAATGGCGTCGAATTCAGGTGCGCCCGCGATTTTGAATGCTAGACGTTTTACTTTGCTGTCCGGCTCGGCGGTCATTGAGGGCGTCATCCTGCGTCGGAGCTTAGGTGGGGCGCTGCGTTGTGCAATGCCGACCATATTCGTATCACCGGTCAATACTCGTGGTCACCGGGGCCAACAGGTTTATGGGGCGCGAAATGTTGCCGGGCGGAAAATTTGCAGGTCAGTCCAGGTCGCGTGGGCGCTGGCGCAAACACGCACAAAGCTTAAATTTCACTGAAGTTTTGTGAATGCAAAGCCCCCGTCGCTGAAGCAACCAGGCTTTGGAATGGGTGAATTGTTGGCACGCGCCTCCTACGCAGGCAACGGGTAGGCGCGTGGTAAGGGTCTCGCCTCACCGAGTGGGTAATAAACGTACCACTTAAAAACAAGTGGTGCTAGTATTACCCGCTATGAAGACCCGGAATCCCGATACCGCGCTGAAAGCCTTTCATGACAAAGGCGGCACGCTGCGCACCCGAGACCTCATCGCGCTCGGCGTGCACACCGACGCTCTGTACATGCTGCGCGACGCAGGTCGCATCGTCGAGCTCGGCCGGGGTCTCTACCGTCTGGCCGAAGCTAGTGAAGCCGAGCATCCCGATCTCGCGCTGGTCGCGGCGCGGGCGCCGGATGCGGCTGTGTGCCTGATCAGCGCGCTCTCGTATCACGACATCACGACGCAGATCCCATCCTCCGTTCACCTGGCCGTGCCGCGGGGCAGCTATCACGGCATCAGGCTACCGATTCCCGTTACGGTGTATCGCTTCGATCCGAAGACCTTCAACAAGGGGCTAGAGACGCATCGCGTTGGTGACATGCCCCTGAAGATCTACAGCGCGGCGCGTACCGTGGTGGATTGCTTCAAGTTCAGGAACAAGATAGGCCTTGATGTGGCGCTCGAGGCGCTGCGTATGGCGCGACAACGGAAGCGTGTGCAGAACCGAGAGCTGCTGCACTACGCAAGGCTGCTCCGTGTCGAAACTCCCATGTCGCCGTACCTGCAGGCGATCGAATGACCGGGAAAGAAACCAAAAACGTCACAGCATCCGTGCTGGCCAAGCTACGCAACAATTCAAAGTCGAGCGGCTCGCCGTTCCAGCAAGTCCTTCAGCTGTATGCCATGGAGCGATTCCTGTATCGCATCTCGAAGTCGCGGCATGCGCAAAGCGTCATTCTGAAAGGCGCACTGCTGCTGAAGACGATCGGCATCCCAAGTGCGCGTCCCACCGTGGACATCGACATGCTTCGCAAGGGCAAGGCCGATCACGCAAGCCTGGTAGCGCTCATCAAAGACTGTGCGACTCTTGAAGTGGAGGCAGACGGCCTTGCCTTCATCGCCGACAGCGTGGTGGCCGAGGACATCGCAAAAGATTCGGAATACATAGGAACACGAGTCTTGATGCATGCACGCATGGACAACGTGCGCCTGAAGATCCAGATCGACTTCGGCGTGGGAGACGTCATGGTGCCCGGCCCGCGAATGATCGAGTACCCGGTTGTTCTGGGCGGTGACTCAATCCCGCTGCTCGCCTATCCAATCGAGTCCTCAATCGCGGAGAAACTCCAGGCCATGGTCGCGCTCGGTAACGCCAACAGCCGGATGAAGGACTTTTACGATGTCTGGATTTGCTCGAAACATCTCGACTTCAATGCGGACGCGCTTCTCAAAGCAATCGACGCGACATTCAAGAATCGGGAGACGCGCGTTCCAGCCGACGATGTCGAGGCGCTCACCACGGCTTTCGTAGAGGGGCATCGAGTCCAATGGAACGCCTTCGTCAGAAAGATAGGCGAGACCGATCTCATCGATGCATTCGGCAGGGTCGTCGATGATGTCAAGAGCTTTGCGATGCCGGCGCTGCGCTCACTTGTAAGCGGTGAGAGGCTAAGGCAGCAGTGGAAAGCAGGGCAGGGATGGGTGGACGTGTGAAGGACCAGCAAGATGAAGAACCTGAAACCCTCGGCCCTGGGCGCTTCAGAGAGTCGTTAGCGCGAAGCAAATGCAAGGCGAGGGTCTTGCTTCAGAAAGAGGCATATGTCGGCGACTCGCTCGCGCTCAAATTGAAGATCTAAAAAAGAAGCGGCTAGCGGCAAAATAGTTTGCTGAATTTCGACAAGCGACGTATCCGTCTTAAATCGCAATGCCTGCGTATAGGAAATGTAGAACTGCTCGTAGAGCTGATACACGTATACGAGGAGTCGTCGCAACAAGAATCCTGGCCTATGACCGAGGCTGGACATTGCTATGTCGAGTTGTGACTTGAACCACTTTTCGCGATCTCTCTCCGGCATCCCAACTATCTGACCTCGAAAGTCCCTTGAGTTCGCAATGACTTGAACCTGCATGGCCGAGGCAAGCATGTCGAATTGTTCATGCACGCCTTTGTGGTCAGTGCTCAAGAGCATTGCGCTGATTTCTGACACGTGATTTCTCCGAACGGCGGCGACGGGTTAACTAAGCGCTGCGGATGCGGCGGGTTGGCCTTGGCATTGCACTCCCACGCATGGATTTCAGTCATTTGTTAGGCGCCCACTCGCGACCACTGCGTCATGGACGCAAATTCGTGTAGCTAATGCGGCTGTGAGCAACCAATTCCTTGGTCGCAATCGGGTCACTCAACACCTGCTCAAGCCAAGCTCTTTGTTCGGGACCCACAGCCACGATACCCCAGACCGCTGTTGAGTCATTTTTCCACTGCGCTTCGCGCATTGCTCCGGAGTCTTTATATTCCTTAAGTATGCGAAGGAGAGCTTTCGCGTGGGGCAAGAAGGCCACCAGCGAATCGATATCTTGCCCGCACTTTCTAACGTCTTGCGCTAGCGTTGTATGCGCAAGATGGGAGGCCACTTCTACGGCCGTGTACCCGCTTTGCAGCTGGAGAAGTGCGACGCCGGCTCCGTACGGCGTGAGATCGTATCCCATGATCTGAAGCGCCGAGGCGACGGCGTCAATGGGGTTCGCAGCAGGTGTGGTACGGCCCGAACGAAACCATCGAAGGAAGCGGGAGAGGCCGAGCATGACTGCAGATCCTTTGTATTGGCGATCAATAATCGAGTTGAGCGCTGCGACTGCGGCAGTCTGGCGTTGGCACTTTAGAGGTGGTCCCGCTTTTCTAGACAGTTTTCGCGGCCGGGATAAGTGGAAGCCGGCGATGGTTAAGCTGCCGCCGCGAGGGGCAGAGATTCGAGCGATTTGAAGTAGACGTGATCGGGAGTCTTTCGGTCAAGAGCGGTGTGCGTGCGGCGCGAGTTGTAGAACACGAAGTACCGACCGATGCCTGCCTTGGCCGCCGAGACGTTCTCATAGGCGTGTAGATAGACCTCTTCGTACTTGACCGATCTCCAGAGTCGCTCGACGAACACGTTGTCGCGCCAGCATCCCCGACCATCCATGCTGATGCGGATCTGATGCTTGGTCAGCATGCCGATGAAGGCGCTGCCGGTAAATTGCGAACCTTGATCGGTGTTGAAGATCTCAGGCGTTCCGTATCGGGCAATGGCCTCTTCGACCGCCTCGACACAGAAGTCCGCGCTCAAGCTGTTGGAGACTCGCCAGGCGAGCACTCGACGAGTCGCCCAGTCCATCACCGCGAACAGGTACACGAACCCGCGCGCCATGGGGATGTACATGATGTCGGCGGCCCACACCTGGTTCGGCCGATCGATGACAAGCCCACGCAGTAGGTAGGGGTATATGAGGTGCCCAGGATGGCGCTTGGAGGTGTTCTTGCGGCGGTAAATGGCTTCGATGCCCATCTTGCGCATCAGTGTCGCCAACTGCCTGCGCCCCACGCGGATGCCTTGATGGCCGAGCTGATCCTGCAGCATCCGGCTGCCAAGGAACGGAAGCTCGGTGTGCAGCTCATCCAGGCGACGCATGAGATCCAGGTCTTCGGCCGATGTCGGCACCGGCTCGTAGTACAGCGAGGCGCGCGACAGATCGAGCAACTCGCCCTGGCGCGTCAGGCTCAACTCGTGTTCATGTTCGATCATCGCTTTGCGCTCGAGCCGGGAACTCGTCCGAGCGCGCCGGATAAAAAATCATTCTCCAGCGCCAGCTGCCCGATCTTGGCATGCAGATCCTTGATGTCCACCGCTGCGGGCTCACCTGAGCGCGGCGCAGTTCCGGAGAAGACGTCTCCAGCTCGCTCTAACAACTGCATCTTCCACTGGGTGAAATGCTCCCGCAACAGTTTGAGTTCATCCGCGGTCGGCCGCCGCGTGCGCTTCTTGGGCTTGCCGATCAGGCGCAATTCGCGACACGCGCTCCGGGCCTGCTGCACGATCTCTGGACTCACATGAAGCTCCTTGACGCTCTTGGCAGCCCGCAAAACAACGCCGATCCAGATCAGGTCGTTGACCACGGTCGCCGGCCCAGCGCCTTCCGCACGACGCGACTGCACGTGCCGAATGAGGTCGGCAGCCGTGAGGGTGTGCGCAATAGTCTTGCCGAGCGAGTGGCGCTCCAGGAATTCCAGATGAGCCTGTTTGCTCCGTTGCCAACGCGAGATCGTCTCGAACGTCTCGATGTACCAGCGGATCAATTCCGCGAGGGTCGGTGTGCTGAGCCGCAGCCGAGCCAGCTCCGCCGGATCTTCGAGCGCGACTTCGCGATGCTTGGCCCAGCTCAACGCAGCGGAGCGGTGGGTAAAAGTCCGGCTTTCCCGGTGCAGGATGGCGCCTTGGCGACGCAGCCGAACGATGGCCGTGTATCGCGTGGCACCGTCGGCCTGCTTGCGTACTTTGATCGTTGGCATGATCGATAAATCCGGGGAGACATGAGGTCTGAAAAGGATCATGTCTCCTTTACGTCTCCCCGACAAACGATAAACTCCCCGAAATCCGCAGGAATCCCGCAGTAACACCGCAAGTGGAAAACGCTACAAAAATAGGCATTTCCGTCGAGAAACGAAGCAATTCCCTCGACCGGAGAATCTCGGTCGCCCCCATGATGGATTGGACGGACCGCCACTGCCGATACTTCCTGCGTGGTTTCTCGCCCCACACTCTTCTATATACCGAGATGATCACCACCGGCGCCGTGCTGCGTGGCGACCGCGAGAAGCTGCTGCGGTTCGATGGTGAGGAACACCCCGTCGCGTTGCAATTGGGTGGCAGCGATCCCGCGGATCTCGCGGCCTCCGCGCGCATCGGCGCAGAGATGGGCTACGACGAAATCAATCTGAACTGCGGCTGCCCGAGCGACCGCGTGCACTCCGGCGCATTTGGCGCGTGCCTCATGAAAAAACCTTCGCTGGTGGCGCAGTGTGTTTCGGCGATGCGCGAGGCAGTGAGCATTCCCGTCACCGTGAAGCTTCGCATCGGCGTCGTCGACGGTGCGGAACTGGGCGGTGAGGGCCTGTCGCGCCGGGAATCCGCACGCGAGGCAGCGGCCCGGTTTGGCCCTGCCGAGCACGCGGCACTCGAGGAATTCGTCGATGGCATCGTGGCGGCCGGCTGTGACGCCGTCATCGTGCATGCCCGCAAGGCGGTGCTCGGCGCCTGGTCGCCGCGCGACAATCGCGAGATTCCACCGCTGCGCTACGACGTCGTGCAGGCGTTGAAGGCGCGCTACGCGCCCGTACCGGTGATCCTGAATGGCGGATTGCGCACGCCCGGGCAGGTAGTTAGTGAGCTCGCGTGGGCGGATGGCGTGATGCTCGGGCGCGAGGCCTATCACCGGCCGATGTTGCTGTCGGAACTGTCGGGCGAAGATGGGGCCGTCCCCGGCCGCATGGCGATGCTCGAACGCATGACGGTTTACGCGCGCCGCGAGATGGCGCGCGGCGAACGCTTGAGCTGGATCACGCGCCACATGCTGGGGCTTTATTCGGGAATGCCGGGCGCCAAGGAATTTCGCCGGCAGCTCTCCGAAGGCGCGCGCGATCCGGATGCGCCCGCCGACCTGATACTTGCCGCAGGCGAAGCCTGCGAGCGGCCCGGGGCCTGATCGTTCGCCCGGGGGCCGGGCTGATGAATAGATGTCAATCTGCGCGGCATTCGCGCAGACTGCGCCGCACCCCAACCCTGGAGTTCCTGCTTTGAAAGACGTACTGCCGATGATCCCTGGCGAGTTGACCTCGGACTATCGCATCCGCCTCGCGCTCGAGCAGGAGCACGCGGACGAGCGCCATCGACAAGCGATGTCGGAATTGACGGCGACCACCAACGCGCCCGATGCCCGCATCCGCGCCTGGGAAAGGACTCACGGTCTCAGCTTGCCGAAGAACGCTGGCCACCCGGTGTTGAATGCCGTCGCTGCCGCGACCCGCCTCACGCTCGAGCAAGTTCACGCCGAACAACGCCGGCGCGTCACGCCAACGCCCGCGGCAATGCCGGCCTGATTCAGCGACGCGGAGGTTTCGCCTCCGCCACCCGGTCCCACGTGCCCGGGTACTGCGCACCGAGCCAGACGGTGGTGGCGAATGCCGCCAGCGACTGGCGCAACGCCTTCGGGTCAACCTGCGCCAGCGTGTCGTTGGCCGTGTGGTGAACGTCGAAGTAGTCGGTGCCATCGAGCCCCGGCTCGAGAATGGGCATGCCGAGCTTGCTCAAGCCCTCGAGGTCCGCGCCACCGCGCGCTTCGTTGTCACCGCGCACCAGTTTGAGCGGTGCCAGCGCACGAAAGATCTGGTCAACGGCCGGCAATTGCGCCGGATTCACGCGACTAGATAGGCGCCAGACCGGGCCGGCGCCAAAGTCCGCTTCGAAGCCGAGCACATGGCGCGCAGCATCGGCTTCATTGGCCGCCACGTAGGCGAGCGAGCCTGTGGTTCCGAACTCCTCGTTGGCGAACAGGGCCACGCGGATCGTGCGCCGGGGTTTGAGGTCGAGCTCGTTGATGAGCTTGGCGACGCCCATCATGATCGCGACGCCAGCGCCGTCATCCAGCGCACCGACCCCCGGATCCCAGGAATCGAGGTGCGCGCCGAGAATCACGATTTCATTGGCGAGGTCGGTTCCCGGAATGTCGCCGACCACGTTCGCCGAGCGCATCGGCGGCAGGTCGCGCGAGCTGCTCCTGATGCGCAGACGCACGGTGGATGCGCTTTCGAACTGCCGGACCAGCGCATCCGCATCCGGATTGGAAATCGCCAGCGCAGGAATGCGCGGCGCGGTGGTGGTGTAGCGGGTGGCGCCGGTATGCGGAAACCGTGCGTTGCTGGTGCTGACCGAGCGGATCACGATGCCCAGAGCGCCGGCCGCCGAAGCGGCCGAGGGACCCGCGGCACGCACGGCAACCGCCTTCCCGTATCCCGAGCCGTCACGCGTGCGTTCCATGCGATTGCTGAAGAACACGATCTTGTCCTTGACCGCGCCGCCGGGAAGCGCCGCCAGTGCTTCGAGGTCCTTGACCATCACGGCATCGGCTTCGACGCCTTCACTGCCCGTGCCGACGCTACCCCCCAGCGCCAGGCTGGGCATGGTCTGCGCAAAAGGTGCCAGCACCGAGAATTCGGCTTCGCCGCGAACCCAGTGAGGAACGGTCGCCTCGACGGTATGCACATTCGTGAATCCCAGGCGCTTCATTTCGCGCTGAGCCCAGGCTACCGCCGCCTTGTCGCCCGGAGATCCGGCTGGACGAGGGCCAACCTCGGTGGTCAGCGACTCGATGAGCTGATACGCGGTGGTATCGGCCAGGGCGCGCTCGCGCAGCGTTGCGGCTGCGGCCAAGTCGGCGCGTGTAAAGGCCGGAGGCTTGTCTGCCGCGGATACCGAGTTGAAGAAAGTCAGCAGGAGGCCGATGCAAAGCGGGTAATTCTGTTTGCGCATGGTGCGGCTTTTGTTCTGGTCCCTAGGGAATGGGCTGCCATTCTAGGTCATATGTATATAATCGCCCGCGTCCATCCATTTGTTCCCTATGGCCAAAGATATCGAACTTGCCATCGTGTTTGCCGACGTCGTCGGCTCAACGCGGCTCTATGAGGCATGGTCTTGATGACCGTGCCGCGAAGTGGTGGCGACCTGCATCGACATCATGCGTCAGGCCACCGAAGAGCATCACGGCACGGTCATCAAGACCATGGGCGATGAGGTGATGTCCACCTTCGCGGTCGCGAACGACGCGCTCAATGCCGCCGCGAAGATGCAGAAATCCATTACCGGCAACCCCGAGCTCACGGCTGAAGGGCATCACGTGGCCATCCGCATCGGGTGTCACGCGGGCCCCGTCGTGGTGGAAAACCGCGACGTATTCGGTTCGACGGTGCATACCGCGAACCGCATGACCAGCCAGGCCAAGGCCGGGCAGATCATCACCACCGAAGCCATGGTGGCCTTGCTTTCACCCGACTGGCAGTCGTCCGTGCGGCAGATCGATGTCGCCACGCTGAAGGGTCAGGGCGCCGAGGTCACGCTGTTCGAAGTGCTCTGGCAGCACGAAGACATCACCAGCATGTTGCCGTCGGTGGCCATCTCCGCCACCGAGGGCCGCCGCGCCATGCGCCTGCGGCTCACGTTCGATGGCGGTGAAGTCATGCTGACCGAGCAACGTCCGAACGTGGCCATCGGTCGCGCTGACGACAACGATCTGGTGATCCGCGGAAATCTCATCTCGCGCCTGCACGCGCGCATCGAGATCAATCGCAACAAATTCGTACTGATCGATCAGAGCACCAACGGCACGTTCGTGCAGGCCGAGGGCGGCGAAGAGCTGTTCGTGCGCCGCGACAGCGTGCAGATCAAGGGCGAAGGGCTCATCGGGCTCGGGCGCGTGCCCGAGCGCGATTCCCCGTTGACCATCCGGTTTTATTGCGAAGAGGCCTGACCCAGGCGCTTTTCGATTTCGCCGAGTTCCGCGGACATCGCAGCCGGAGCCCGCGCCCCAAATTCCTTCAGGTATTCGCGCATTTCCGCGGTTTCCTTGCGCCACGCGGCGGGCGTGACGGCGAGCAGCTCCTGCATCGTCGCCTCGCTGACATCGGCGCCCGTCAGGTTCAGGTCCGCCGGCTTCGGTAGATAGCCGATCGGGGAGTCCTGTGCACCCACCTGGCCGGTGCAGCGTTTCAGGATCCATTCCATGACGCGCAGGTTGTCGCCGAAACCGGGCCAGAGGAATTTGCCCGATGAGTCGCGCCGGAACCAGTTGACGTGAAACAGCTTGGGCGGGCTCTTCAGGCGTTTGCC
>Ga0193753_10001055_pt1 | contig 24503 bp, 18 predicted proteins | sample H1c2metaG_FD_144925 | JGI IMG/M metagenome (GOLD analysis project Ga0193753, IMG submission 144925) | Soil microbial communities from a riparian zone of the East river system, Colorado, United States - H1c2 | ecosystem: Environmental > Terrestrial > Soil > Riparian zone | place: USA: East... | reverse complement strand
CTACACCGTGGTCGTGAAAGTCACGGGCGAGCCGGGGCAAATCGTTTGATTCCCCACGGCGGAGGCGACGGTTCCAATACCGGACACAGTGACGACCGCGACCGCGCTCGTGATGACGCCCGGCGTATTCGTCACGACCACGGTGTAGTTGCCGGCATCGGCGTTCTGAAAATTCGGGATCGTAAACGTGGCATTGGTCGCATTGGCGATGGGAGTCACGTCATTGAAGTACCATTGATAGCGCAGCGGATCCTGGCCTGTGGCGGTGACACTCAAAACAAGCGGCAGCCCGATGCAAACGTTGGTGCTGGCGGGTTGGGAAGTGATGGCCGGCACATTACCCAGGTTCGGCGCCACGCCGTTGTTGATCGCCAGGTTCACAGCACGGAGGAAAATGTTTTCGCCAGCCGGCGTGAGATTGTCCTTGCCCGCGGTATCCACGCCCGAGACGCCCGCGACCCCGAGTTCGCGCGTGCTGCTCGCAAAAAAGATACGATAGCCGGCGAGGTTGCCGCCGCGCACGGCCGTTCCCGTCGGGAACTCGACAATAGTCTTATTCGTGGCGAAGCCGGTAGCGAGGATATTGCCGCCGGCGACGGGCGCATCGATTGTCTGGCTCGTGTTCAGGTCGAGAGGTTCATCGTAATTACCCGCCATCGTGCTGCCGTTCAGCGCGACACCGCCAAAGAGATACGCATTCTCCGGATCATTGGGACTCACCACCCCGAGTGGCATGGGAACGCCGTTGCGAGCGTCCGAGCCATTGAACCAGCCGAGTTGGGCCGTGCGAGTCAGGAAAGGACTCTGACAAAGAATCGGTTTCGTGATGCTCGTGTTCCACTGAATGCCTTGCGCTCCTCCAAACGGCCCGCTTCCCAGCGAGCGGCCGAGGATGATCAAGTCGTTCGTGTTCAGCGCCTCGATCTCGGTCGGCGTGAGAAGCACCGCACCGTCATTGGCTGAGGTGTAGCGAATCACGTTGTGTCCCGCGCCTTGCAGGAAGTTCGTGACGAACGCGTCGTCGGCCGTGCCGGCCACCGGCCCCGAGAAGCCGATCGCGATGTTGGTGGGATTATCACTGACCCACACAATATTCGCGCTTCTTCCATCAGGGCAGAAGAACGCGGCAATCAACGCCAACAATAGAGCAAGGAGACGAGTGGTTTTCATAGACATGGAGGTATGTCGCGAGAGGGAACGATGCTGCCTTGGGTCAACGGACACAGGTGTCCGCAGCCAATGACGAGCGAGCATAGACGCACTTCGAAACACGCTTTTGTTTGGGTTCGAGCCACCGCAAATGAAGACACAAAGGCGCTTCGCTCGGGTGGCTTGAGATGACGATGTTTAAGCAACTTTCAAAATTCGTAGCAAGCAAATGGATGGTTCGCTCCATGTTCTTTGTAACGCAATCGTGCTCGATGACGACAAAAACGAACACGCGAATTCTCCAGTGCAATAGAAAAAAGTTCAGCGACGTCTCGGGACCTTTCGGACACTCGACGCGTTGGGCGAACAACGGAGCGTGCTCTCGCACGTTTACGATCCTTTGGTTACATCATGCCCTTTTCTCGACCGTATCGTCGGGAAAACGTTCTTGCTCGTCGGTCACGCCCGTCGCTCGCGCACACACAACTTGCACCCCCGTCACAAACCATTTGAGCGAAGAACATTCACAGTGAATTGCGTTTTGGCGGACATACCCCCTTATTGGCGCATGAACGGGATCGAATGATGAAACGGCCAAACAGTAATCACCATTTTCTTTGGGCGGCATTTCTCCTGTGTGGCCTTGCCGTCTTTGCGGTAAGAGCGGCGGACACACGGAAGCCAGGCACCACGAGGATGGCCGCGACTTTGGAGCGCATAGCGGCACAGTCCAAGCCGATGGAAAATCTGTTTTTAAGCCGTGAACGCGTCGCGGCCTTGCGTTCGGCCATGTCGGCGAATCCGGTCATGGCTAATTCTCCCGAATTGCTCTTTCGCTTCGGCACCGAGTTACTGAACGCCGGCGAAAATGAACAAGCGCTGGAGACATTCAACCGCGTCGAACAACTGAGCAGGGGCACGGGCGCATGGAGTTCGGTCAACGAACTCAATGTGCGGCTGAATCAAGCGGTTTCTCATCTGCGCATGGCCGAGCGTGTCAACTGCCTGAGCAATCACAATGCAGATTCCTGTCTCGTGCCGATCAAAGGTGGCGGCATTCATAAGTGGCAGACCGGTTCGCGCAACGCCATGGGCGTGCTGACTAATCTGCTCCAGAATCAACCGGACAATCTTTCCGCGCGCTGGCTGTTGAACATCGCGGCGATGACGGTGGGTGATTATCCCGAGAAGGTTCCGGCGCGTTGGCTCATTCCACCCGCCACTTTCAATTCGGATTACGACATCAAAAGATTTGTCGATGTGGCCGGGCCAGCGGGCCTGGCCGTGAATGAATTATCCGGCGGGAGCGCCACAGAGGATTTCGACGGAGACGGATTGCCGGACGTAATGATCACGTCTATCGGTCTGCGCGACCAGATGCACTTCTTCCACAACAACGGCGACGGCACTTTCAATGATCGGACGCGCGAGGCGGGATTAATCGGACTCATAGGTGGATTGAACATGATTACCGGCGACTACAACAACGACGGGTTTGTGGATGTGTTCGTGTTGCGCGGTGCGTGGATGCGCGAGGAGGGCAAATTTCCCAACTCACTGTTGAAGAACAACGGCGATGGCACATTCGAAGACGTGACTGAAGCCGCCGGTGTTCTTTCGTTTCACCCGACGCAGACTGCCGTGTGGTTTGATTTCAATGGCGATGGGTGGCTCGATTTATTTATCGGCAACGAATCCACGCAGGGATCGCGAAACCATCCGTGCGAACTCTATCGCAACAATCGCAATGGGACGTTTACCGAAATCGCACAAGCGAGCGGTGTCAGCTCACGGGCGTACGTGAAGGGTGTTGGCGCAGGCGATTTCAATAACGATGGCCGCCCCGATCTCTATCTCTCGACCAAAGGCCGCGCGAACCTCCTGTTCCGCAACGATGGACCCGGCACGAATGGCGGCTGGCGCTTTACCGAGATGGCCGCCGAGGCCGGAGTACAGATGCCGATGGAAAGTTTTCCCACCTGGTTCTTTGACTACGACAATGACGGCTGGGAAGACATCTTTGTCTCGGGCTATCAAATCACCGATGTCGGTGACATCGCTGCTGATTATCTCGGCCTACCGAGCAAGGGCTCACGCGCGAAGCTGTATCGGAATCGCGGCAACGGCACTTTTGCGGACGTTACGCGGGACGCGCGCCTCGATCGTGTGCTGCACGGCATGGGCGCCAACTTTGGTGACCTGGATAACGACGGCTGGCTCGACTTTTATCTTGGCACGGGCAATCCCGATTTGGAAACGATCGTGCCAAACCGAATGTTCCGAAATGCCGAAGGCAAATTCTTTCAAGATATCACGACGAGCGGCGGATTCGGGAACTTGCAAAAAGGCCACGGGATTTCGTTCGCTGATCTGGACAACGACGGCGACCAGGATGTGCATGAAGACATGGGCGGTGCGTTTTCGAGCGACGTCTATCCCAACGTGCTATTTCTAAACCCGGGTCACGGTAATCGCTGGCTCAAGCTGCAATTGGTCGGCGTGAAGGCGAATCGATCAGCCATCGGTGCGCGCATTAAGGTCAGCATCAAACGCCCACACGGCGAACGCGTTATCTACCGGACTGTGAACAGCGGCGGGAGTTTCGGCTGCAATCCGCTCCGCCAGGAAATTGGCCTCGGCGATGCGGCATCGATCACGTCCGTGGAAATTCGCTGGCCCGGGAGCGGCACCGTTCAGAGCTTGAACGGATTGGAACTCGACCGCTGCTATCGCATTCGTGAAGACGCGAAAACTCCGGAACTAGTCGTCTTGAAAACCTTCTCCTTCCGATTGCCCGATTCAGCCGAAGCGCACCATCATCACTGAACCCACATTGCATCGTTGCTGACACACGGCGCCTCGTCCGCTACAAAACGCCGTGCCGAATCCCGACAGACTGGCCGAGTTTATCGCGTGGTGCGCCAACCACATCACCGGCGATGAAAAAGGTCAGGCGCAAATTTTCTTAGACCGTCTCTTTCAAGCTTTCGGTCAATCCGGCTGCCTTGACGTAGGCGGCTCGACGGAATTCCGCATCCGCAAAGCCGATGAGGACGGGGGCGGCACGGCGTTCGCCGATTACGTTTGGAAACCCGTCGTGCTCATCGAAATGAAAAAGCGCGGCACGGATTTGCAGAAGCATTACCGCCAGGCTTTCGATTACTGAACGCGCCTCGTGCCCAACCGCCCGCGCTACGTCGTGCTTTGCAACTTCGACGAGTTGCGAAAGATGCGCGTTGCTGACTGAAACGGCTTAATTACAATGTCGGAAAAATCATGACCGTAGCCACGAGACAGTTTGAGGATGAGCGGACGTTCGTCACGCCCAGTCGGGACAGGCGGCATGAGCTCGGTCAATTCCTCACACCGCATCCGGTGGCAGATTTCATGGCATCACTTTTCCAGACGCGTTGCCAGGAGTTGAATCTGCTGGACGCCGGAGCGGGAAGCGGGGCGCTGTCGGCTGCGCTGGTCCGGCGGCTCTGCGCTTCGCCTCACAAACCCAAAAGAATCTCCGTTACGGCCTGCGAACTGGATGAAACTTTGATCGAATCGCTTCACGCGACGTTGCACGGCTGTCAGCAGGAATGTGAACGCGTAGGGGTTCAGTTTTCCGCGACGGTGCTTAATGAGGATTTCATCGCCGCCACCGCGCCGATGGTGTGTGCCGAATTGTTTGCTTCAACCAAGCCGCGCTTCAATTCTGCCATTGTTAATCCACCTTACCGCAAAATTCGCAGCGATTCCTCGACGCGCCTGCTACTTCGCTCCGCTGGCATTGAGACTGGCAATCTCTACGCTGGGTTTGTCGCGCTCATCACCAAACTGCTGACGGATCGCGGAGAATTGGTCGCCATCACGCCTCGAAGTTTCTGTAACGGACCATATTTCAAACCATTCAGGACGGATTTTCTCGAAACAATGTCGCTGCGGCGGCTGCACGTTTTTGAATCCCGCTCGGCGGCGTTCAGCCGTGACGCTGTGCTTCAGGAAAACATCATCGTCCACGCGGTCAAAGGCGCGGCCAAGCCGGAGCGTGTGATTATTTCCAGCAGCAGCGGGGCGTCCGGCAGTTCGGTCACTGAACGCGAGATTGAATACCGCGAGGTTGTTTCACCGGACGACGTGGATAAGTTCATTCATCTGGCTGAAGGCGGCACACAAGACACCGCACGAGCGATCATGGGGCGGTTGTCGGCATCGTTGCCTGAATTGGGCTTGTCTGTTTCTACCGGGCGCGTCGTGGACTTCCGAGCCAAGGAATTTCTGAGGCAGCAGCCCGAACGCGATACCGCGCCGCTGATTTATCCCTGCCACTTCAACGGCGGCTTTGTGCATTGGCCGCGAGAGAAAGCGCGCAAGCCAAACGCAATCGTGAGCAACGAGCAGACGCGCGAACTGCTCGTGCCCGCCGGTGTCTATGTGCTGGTGAAACGGTTCACGGCAAAGGAAGAGCGAAAGCGCATCGTGGCCTGCATCTATGACTCGTATCAGATTCACGCTCCGCTCGTCGGTTTCGAGAATCACCTGAATTATTTTCACATCAACGGCCACGGGCTGCCGATGAACTTGGCAAAGGGGCTGGCAGCGTTTTTGAACTCAACGGTTGTGGATGTGTATTTCCGCCAGTTCAACGGGCATACCCAAGTCAACGCGACCGATTTGCGCAGTCTGAATTATCCAACGAAGGCCGAACTGGAAAAGCTTGGCCGCAGAATCACCGACCCCGGAATACAGCAGGAAGAACTCGACGCTTTGGTAAAGGAGGAACTTTTCTGATGGCCAAGACGAAGCAATTTACCTTGGCCGCAGCGCGCGAAGCAAAACTTCGAGACGCGATGCAAATCTTGCGTGCGCTTGGTTTTACCGCAAGGCAGAGCAACGAAGTCGCTGGCTACACGCTGCTGGCGATGCTTGATCTCAAGCCTTCGCAACCGTGGAGCGAAGCTGCCGAACCTCTGCGCGGAATCACGCCAATCATTGATTTCGTCGCCGAAGCGTATGGCGTCCGCTACGCACCAAACACCCGCGAGACGATTCGTGACGAGGCCGTGAAGTATTTCGTCGAAGCCGGGATGCTGATTCGGAATCCAGACGACCCAAGCCGTCCGACGAACAGTGGCAAAACGGTCTATCAAACCGAGCCAAATGCGCTCGAACTGTTTCGGGTGTTTGGCACTCTGGAATGGAGTGGCAAGCTGAAGTCATATCTCGCGGTGCGAGATCGAATTCGCAAAGGACTTCTTCGCGAACGGAAGCTGACACGAATCCCGGTCAAACTACCGTCAGGCGAAACAGTCACAATCTCGCCAGGCGGTCAGAACCCGCTCATCAAAACCGTCATCGAGGAGTTCTGCCCATGCTTCGGGGATGCGGAGGACAAATTCCTGCACTTGGACGCTGACTACTTGCAACGACTTGGCGTTGCCATTCCAGCGCCAGCCAAAATGCCGGACGTTGTAGTCCATGATACGAAACGGAACTGGCTATTGCTGATTGAGGTTGTGACCAGCGCCGGGCCGGTTGACAGGAAACGCCGGAAGGAATTGAAAGAATTGTTCGTCGGTTGTGAAGCCGGGTTGGTTTTCGTGACAGCTTTCTCGACCCGCGAAGTCATGCGGAGTTTTTTGACGCAGCTTTCATGGGAGACGGAAGTGTGGGTTGCCGAAGACCCGGAACATCTGATTCATTTCAACGGAGAACGGTTTCTTGGTCCTTATCCCGACGTGATGCCGAAGGGTGGTTGAATTCGAAATTTATTGTTCAACTCGAATTCGCCTATGCACTTCAACTTTTTCGAGACGTTCCCGTGGCCGCAGATGGCGACGGTGAAGCAGATTGACGCCGTGGCGGCGGCGGCGCGCGAGTTGCGACGCGCGCGCGCCGAGGCGTTGCCGGAAATGAAGGGCGGCTTGCGCGCGCTCTATCGCACCCTCGAATTGCCCGGCGCGAATCCGTTGAAGGACGCCCACGCCGCGCTCGACACCGCCGTCCTCACCGCCTACGGCTTCAACGCCAAAAAAGATCTGCTCGCCCAACTCCTCGCCCTCAACCAGAAAGTCGCCGCGAAGATTGAAAAAGGCGAACCCGTCACCGCCCCCGGCGTGCCGAAGAATTGTCCCGACGCAAAGAAACTCGTGACGGAGGATTGTATCAGGCCCAAACCTGTTTCCGACGTTGAGCCATGAGAATTGTTCTAATCCTCTGCGCGACTCTGTGGATGTTGGGCGCGCTTTGGCCGGCTGCGCCGGCGGACGTTCCTACCGACGGCGAGATCAGGACGATTCTTCAGAACTTCATTGAACTCGATCACTGGGGCGTTGGCATGGTAGTGGGCATCGTGGATGAGCGCGGGACGCGGATCATCAGTAAATTATGAATGCGTTTTTTCATTACCCACTCCGGCTTCTGGCTGGATTGGCGGCAATGGCCGGCTTGGTTCACGCCCAGCCCACGCCGCCCTCTGTGATCACCCTGCCGGCCAGCGTTGTGGGTGCCACGAACGCCACGCTCAACGGCACCGCGAATCCCGACGGTCTCCCATTGTCAGGCTGGTTTGAGTGGGGGACGACGACCAATTACGGAAACGCGACGCCCGCGCAGTCTCTCGGCAGTGCCGTCGGCAATACGAATTTCAGTCAAGTGGTCGGCGGGTTAGTTGACGGCGTCACCTATCACTTTCGCGCGGTGGCGTCGAACAGCTTCTATGTCGTGTTCGGCGTGAATCGGAGTTTCACCACGCCCGTTTTCACTCTTGTCACCATCCTGCAGGGCGTGTTCCAGGGTTCTGTAGCGTGGGGCGACTACAACCGGGACGGACGGCTGGATATTCTCTTCGCCGGTCTGGCTGCAACGAATAACTCGTCCTCGCAATTTACCGAATTATGGCGAAACACGGGCACGGGGTTCGTCAGCACGGCGGGACTTGCCATCGGCATTGATGGCTATGTGGCGAACTGGACGGACTACGACAACGACGGAAATCTCGACGCGCTGTTGATCCGCGTGTCAGACAATCGATTCTATCGCAACTCAGGCACGGCTTTTAGTTACTTCGATATCGGGGAATCGAGCCTGGAGGCGGGGGTTTGGGGCGACTACAACAATGACGGGCGACGCGACTATTTTAGCGGAGGACTGTGGCGCAACAGCGCCTTGGGTCTGGCGGCGGCCTCGATCGGTTTGCCGTCGAGCGGAGTAAATTCTCAGGCGTGGGGCGACTACGACAATGACGGGCGGCTCGACCTTTTTCTATCAACGTCCGTCGGGAACAGCCCGCTTCCATCGCAGATTTGGCGCAACACGGGCAGCGGCTTTACGAACATCAACGCCGGGTTGACCCGTGTGCATTACTCCTCGGTGGCGTGGGGTGATTATAACAACGATGGACGGCTGGACATTCTTCTGACCGGGCAGACCAATGCCAATGGCAGCAATCATGTCTCCCAAGTCTGGCGCAACACCGGCAGCGGGTTTACCAACATCAACGCCGGATTGCCCGGCGTCGCCGCGGGTTCGGTGGCGTGGGGCGATTATGACAACGACGGCCGTTTGGACATCCTGCTCAACGGCACGACCGGGTACTATTATTCTGAAGCGATTTGCCAGATTTGGCGGAACACGGGCTACGGGTTTACTAACATCAATGCCGGGCTGCCGGGGCTGATGTACGGTTCTGTCGCGTGGGGCGATTACGACAATGACGGGCGGCTGGATATTCTGCTCAACGGCCAAACGACGGACGGCCAACTGATCTCCCAAGTGTGGCGGAACAACTCGCTTCAGGCCAACACGCCGCCTTCTGCACCGATCGGACTGGCGGCAGCGGTCGCCGGCACTACCGTGACTTTCAGTTGGAATGCTGCCAGCGACGCACAAACCCCGACCAACGGACTCACCTACAATCTGCGCATCGGCACCGCACCGGGTGGAGAAGACATCGTTTCACCCATGGCCCTGAGTGGCGGCACGCGGCTGGTGGCGGAAATGGGAAACATGCAGCAAAGCCGCTCCTGGCCCTCCACGGCGCTGCCCATGGGCCAGCCACTGTACTGGAGCGTCCAGGCTGTAGACGGTTCGTTTGCGGCTTCACCCTTTGCCGCGGAAAAAAGTCTAAAGCTGCTGCCGACGCTCGCCTCCGTCACCACGACCAACCTTGTGACCGGCGATCTGAACGGTGACGATTTCGTGGATGACAACGAATTAAATGCGGTGCTGGCGAACTACTGGCCGAACAGCCCGTGGCTGCGCATGACGAACGTGGCGGGACTCGGCGGAACGAATGTGACGTTCACTTTGAGCAATTCCACAGCTGGAGCGTTCAGCGTGGAATACACCACGAACCTGTCGAACTGGTTTCTCCTCGGCCCCGCCACGCCGCGTTATCTTTTCACGGACACGAATGCACCGACGAATCCGCAGCGTTACTACCGTCTGCGTTGGCCCTAGTCGGATGCCGTCCTGAGACGTGAATTCTCGAGTTGTCTGGCGCGCATCCTTGCCGGACGCCCTCGCCGCGCTCACCACCGTGGGTTTCGCCACATAGGCCAGAATAGATTTGGAATAAAATCAAAACTTCCCACCGTAAACCGCGTTCCTGCCGAGCAACTGTTCGATCCGCAGCAGTTGATTGTACTTCGCCGTGCGATCGGTGCGGCTCAATGAACCGGTCTTGATCTGGCCGCAGTTCGTCGCCACCGCGAGGTCGGCAATGGTCGCGTCTTCCGTTTCGCCGGAGCGATGGCTGAGCACCGCGGTGTAGCCGTTCCCTTGCGCGAGTTCGACGGCATCGAGCGTCTCGGTGAGCGAACCAATCTGATTCACCTTCACGAGAATGGAATTCGCCGTGCCGGTGTCGATGCCGCGCTGGAGGAACTTTACGTTGGTCACGAACAGGTCATCGCCGACGAGTTGGATCTTGTCGCCGAGCTTGTCGGTCAGCGCCTTCCAGGTGGCCCAATCATTTTCCGCGCAACCGTCTTCGATGCTGATGATCGGATAGCGTGAAGTAAGGTCGGCATAAAAAGCCACCAGGTCCGCCGGGCTGAGCTTCTGGCCGGTGCTCTTCTTGAACACGTAATGCTTTTTGTCCGCGACATAGAACTCAGACGCCGCCACGTCGAGCGCGAGAAAAATTTGTTTGCCGGCCTTGTAGCCTGCGTCCTTCGTCGCCTGGAGAATCGCTTCGATGGCAGCATCGGCGCTGTCGAGCTTCGGAGCAAAGCCACCTTCGTCGCCCACCGCCGTACTCAGACCCTTCTTCTTCAACACCGCTTTGAGCGCATGGAAAATTTCGGTGATGGCGCGCAAGCCTTCGCTGAACGTGTCGAAGCCCTTCGGCACGATCATGAATTCCTGGAAATCAATCGGCGCATCCGAATGGGCGCCGCCGTTGATGACGTTGGCCATCGGCACGGGAAGGACTTTGGCGTTCGGTCCGCCAATGTATTTGAAGAGCGGTTGGCCGAGCGCTTCGGACGCGGCCTTGGCCGTGGCCAGAGAGACAGCGAGAATGGCGTTTGCGCCGAGCTTCGATTTGGTTTCCGTGCCGTCCAATTCGAGCATGGTGCGATCGACAGTGAGTTGATCGAGCGCATCGATGCCGCGCAACTCGGGGAGAATTTTGTCCGTCACGTTTGCCACCGCTTTGGAAACGCCTTTGCCGAGGTAGCGCTTCTTGTCGCCATCGCGCAGTTCCAGCGCTTCATGTTCGCCCGTGCTCGCGCCGGAGGGAACGGCCGCGCGACCGACGGCGCCGCCAACGAGAATGACATCGACTTCAACGGTGGGATTGCCGCGCGAGTCGAGGATTTCGCGGGCCTGGATATCGAGAATAGTGCTCATGGTTCAGAGTTCAGGATTCGAATTTCAGAGTTCAAATTTCAGAGTTCAATTTCAAAAGGAGCGCGCATGATTATTGGCGGGCGAAGTCCCGTCAAGGAGTGAGCCATTGCAGCGGAAGCACGCGCAAATTCTCAGAACGGTCTGAAAATTCAGGCGGCGGAGTGCGCCCGTCCTCGGGCGCAACAACGCGAACCACCCGAGATCGTGGAAACAGTTCACACCGGCGGCCTTCCGGCGTGGCTGCGCCCGAAACGGACGCACTCCGCCCTTACAACCCGCCTGTCGCGATCTGGACCAGCGCCTCTTCCTTCTCTGGTCCGCTGATGAAATCCATCGCGCGTAAGTAACGATCTTTTTCGGGCGCGGCCACGTCGGGCGCCGTAATCAACTTCACCAACATCGGAAGCGTTTTGGGCGAGCGCGTGCGCCACACGATGTCGCGGCCCGCCGCCGTGTCCCACTTGCCTTTCACTTGTTTCAGCCAGGCCTCGAAGAACTTCTCCTGCTGCTGGTCCGCGCCGATGCCGAGGGCTTCGAGATACCAACGGTCCTTGCCGTCGTATTGCGCCGCGAGCGTGGCCCAGAGTTTGGGAGCGTCAGCAGATTTACTGTGACGCAACGCAATGGCGCACTCACGCCGCACCTGCGCGGAAGGATCTTTGGCCAGCTTCTTGACGTAAGGAATCGTGTTCATTTTCAACTCACGCGCGATGCGCAAGCCGGTGATGCGGATGTCCGAATCCTTATCCTTGAGCGCTGCCTCCACGTACTTCTTCTCATTGCCCTTAATGCGCGCGAGCAACTGCAAGGCGCGCGCCCGCATGCGCGGCTCGCTGTTCTGTTTCCAAAGCGTTTCCAACTCCTTCTGCGCCTGGCCCTGCATCTTGTTCAACTCCATCCAGGCGAGATAGCGCGTGGCCTGGTTGGGCGATTGCAGCGCGGCCACGCAGCCAACCGCCGTTTTCAAATCAATGGCCGGCACGGAAGATTTGAATCCCGCCGGCGCCATGCGATACACGCGGCCCGTCATGTTGGTGAGCGCGCGGTCGGCCATGTTGTGACCGCCGACGCCCGCATCATTCCAATCCGCGATGTAAAGAGCGCCGTCCGGCCCGACGCAGACATCCGCCGGTCGATACCAGTTATCGCTGCTCGAAAGCACATTCTCGATCTTCGCCGTGTAGCCCGCGCCCGAATCCTCCACCGGATAAGCGCGCACCACCTTCGGTCCCGCGTCGCAATGAATGATCTGGTTGCGAAAAACTTCCGGCAACGCCTTACCTTCGTAGATCGCGATGCCCGTCGGCGAACCATTCCCCGTCAGCAACAAGTTGGGCACCACGCCAGGATCGTATTGATGCCAGTGGTAGTAAGGTTTCTCGCTCTCGTTCGCGCCCTTGGCCTGCGCGTTTTTCCAACCGGTTCCCCACGCCGCGCCCGTGAGTTCGTCCGTGAATCCATAATTGCCGAACTCCATCACGTAATTGATGCGCACGCCTTTGTTGCCGTCGTCGTCATTGTCGGACTGCCAGATCGTGCCGAAAGAATCCACCGCCAGTTCGTAGTTATTGCGGAAATTCCATCCCAGCGTTTCGAGTTCGCTGCCGTCGAGATTGCACCGGAACGCCATGCCTTGGCGGTACGGCTTGCCGTTGCCTTTGACTTCGTTGCCCGCGAGATCGACAGCGGTTTCAAATCCGTCCGAAGGCACTGGCCCGTGCAACGGCAGCGCCATGATTCCGCCCTTGGGCCGGCGCAACTCCTTCACTTCGTTGCCGAAGTTGAAATAGAGTTTCCCATCCGGGCCGAACACAAACGCGTGCGTGCAGTGATCGTGATCGCCTCGGGAAGAGTCCCTGAAAAGCAACTCGCGCTTGTCCGCTACGCTGTCGCCGTCCGTGTCGGTCAGCACGAACACATTAGGCGAGCTGGAAACGATGACCTTGTTGCCGAGGATGCAAATGCCCAGCGCGGAATTGATCGTCGGGTCCTGATAAAACGTCGTCTCTTTGTCGGCGCGCGCGTCGCCGTTTGTATCTTCGAGAATCACAATGCGATCGCCTCCCGGACGGATCGTGCCCCAGTTCGTGTGCATCGTGAGCCGATAGTTTGCGCCCTCCGTAATCCAAATGCGGCCGCGCGCGTCGATGTCCATGTCGGTCGGATTCACTACCATCGGCTCGGAGGCGAAGAGAGTTGCTTCAAGACCGGCGCCGGGCGTCAATTTTTTCGTATCGGCGAGTGCCACGTCCAGACCGGATGGATGCGGAGGTGGAGTCTGCGCTTGACGACGTGCGCCGCCCTTCGGATCGAGATTTTGCTTTAGCTCATCCGACGTCGGCGTTTCGGAGGGCACGCCATCCGCGGGCACTTCCATTTTCGTGAGCCAGACTAGCGAGTTCAGAACGACCTTGCGGAAATTGTCGTTGCCGAAATTCTTGTGCGCGTGACCGCCAGTGAAACCAAATCCACGCCCGCCATCTTCGCGCTCGACCGCCCACGCCAAAACTTCTTCGCGTCCGCTCGCCGCCACGACGTGCGGATAAGGTCCGCGCGGCGATGAACTCTTGCCCTGGCGCGTCTCGTCGGACGGTGTGGCGACAAGGATCGGCGTGACGCTCTTCATGTCGGGACGGAAGCGGATGTTGTAATACCATTCATCAACGACCTTGAATGGCTGCACGCCACGCGTGATTGGGTGTTTGGGCAGGCTCTTGATGTCCGCGTCCCAGTGCGGGTTGGTGGACCAGCGATCTTCGTAGTAACCGCCGATCCAATCGAGAAACTCCGGGCCGCCTTTGTCTTTTGGAATCTCGACGCCGTAGTGATAGCAGCCAAGGCCCACGCCTTTTTTCATCAGGTCGCCGAGCACTTTCAAATGATCGCCCTGAATCGCCGGATGCCCGCCGCCGCCGTCCATGAACAGCATGACCGCGTCCGCGCCTTCGAACACAGCGTTGTCATCAACGCGCTTGTCACCTTCCATTTTCGACGGCCAGCCGTTCGACGCCACAACCGCATTCACGCCCGTAATTTTGTCCAGACAGGATTTGAGCAACAGCGCGCCGGCGCGAAACTCATGGTCGCCCGGCCCGTGACTCGGCTTTCCCGCCACAAGCACGATCTTTTTGTCGGCGGCATCGGCACTGTACAGAACGCTGACGGTCGCCGTGGCGACGGCGACGAGACGGAACAAGTTTTTCATTTGGCGGGAAGAGTCGGGCTGATGAACGTTTCGATTTTGGCCGGGTTGGTCAGTGCCTCAGCCGGCGCGCCCAACTGCTTGATGCGAATGTCTTTGAACTGCACAGTCATCGGCGGACCAGCGTGAATCTGCAACGCGAGCACGCCGGACTTCGCGGCTTTTGCTTCTTGTTCGTCGGTTACGTCCACGGTTTGCAGGCCGTTAATGAAGTGCTGAAGATGATTGCCGTTCGCGATGATCACGTAGTCGTTCCAATCATCGGCTTTGATCTTGGACTGAATCTCTTTCGAGTCGCCCACCGAGCCGACGACTTCGACCTTGGTCTTGCCATCAACTTCCTTGATCACGGTTTTCTGGCCGCGCTGCGCGAGAATGCCGCGCAGGCGCTCCTCATACAAAATGCCGGAGTAAGTCTTGCCGCCCTCGAAGTCCGCCTGGTAGCCGGCGACGATGGGGCCAAACTTTCCTTTCTCGATCACTTTGCTGCGATACTGGATCCCGGAATTTCCCGTCGGCGTAATTTTGTACGAGAAGCGTAGTTCGAAGTTGTCCACCAGCGCGTTCGTGTAAACCAGAAACGTGTTGTGGCTGATCTTGTTGTCGGCGTCCGTCCCGGTCTTGCCGTTGATGGCGCCGTTGTCCACGGACCAGAGCGCGGGATTGCCTTCCCAGCCGCTCAGGTCGGTGCCGTTAAAGAGTGATTTGAAACCAGCTTCCTGGGCGGCGTTGAGAACCAAGGCGCCGGCAAAGAATGCACTGAAGAAAATGTGAGCTTTCATGTGTCTCGGATTGTTCGGCTAAACGGACGGGATGTGCCATCTGAAAATTCACCGGCGGAGTGCGCCCGTACTCGGGCGCACTCCGTGGCTGAATAGGTCCGCAGCGAGAACTGCCCGAGCAGCAATCAGAACGAGCGGTTGGCCAGAATCAAAATCCACGTTACCGCCGAGGCGATCAGGAGTGAGGCAGAAATCCAAAGCACCCGCAGTACAATGGGCCGTTGCGAACCCAGCAACATCGTCAGGCTGCCCATCAAGACGAGCCCCGAAATAGCGGACACGGCAACGGCGCCCCAAAAAACGGGAGCAAGTGCGGAGGGAATGCTAGTCACTGCGCCAGCCAATCCCATGAACTGCCTGCAAGGCAACAAATAAAATTATTTCCTACGGGCAAACCCCAATGGCGCCTCGCGCGCGAAACGGAAAAGTTGTCAGGCCGCAGCAAGGAGGCGAAGGGTTTGCGGCCATGCCCCGCTGAGATTGCTAATCCGGCGGGGCGTTGGTTTCCCTGGTTGAGCGTTCGTTGGACGCGCCGGCGAAAACGTTCAGTCGTGCGACAGACAGCCGATCTTTGCGACCAACGCGATGAAACCCAAGGCCCCGAGCGTGAGCAGCAGCGGTTTCCCGTTTACAGCCAGGAGCAGCCCCTTAACCAGCACCGCGCCCATTCCGATCCAGACGACAAAGGCCAAAAACAATTTCATCGCGCGTGATAGTAAGGACGAGTCCTGGCCGTTCAAGCAAAGACAATGATGGAACAGAAAACCCTCAGGCCCAGCCAGCACCGTCATCGGAGCGCGGCATTGATGCTTTGCCATTACTCACATCTCTCGAATGTGTTTTCATTGCGTCGCGGAGCGATGAACCGACCGGTAGCGCCGAACCGTGGCTTGAAAGCCACGGCTACCATCAACAGTCGCTGCGCGCCTTGTCCTTAGTTCATCCCGCCACGCGCAAAAATTTTTGCAATTCACCCACTTCTGTCCCAGTGTCTGGCCCTCATGACGCAACCGCTGGCCCTGCTTCTTTACGAGAGACTGTTGCCGGGATCGCAAGTCGCGAACCGCCTCCAGGACCTCGGCTGGCGCGTGCAAACGTTGCACGAAGCGGAAGCTCTCACGCGCATCGCCGAGGAGCACAAACCTTTGCTCGTGGTGGCGGATCTCGTTACTTCACGCCCATCAGTCAGTGATGCGATCAAACACTTGCGCCAAACTAAAAGCACGGAACACATTCCCGTGATTGCCTTCGCCGAAAGTGAATTGCTGCACAAGGAAGCGGTAGATGCGGGCGCGACTCTTGCGGTGGGCGATGCCGCAATTCTCCAGCATCTGAATCAATTTGTGGACCAGGCTCTCACTGAATTTTAATCGCCGCTTTCCGTTTATTTTATGACTCTCCCGACAGTGAAACTTGATCGCGGCATTCATGTGCTGCACCTCTTTTACTCGATTAACCGCGGACGCTGGGCGGAATTGCCCGCGGGCGAATCCGCGCAAACCTTGCAACGCGTCGAGGCGCTGGCCGCAAAAAATAATCAACCGTCGCACCCGAAGCTGCGCAGCTTCGCGCCGGTCAGCGCCAAGGCTGACATCGCGTTCATCCTTTACGCCGCCGAACTTGGCGCCGTCGCTCAGATGCACCGCGATTTGGAAAGTTGTTTTCCCGCCGGCACGCTGGTTCGTGAATACTCCTATTTCAGCGTGACGGAGCTGGTCGAGTACATTTCCACCGACGACGACAATCGCGCGACACTCGCGGCGGAGAAACTGCAGCCGGGCAGCGAGGCTTACGAAAAACGCTGGGCCGAAATGGCGAAGCGCAAAGCCGAATATGAACAGTACCGGCTCTATCCCGAGTTGCCCGATTGGGAGGTCATGGGCTTTTACCCGATGTCGAAGCGACGCGCTGGAACGGACAATTGGTACTCACTCGATCTCGCTGCGCGTAAAAAGCTGATGGGTGGCCACGCCCGCGTCGGGCGCAAGTATGCCGGACGCATCTCGCAACTGATCACCGGCTCAACGGGCCTCGATGATTGGGAATGGGGCGTGACGCTGATGGCGCATCAAGCCGATGCGTTGAAGGAAATTGTTTACGAAATGCGCTTCGATGAAGTGAGCGCGCGCTACGGCGAGTTCGGAAAATTCTACATCAATCTGCGTTTGTCGCCGGCTGAAATCTGGCAGCATCTCCATTTGTAGCCCGCCAAACGTTTCCAAAATTTTTCAGCGAATCTGAACTCACTGCTTCCCCGCGCGCGGAAGCTTTCATATCCTCGCGGGCCGTGGACGGAACAGCCAGTCACGATCAACTCCTGAATGACCTCGCGCTTTGCGTGGTCGTGGCGTGGGGATTTGCCGTCGTGGCCAAGCTGATTCGGCAGCCGCTGATAGTTGCCTACCTGCTGGCCGGTGTTCTCGTCGGGCCTGTAGGCCTCGGTTGGATTGCGGATCGAGAAGCCATCGCCACCATTTCAGAACTTGGGCTGATTTTCCTGCTCTTCATGATCGGTTTGGAAATCGATTTGAAAAAAGTGCTCACAGCGGGCAAAGCCATTCTGGTCACGTCAATTGTTCAAGTGGTGGGCGGCGCTCTGCTGGGGGTGATCTTTTTCAAATTGATCGGGTTCAGCCTGGGCGGAGGAAAATTGGACGCGGTCTATCTCGCGGTCGCGGCGGCCCTGAGCAGCACCGTCGTCATCGTGAAAATCCTGCACGATAAGCGGGAGTTGGACACGCTGGCGGGCCGCATCACGCTCGGCGTGCTGGTGATTCAGGATTTGTTCGCCATCCTGTTTCTCGCGGTGCAGCCGGACTTGAATCATCCGAGCTTCGCGGCGGTCGGCTTATCTCTGTTTAAAGTCGCGGTGCTCGTCGCCGCCGCGCTCGTCGCGAGTAAATATGCGCTTCCTCCGCTTTTTCGCGCAGTCGCACGCTTGCCGGAACTCGTGCTGGTCGGAGCGCTAGCCTGGTGTTTTCTCGTCTGCGGCCTGGCGACCGCCCTGGGATTGTCGCGCGAAATGGGCGCGCTGATCGCGGGTGTCGCCATTTCGACTTTTCCTTACGCGCTGGACGTCACGGCCAAGGTCACATCGCTACGCGACTTTTTTCTCACCATCTTTTTCGTCGCGCTCGGAATGACGATTCCGAAACCAGATTGGGCTTTGCTCGGAATGGCCCTGGTCTTCTCCGGGTTCCTGATTGTTAGCCGTTTCATCACTGTGTTTTTCCCGTTGCACCGAATGAACCTCGGACATCGCGTGAGCTTTTTGCCCGCGCTGAGTTTGTCGCAGGTCAGCGAGTTCTCGCTCGTGATTGTCGCCTTGGGACAGAAGCTGCAACACGTTTCAGAAACGGTCGCGGGCGTCGTCGCGTACGCATTTGCCTTTCTCGCGGTGGACACCAGCTATGCGATGATGAAGAGCGAAGGCATTCTGCGGCGCGCCAGCCCCTGGCTCGCGAGACTGGGCTTGCGCGATTATCTACCGCCGAAATCCGCGATCGAGACGGACACCGACCACATCCAAAAGCGGATTTATTTTCTCGGCTTCTTTTCCACGGCCAGCTCGTTGCTGGAAGAATTGTCCCGGCACGATGCCGCGTTGCTCAAAGACATCGCCGTGGTCGATTTCAATCCTCTGGTCAACACGGAACTGCGCCGACGCGGCATCCCAATCATTTACGGCGACATCAGCCAGCGCGAAACTTTGCTCCACGCAGGCGTGGCCGGCGCGGAGATTCTCATCTGCACCATTCCGAACTCGATGTTGAAGGGCACGAGCAACCTGCGTCTTGTGCAGCAGCTTCGCGAAATCAATCCCTCGTCACAGATCATCGCGCCGGCGGAATTCCTCAGCGACGTGCCGAAGCTTTACGCGGCCGGAGCGAGCTTCGTCAGCGTCCCGCGCATGACCGAAGCGAAAGTCCTTCGCGATGCGGTCATCGCGGCGCGCGAAAACCGGCTGCACCATCATCGTGAAGAATTGCACCGCGATCTCCACGAACGCCAGGAAGTCATCAGTTGAGCGAAGCCACTGGGTCTTTCGCATCATCAGGCTTCTGTGCTAAATTCGATTCGCAAAGGAGGATGGTTTTTATGAAAAAGCGCGCTGCGCCTGCCAGATCGAATCACGGTCCTGAGTTCAAAGGGGTCGTGAAGAAACTCACCGGAAGAGTGACGAACAACCCAAAGTTGGAAGAAGAAGGCCGGACGGAGATGCTGGGCAACAAGCCCGATTCACGGCGGCATATTTCGGAACAAGATCCCCATCGCCGCGGCTGAATCGCGGCGCTGGGTTGGAAACATGTTGGTGCGGAGGACGCAAGGCGGCTGGTCCCATCTCGATCCAAGGGACACTTGCATTCGCCGCAGCAGACATCCATCCTGCGCCGAATTGCAGAACGTTGAATGAGCACACCGCCCGACACAGAGTTAGATCTCGATTCACTTTTCCTGCCCGCGTGGGCCCAACAACCGGCCAACAAAAACCTTTACGCCAAATACGAGGGGCGGGAGGAACATGAGCCGCGCCGCGGCGATCGCGGCGACCGGCCTCGCCGGCCCGGCATGCCCGGCATGGATCGTTCGCGCGGGCCTCGGGATCAACGTGGCCCTCGTTCTCCGCAGCAGGATCGCCGTGGTCCAGGCGGCGGCCAGCGGCGGGAGCGTGACTTTGCGCCGCACGGCGGAAGAGGCCCGACGCCCGAGCGTCCGGCTCCGCAGCCCTTGCCCGAAGTGGACGTGCAGTTCCGCCCCGACGAGCACGGCGTGGATTCACTCGCCCGGCAGATCAAAATGACCGGACGCGCTTATCCGCTTTTCGGGATTGCGCAGATCGTTCTCGAACGGCCGGAACGGCACAACCTGATTTTCTCGACCAGGAAGAAACCCGATGGCAGCGCTGCGCAACCGCTCTTCGTCTGCGCGCTCGATGACACGTTGTGGCTCAGCGAACACGAAGCGGTGGCTTACGCGCTGGAAAAACATTTCAACACGTTTTACCAGGCCGACCGGACGCAAACGGAACCGCCCAAGGGCACTTACACGTTCGTCGCGCAGTGCGGCATGAGCGGTGTGATTCTTGGCCCGCCCAATTACCACGATTACCAGAACCAGCTTCGGAAGCTGCACACGGAACGTTTCGCGCGCATGCCGTTCGATGCGTTCAAGGCACGCGTTCGGATCGTGAAGGACGAAGGGGTGGTGAAGAAATGGATCGACGACCAAAGCTGGAAAACGGATTACGTCTGCCTCAACGTTCCCGAGCCGCTCAGGCTTCCGAACCGGGAGGAAGTGGAGAAACATTTTCGCCTCACCCACTTGCCGAACATCATCAAGGCCGTCGAGTCCCATCAGATGTCTGGCACAGCGAGCCGCGCGATGCCGTGCCGCGCGTTACACCGGCTGGCGCGAGAGAACTGGGAAGATCAAAAGCGATTTCCGCTGCAGCTCGCCACGCTGTTGAGCCAGCAATTCGCCTCGCGCGGCCTGCAATTTTTTAAGGTAAACAAAACGGTCACGCACGTCTCCGTGGCGCGTCCGCACTTCCTGGATTTGGAAACGACGCCCGTGTCGGACAGCGTCAAGCGCATCGTCGAGTTCATTCATGCGCATCCCAAATGCACACGGCGCAAGCTGTTTGAATCGCTGGCACCCGCCGCCACTGTCACCACCCAGCCAATGGCTGAAAGATCGGCCCTGCCCGAATTGTCGCCGGAAGCCAGCGCGGTCATTGGAGATCTCCATTGGCTCGTGCACCAGGGCCACGTGATCGAGTTCGCCAACGGCACTCTGGAGACAGCAAAAAAACCTTTGGCAAGACCGGTGAAGCCGGAACCCGCGGTCAAACCTCGGCCCCAGCCGGCCGCCGAACCACCGACCACCGAAGCCATTGCCGCGGAAGCCACCGTCGAATCGCCGCCCGCCGCGGCAGTGTCCGGAACGGGAACGACGGAGGCTGATACTTCTGTTCCATAGCAGCGCGCCTTGGCCATGAGATCTCGTCCGATTTCATGCTCAGGCTTGGCACCTTAGGAAAATCCCCGGCCTAGGCATTCGTCCTTTCCAAGGACACTTCTGTCCCGGCGTGTCCCGTTGGAGGACAATCTCGCGTTCAATCTTTCCGGTCAGAAGTTTTCCGGGTAAAAACAGCTGAAATATCTGATGTTTTGCTAGGGAAATCCCCTTGGCACCGGCGCTGCTAAATCCGCCCGTGCGTAAGAACCCTATTTTAAAGATGGGCGCAGTGTGTCCGCGTACCGGCACTGCGGTTTCAACAAAGACAAAATATCGAACAGAGCAGAGTAAAGTTGTTTTTTTGTTTTTCAGCCTCGCCCGTGCCTTTCCGTTCGCGCTGGCGATCCTGAGTGCCGCCAGCGCCTTCGGAGCGGCGAGCTTCAAGCCCCTTCCCTACTCGGATCCGTTTCCTCCGGCGGCGATTCCAGGCGTGACTTCGTATTGTCAGCCACACAGTTCCGTTCTCCTCAACGAGAACGTGCTCGGAGTGACGCTTCCATTCCCGCGGTCTTTGCCGAGCGGATGGCAATCCGGCATGACCGCCATCTCCGTTGAATTCTGGCTGAAGCAGAAGGCGTGGAACAACAATCCCGGCGTCGATAATCCCGATGGCGTCATCGTGCATGGACCCGGCTTCGTGGTGGGAACTGATTTTTTGTTCGGCAACGACACCGGACCTGGGCCCGGCTCAATTGTCTTCACCTTCAGCCAGGTGAAAGGCGGGGCGTTCCTCGCCAAGCGCCCGCTCAGCATCAAACTCGAATACTCCGATCAGCAGTGGCACCACTACGCGATCACCTACGACCTACGCACCGTGCGCATGTATCGCGATGGCGAACTGATCGATCAGAAGTGGCTGGACAACAACACGGATCGCCTCGGCCCGATGGAAGACGACACGGCCAACATTCTTACCAGCGTCGTGGAAGTCGGCGGCGGCGCGCAAACTTCGGGACGGCTGTTCAAAAATGGCTGGCTCGAGAGTGTGCGGGTTTCGAACGTGGCGCTCAGTCCGTGGCAAGTGCGGCGCAATTTCGAGAGTGCCCGCAGTTACAGCAAAACGTTGTATGTGGCGCCGGGGGCATCGGATGCCGCCGCGGGCACACAGGCCGCGCCGACCTCACTGCGCACGGCCTTGGGACAAGTGGCGGCCAACACGAAGATCGTCTTGCAAGCTGGCTCTTACAGCGGCGCTGACTTTCAGATGACACGCGCTGCGTTGAGCAAACGCGACCATTGCCTCATCACCGGCGCGGATGGTTCGGCTCCCGCAATCATTACCGATGGGAGCCCTACCCTCTCCGGCGCGAACCATGTTTATCTCCGCAACCTCACGTTCTCATCCGATGCGGGCAACGCGCTCAGCATCAATAACTCGACCGGGGTGACCGTAGACGCGTGCCGCTTGAGCGGTTCGCAAAAGGGCCTGGTCGCCAGCAGCGCCGCGAAAATCTCGATCCAGAATTGCGTGGTCAACGTGGGGAACATCGGCGTTCAACTCACCGGCTCGCCCAACAACGTCGTCCGCAACAACACCGTCGTGAATGGCACGGTCGGCATTCAATTCGATTCCGGCTCGAGTTACGCCTCGCTGCTGAACAACCTGATGAGCGGCCAGAGCAGCGCTTCACTAGTGGTAAATAACGGCGCGCAGCAGTGGTTCCGCGGCAACGGCAATCTCTACAATCCCAGCAGCGGCACGGCGGCAAGCGTCAACGGCGCGAGTTACTCCACAGCGCAGGTGCGCGAGAAATCATTCGCGCAGGCGTGGTACAACTTCGACAAGGCCGACGCGAGCGACAACAATTTGCGCCGCACCGGCTACGCCGCGGAATCGTTGAGCATGGCGTTCGCGCCAGCATTCGTCGATGCGGCCAACGGGGATTTCCGCTTGTCCCCCAACCTCGGCAACGCGATGGACGCGGGCGTCGAGCGGACTTTCCAGCGCACCGTGACTTCGCCGGCGTGCGACGCGCTCGGCGCACCTCGACCTCAAGGCAATGGTTACGATGTGGGAGCGTTCGAAAGCGTGGGCGCCGCCTACGCAGTGTTCAATCTCGATCGGGATTACACGACCAGCGCGGGCGTTTACAAACCGGACGGCACGCTCGTGAAGACCATCTTCTCCAACCGGCGCATGGCCGAGGGAAGCAACGTCGTGTTCTGGAATGGCCTGGATGACAACAATCAGATCGCCGCGACGGACACCTATACGGTCAAGATGATTGCGCACAACGTGCAGTACGTATGGGAAAACGTGGTGGGCAACAGCTCCGTGCCGAACAGCGGCGAAAGCGTCCACAATGGCTTCGAGCCGATCAAGGCGATGACGTTCAATGGCCCGACGGCGTTCTACACGTCCGGCTACAACGAAGGGCATTACGAGTTGAACCGCTTCGACACGAGCGACCCGAACAAGCTCACGAAAATCTTTGGGCCGAAGACTTACGATCCCGATTCCATTACGGACGTGGCGGCGGACGGGACCAGCCTCTTTGCCATGGAATCGGGCACCGTCGCAATTTATAGCCAGGGCAATCTCAACGGCACGCCCATGGTTTTCAACACGGGCGGCGGCAACTCTCACCTCGAGGTGCAACGCAATGGTAGCTTGCTCTTCGTGGCTAAGAAGTCGCAGAACACGATCAAGATTTTCAACAAGAACTCGGGTGCCGAAACGGGATCGATCTCCGTGAACCAGCCGGATGATTTGTCGGTGACCGCTTCCGGCGATCTGTGGGTCATCAGCGGCACGAGCGCGATTCGGTATTCGGTGAACAGCAGCGGCGGCAGCGGCGTGCAAACGATCGGCGGGTTTGGAAACCCCATCGCTATTGCCTCCTCGCCGGTGGACGGCACGGTGCTCGTGGCGGATGCGAGCACGTGGCAAGTGAAAGCTTTCAACAGCAGCGGCTCGCCGATTTGGACACACGGTCAATCTGGCGGCTACGCCAACGGCCCGCGCGTCACGCCGGACAAATTCTACTGGGCGTTCGTCGATCAGGGGCGCACGTTCACAACGACGTATCTTCAATTCCAGCCGGACGGCACCTGGTGGGTAGGCGATACATTCATCAACCGCTCGCTCCATTTCGACATGCAGCGCCAACTGCTGCACGAGATCGATTACCAGCCGCACACGTACATGGCGTCGGTGGACGTGAACAACGGGTCGCGCGTCTTCAACCGTTTCACAGAGTACCATGTCGATTACACAAAGCCGCCGCAACAGGCGTGGACGATCACGAACTTTTGGGGCTTCGGACTGCCGAGTTACTCTTATGGTTTCGATGACGGCATTTGCTCGGCGATTACGATGAGCAACGGGCGCACCTACGCGATGAGCTACGCTGGCGGCGCTGGCAACACGCGCGTCATCGTGGAACTCACCGCGAGTGGCTTGCGTGAGACGAGCGCTCGCGGCCAGGGAAACTACACACGCATTCAGAAAGACGGCTCCGTTTACGGCCAGTCCGGCAGCGCGCCGCAAACTTACTGGCGCAAGGCCC
>Ga0193753_10001054_pt1 | contig 24504 bp, 16 predicted proteins | sample H1c2metaG_FD_144925 | JGI IMG/M metagenome (GOLD analysis project Ga0193753, IMG submission 144925) | Soil microbial communities from a riparian zone of the East river system, Colorado, United States - H1c2 | ecosystem: Environmental > Terrestrial > Soil > Riparian zone | place: USA: East... | reverse complement strand
TAAATGATATTTTAATGAAGATTTTCTATTTGCTGTTTTTTCAGATTGTTGCAGTGGTATCATTAAATGCGCAGGGGGAGGTTTCCAAAGATTTGCCGGTTAGCAAGGATTCTGTTCGCATGCACGTAGAAACAGAGTCTTATTTTCCCGGTGGCGTTCCGGCATGGATACGCTTTCTGAATAATAACCTGACCTACCCGCCCAAAGCTGTCCGTAAAAAAGTGGAAGGCACCGTTGTGGTACAGTTTATAGTTGATAAAAATGGGGCTTTAAGTAATATAGAGGCTATCAGCGGTCCGGAATTATTACAGGAGGCAGCGGTAAATGTTATTAAAAACAGTCCTAACTGGAAACCCGCCATCCAGGATGGCAGGATCGTAAAATCTTATAAAAAACAACCCATTACTTTTAAATTACAACCATAAGTAATCATTCTTCGTCACTGGTTATATGCCAGAAGCTAATTTTTCTTCTTGTTTTGAATCCCGATTTTTCGTATAAATTTATTGCTCCGGTGTTATCTTCTGTTACATGTAAATAAGGCGTTTTCTTTTGACGAAGAATATTATTTACCGTGTGGGCAACCAATTGTTTTGCATATCCCTGCCCTGTATGACGTGGATGGGTAATCACTGCACTTACTTCAACGAAATCATTCATTTTCATGCGTTCTCCCGTCACAGCAATCAGTTCCTCATTTTTAAAAATTCCAAAATAATCTCCTAACACAGCAGTCTTTTTTTTAAAATAGCCGGGTTGTACCAGGCTTACCAATTGGTGTAAAGCATCGGTATTTTTATAAGTGAGTTTTACTATCCTGTCTTTTATTTCTGTACCAATGCTATCAGTAATGACCATCTGAAGGCAGACGAGTTCTTTTTTTAACTTTAAGTGATTTGAAATCCCGGGTTTTTCCCCAACAATAAAAAAGTTACCGGCCATTGCTGCATATTCATCAAGCGATTGTGCAATACCAGTATTTTTTTCAAATCCCCCAAAAGGACAGTATTCCGGATCATAGAATTTTACATTGTCATAACTGACTGCAAAATGCTGATGCGTTTCGGACAATGAAAACCAAACAGGGTTATCTAATTTTTTATCTTCCTGTGATTTCACCATAATTTATTTTAGCTGTTTTGTTTGTGCTACCCGCTTCCTGTAAAGATTTTCTAACTAATTTAAGAACTGTTGCTGTATTCATTCAGCACTCCGGGCTAATAAGACCCTGCTGCATACAAATATGTAAGGTGATTTTATAAAATGGTAAACACTGAGGCGTTTGCGTCTTTAATTTAAAAAAGCTGATTACAGGTTCACCCTGGCAGCTGTTGCAATCTCACCCTTATTTACATCCTGTACCATAGCAATTACTTCCCACGCAGCTGCATTAAACGCTGCAGGGAGGCTGATTGTAGCAGTACCCTTATGTGCTCCGGATAATGACACACTGGTCAAACTTCGCACAATCTGCACATGTGATAATAAACGCCCTTTGTTTTCACCACGTTCCACTTTAGTGCTCGCAGATTTTTGCACAATGGCCACCAGCAGACGGCTATCTTCCGGACCGTTGCTAACCTCGTAATTAAGCGTAAATTTATTTTTATCCTGGTTAGACTGAACAGATAACTGAGCTGAATAACCGGAATTCAATGCGGTATTAATAGCACTGCGTATTTTAAATTCATCTGAACCAACAAATTCTGCCTTCCCGTTTACGACAAGCTGTGGCGTGTATATTGAATTTATGCCCAGCCAGTTTTGATACGAAAGCTGCCGGTTTGTATAATCATGACTGCTGAATACATCTTTCCATCCCTGCCTGTCCCAATAATCTACATGGAATACCAATAAATAAACAGGCTGTTCTTTATACTCGTTTTGAATTTTTGCCATCAGCTCATCTGCAGGCGGGCAGCTTGAGCATCCTTCGGAAGTAAACAATTCTAAAACGGCAAAGCCTTTTGTATTAGTCATGGCATCCGAATCTTTCTCCTTACCAGGTTTGCTGGCATTCCTGAAGCTGGTTAAAGCAAGTATACTTAAACCTGTCAGCAAAAGCGCGGCCAAAAACTTTGTGTATTTCATAACCTATAATTTATGCAAACTTAGCATTGCAGCAAAGCTTCGGAAAGTTAAAAGACCAGGACCTGGCAATTCTGAGGGTAAGGCAGGCAGATGCAGTCTCCAACAGATGAGTGATGTTTTTTTGGTGTATGGCGGAAAATAGACAAGTCATTCAGGCGTATTAAAGTTAAAATAGCTTAGTATAAAGATAATCATAGCCCAATAGCTACTAGTTAATATTACTTAATTGCAGGGGTTGCAGACTTCCTGCCTGGAAAGCTCATAGAAACAAAAAGGCTGGCAGAACGCAGTCCAGGCTATAGCTGGGGTCGATTAGCCACCATGTTAATCACAAAATATTTTAAATCTGTCAGGCAATCCTTACTTTGAAGTAAATTCTGGCAGGCAGGCTTAATTAATAGTATGATTAATTCCTGGATACTCTTTGTTGTTGATGAAAACACTAACAACGCCGGCGGGCTGTGAGCAATGTATTTATAAATTGTAATTAAATGAAAAAATGGTTCCTGTCTTTTACTGCGTTGCTGTTGGGGTATGTTTTTTTACATGGGCAAACGGATCATCCCGAATTAAAACTTTGGTATAACAAACCTGCTGGCGCATGGGAAGAAGCGTTGCCGTTGGGAAATGCAAAGACCGGCGCCATGGTTTTTGGCGGGATAGTAACAGAACGGGTTCAATTGAACGACAATACACTTTGGTCGGGTTATCCGGATGCCGGAAATAATCCCCATTCGCCGACGCTCTTACCGAAGGTGCGCGAACTGATTTTTGCAGGTAATTATGACAGCGCAACCGCGTTGTATAAAAAAATGCAGGGGCCCTATTCTGCGCGTTATCTTCCATTGGCAGATCTCTGGATAAAGTATAAACTGGATGATTCTGTTACATCTTTTTATTACCGTGATTTGGACCTTGCCCATGCCACCGCTCTTGTAAAATATACAATTAATGGCGTAAGCTACCAGCGTGAAACGTTTATCAGTCACCCGGATAAAATAATGATTGTCCGTATCACCGCAGATAAAAAAGCTGCCCTCAATTTTACAACATCTGTTACCAGTAAATTAAAATACCAGGCCGGTTTTTCTCAGGCACTGGCAAAGGAAGGGATGCTGATATTGAAAGGGAAGGCCCCAAAATTTGTGGCCAACAGGGATTATGAACCAACCCAAATAGCCTACGATGACTGGGAAGGCGAAGGAATGAATTTTGAAGTACAGGTAAAACTGATCGCAGAAAATGGTTCCATAAAAAAATCAGGCAATGAACTGATTGTAACGGGAGCAGATGTTGTTACCATTTACCTTTCAGAAGCCACCAGCTTCAATGGATTTGATAAGTCGCCGGGATTGCAGGGCAAAGATCCTTCAGTAGAAGGATCGGCCAATTTGAAAAAAGCCCTTACAAAATCGTATGCTCAGTTAAGAAAGACACACATAGCAGATTATCAATCTTTATTCAAACGCGTACAATTGAACCTGGGTGCTGATGCAGAGATACTGAAGCAGCCAACGGATCTTCGTTTGAAAAATTTTGCAGCCCGGCAGGATCAGCAGCTGGTTGTTTTGTATTACCAGTTTGGCAGGTACCTGATGATTGCAGGTTCAAGGCCCGGCTCCCTTCCCACTAATTTGCAGGGTATCTGGAATGATGCTGTGCAACCGCCATGGGGCAGCAACTATACCACCAATATCAATACAGAAATGAATTACTGGCCGGCAGAAAGCACAAATCTTTCTGAATGTCATCAGCCATTATTTGATTTTATGAAATCGCTGGCAATAAATGGCGCAGTAACAGCTAAAATAAATTATGGTATTACAGAGGGCTGGGTCACACACCATAACTCAGATATATGGGCAAAGACATCGCCACCGGGTGGTTTGGGATGGGATGATCCCAAGGCCATGCCCCGCTGGTCGGCCTGGCCAATGGCAGGCGCCTGGTTCAGTACGCATTTGTGGGAACATTATTTATTTACCGGCGATAGAAAATTTCTTGCTAACAAAGCATATCCACTGATGAAAGGTGCTGCACAATTTATGCTTCACTGGCTGGTCACCGATCCCAAAACAGGCTGGTTGGTTACCAATCCATCAACATCGCCTGAGAATACAATTAAGATCGATAAGAAAGAATATCAATTGACGATGGCTTCCACGATGGATATGTCCATCATCCGTGAACTGTTTACCGAAACAATTAAAACGACACAGTTACTGGAAATTGATGAAGGCTTCAGGGATCAGTTAATGAAAGCAAAAGAAAAATTATATCCTTTTCATATTGGCCGCAACGGACAGTTGCAGGAATGGTTTGCTGACTGGGACGATCCTGGCGATAAGCACCGCCATATCTCCCATTTATTCGGTTTGTTTCCCGGCAATGAAATTTCTATCAATAGCACGCCGGCATTGGCCGCGGCTGCAAAAGAATCGCTTATTGAGCGGGGAGATCTAAGCACCGGCTGGTCAATGGCGTGGAAAATGAATTGGTGGGCGCGGCTGCACGACGGGGAACATGCTTATAAAATACTGCGTGCTGCATTTACTTTTATTGATCCAAAGGAAAAAAAAGAAACGATGGGCGGTGGGGGAACCTATCCCAATTTATTTGATGCACATCCTCCCTTCCAGATAGATGGAAACTTTGGCGCTGCGGCAGGAATCACTGAAATGCTGTTGCAAAGTCATGATGGTGCGCTTTCATTATTGCCCGCTCTGCCGCCTGAATGGAAGAATGGTTATGTAAAGGGAATTAAAGCAAGGGGAAATTTTACAGTGGATATTGAATGGAAGAATGGAAAATTGACAAAGTCAAAAATATATGCAGGTACTGGTGGTAATTGCAGGCTGCGCAGTTTGCAGGCAGTGAAAGTAATAGAAGCAAAATCAACAATTGCTTCAGGTGAAAATACCAATCCTTTTTATACTGTGTATGGCAAACTACCTTATGAAAAAAGTGCAAACGCAGTAACAGTTGAAATAAATCATCCAAAAGAATACATCATCGATTTTAATACCGTAAAAGGTAAAATCTACACAATTGTACCGTTATAAAATTACCGCCATATGAAAAATTGCAAACGGCTGCATTTTCTTTTTATTATAGCTATTTCTTTTGCTGCAAATGCACAACAACTGAACTGGACGGAAGCGGCTCCCGGTGTATGGAAAGCAATAGCAGGAAAGGCGGAAGCATATGATCTCTTAAAAGCTTCCGGTGCCGTTCCCAATACAGCAGCATTGTCTAAAATGATTGCTGCCGGCTTCCCGCTTTCAAAAAAGGATATATCCGGTTCTGTTACAGACGGAAAAACTTACCTGCGCTTTCCCCTTGATAAGGATGAGCAGTTGTTTGGTTTTGGTTTAAATTTTCAGACAGTTTACCAGCGCGGGAAAATATTACAACTGCACGTGGATCATTATGGGGGAAAAGATAACGGCCGCACCCATGCGCCGGTGCCATTTTATGTTTCTTCCAAAGGATATGGTGTATTTATTAATGCGGCAAGGTATATAAATGTATATGCCGGTTCAGGCGTAAGGAAAGACAGCCGGCATCCCCCGCAGGAAAAAGACCGGAACACAGACAAAAGCTGGAGTGCAAGGCCTTATTCAGATGCCGTGGAAATATTGGTACCCGCCGCTGGTGTTGAAGTATATGTTTTTGCAGGACCCACCGCATTGGATGCGGTACGCCGGTATAATTTATTCAATGGCGGTGGCGTATTGCCGCCGAGATGGGGATTGGGATTTACGCAAAGAGTAAAAACATTATTTACAGCAGATAGTGTAAAAAAGGAGGCAGCCGATTTCCAGGAAAAAGGTTACCCGTTGGATTTTATAGGACTTGAGCCGGGTTGGCAAAGCAAATCCTATCCCGGAACATTTGAGTGGGATAAAACACGGTTTCCTGATCCCGCCGCGTTTGTAAAAGAAATGCTGGATAAGAACATACGCCTGAACTTGTGGATGAATCCTTACGTATCAAAAAATGCTTCTTTTTATGCAGCCATTACGCCCTATACCGGCTCACATACGGTGTGGACAGGTGAAGTGCCTGATTTTACTATTCCTGAAGCCCGGAAAATATTCTTTGGGCAATTGCAAAAAGACCAGGTAGCGATTGGCATTAGCGGTTATAAAATTGATGAAGTAGATGGCTATGATTATTATCTCTGGCCCGATGCAGCTACTTTCCCGTCCGGGTTGAGCGGCGAACAGATGCGGCAGACATTTGGCGTACTGGCGATGCGGTACAGCGCCGCATTGTATCACCAGAAAAATCAACGGACCTACGGGTTGGTACGTGGCTCCAATGCCGGGGCGAATTCTTTTCCCTACGTGATCTATAATGATTATTACAACCACGAAGATTTTATTACAGCGCTTATCAATAGCGGTTATGCAGGCGTGTTATGGACGCCGGAAGCCCGGGCTTCCAAAACGGCAGAAGAATGGGTTAGGCGTTTTCAGACCGTTATATTTTCACCCATGGCGATGATCAATGCCTGGTCAAGCGGAACCAAACCATGGTCCTACCCGGAAGTAGCAGAAAATATAAAACAACTGGCATTGCTGCGTATGCAAATGATGCCTTACTGGTATACAGAATTTGCAAAATATCATTTTGAAGGAACCCCTGTATTCAGGGGTATGAACCTGGAAGAAGGTTTTAAACAGGAAGCAAAGAAAGAAACAGGAAATACCAGTCTTGAAGAGAACCCTTATGCAGAAGCTGCCGGTAAGGAAATTAAAGATCAGTACATGGCGGGTGAATACCTGTTGGTGGCGCCTTTGTTTACCGGGCAGACAACCCGTAAAGTAATTTTGCCAAAAGGGAAATGGTATGATTTCTATACCGGCGTTTATGCAGGTGATGGAGAAATTATTTCAGTTAGCCCGGGTCTTGACAAAATACCTGTTTATGTAAAAGACGGGGCTATCATACCCATGATGCCGCCCTTGCTGCATGCACCCAAAGCAGGTGAGAAAGTTGATATTGAGATAAGGCATTACGGCGAAAAGCCCGGCAGGTATTTATTGTATGACGATGATGGGGAAACGTTTAATTACGAAAAGGGAGATTTTAGCTGGCGTGAAATAAAAGTAGAGAAAGATAAAAACCAGCAATGGAAGGGAACGATTGCTGCGCCGGTAAAAAATAAACCCAATACCACAGGAAACATAAGCTGGAAATTTATGACGAAATCAAATCCTTAAAGAAGAATGATTAATGTAGCTGTGAATGAAATTGCCGTAGGTTCAGCTTATTATACCGTTTGAAAAGCCCGGGGTATTTATGATTCGCATAATAAACCGGCAACACCAGTAAGTCTTTATCTTACCCAACTGAATGAAAGACTGGGGAAACAGGCATTGATAAATATCGGGTATGACAAGTAACAGTAAAGAATCACATGGGTATTTCAAATTAATTTGCCCCGCGGATGATTTGCCTGATTTACCGTGCCACGGTTAATTGTTGTGAGGTTACGGTCTTCAGGTATAACCGTGGCACGGTAAATCATCCAATATGATTTAATTTTTATTTCAAGGGTACTATTATGAAAAATATTTTTATGCAATATATGTTGATAGCAGCTATTGGTCTGTTACTAAGCCCCGTTACAGAAGCCCAGTTAAAGAACGATGCTTATTTTAAAAACTGGCCCGCGGGTTCTTCTCCAAAGGAAGTGGGCAAGCGGATTGCTGATCATTTTATTCTTACACCGCACACTAATTTCGGAAGACCGGAACCACCCAGGGTTGTCACTTATCCCGAAACCTGCACCTGGTATGGAGCATTGACTTTTGCCAGGGAAATGGGCGATAAAAAATTAACGGCGCAACTGGCTGATCGCTTCGAACCCTTATTTGGCAATCAGGACACACTGGTACCCATCCCCGATCATGTAGATTATGCCGTTTTCGGTGCAGTCCCTTTTGAATTATATATGCAGACAAAAGAGCAGAAATACCTTGATCTGGGAAAACGTTTTGCAGATAAACAATGGGGGCCACCGGAAGGAAAAAGAGTAACAGCTGATTCCCGCAGGTTTTACGATAAAGGATTTACCTGGCAAACACGTTTATGGATAGACGATATGTTTATGATTACAGCCGTGCAGGCCCAGGCATACCGTGCCACCGGTAATCATTCCTATATTGATAATGCAGCAAAAGAAATGGTTTTCTATCTTGATTCACTGCAAATGCCCAACGGGTTATTTTACCATGCACCGGATGTGCCCTATTTCTGGGGCAGGGGTGATGGCTGGATGGCTGTTGGAATGAGTGAATTGCTTCGTTCCCTGCCAAAAGATAACCCTAACCGTCTGCGCATTATGGCGGGCTATAAAAAAATGATGGCTACTTTATTAAAATACCAGGCAGAAGATGGTATGTGGCGGCAATTGATTGATGACCCCGCATCATGGAAAGAAACATCCTGCACCGGAATGTTTACTTTTGCATTTATCACCGGTGTTAAAGAAGGATGGCTGGATAATATTGCCTATGGACCTGCAGCCCGCAAAGCATGGCTCGCCCTTATCAAATACATCAACAACAATAATGATATCACTGATGTATGCGAGGGGACAAATAAAAAAAATGACAGGCAGTACTATCTTGACCGCAAACGCAATACCGGGGATTTGCATGGCCAGGCTCCTTTGTTATGGTGTGCAACAGCCTTGCTTAGAAAATAAATGATAAACACGCATTGTTATGAAAGATAGTAAATCTTATATCATCACCGGGTTGCTTGCAATTTTCTCTTTTGTGGCTGGTATTCTTTTTTAAAAAACAAGGGGAAGAACAATGATTCTAACCAGGTGTTTTCTGTAAGCAATGGTTTGCTGCACATAACCGGGCAGGAATTTGGATACATTGTTACAGAGAAATCGTTCACTGATTTCCATTTGGTGGTTGAATGTAAATGGGGCGAAAAGAAATACCCGCCCCGGGAAAATGTTGTAAGGGACAATGGTATTTGTTATTATGTGGTGCCGGAAGACAGGGTATGGCCGCGCTCTGTTGAGTGCCAGATACAGGAGGGCGACTGTGGAGATTTCTGGTTGATTGATAGTGTAACTGCAGTAATAGACGGTGTTCAGGCAGGCCCCACTAACAATACAAGGGTCTTTAAGAAAAAAGACAATGAAAAACCAACCGGCGAATGGAACCGTATAGAAGTAATTGCCCAAAAAGGAAAATGTACACATATTGTAAATGGAGTAATCGTAAATGAAGGAGAAAACGTTAGTCTCCGTTCAGGAAGGATACTCATTCAATCTGAAGGAGCCGAAATTTATTACCAGAAAATTGAAATAAAGGAACTGTAGCCAGTTTCAACTTTGTTTAATTGTTTCTGGAGCAACGCTTGTTTCTTTTTATAATCTTCTTACAGGGTTAAAAAATCTTTGTATTCATTTCTTAAAAATCCCTCTTGCTAAAATCGCTGAATGTTTTGCTAATCAGTCAGCATTTCCCCTCCTCAAATAATATTTACTGTGGTAGAATATTAATTGAAGTATTCGGTGTGCCAGGTCTTAATCCGCCATTGGAAAAAACTTCTTATGTATCAGGTAAAAAGACGCCTTTAATAAGAATTGTTTTAAATGGTATGGATGAGCGGGATGATATAAATGGTGAATCTTATAGTAATACAATGCCACCGCATAAATTTCTCAGCAACCAGCAGATTGCAGATGTGCTCACATTTGTGCGCAACAGTTTTAAAAACAAAGCGCCTGTTATTACGCTTGCCGATGTAAAATATGTAAGAGCAAGAACCAGGCAATAAATAGGATGTAAAATATCATGCCGGAATTTATTGCTTGCCGGCTGAACGCCATAGGGGAAATGACAATAGGAAAATGATTGTGCCAACTATCAATGCCACCCTTCCCTTCTCTGCAAAACTGCCCAGCAAAGCTACTCCTGCACCAACAACCGCAATGGCAGCAGCAATGATTTTAATGCCAAAAACATTTTGCCGGTGGGCATCTTCTTCTTTTTGTAAAATTTGGCCTGCCTGCCTTACAACTTCTTGTACAAAAGAATGAACAGCAATTTTTTTGGTGACAGCATAATAAATCTCCCAAAAAAACAGAACGGCAACGGGAATACCAACACCCAATGCCGTTTCCCACACACGATCCAATTTATGGCCCAGCAATGGGGTGCCAAATAATTTTAAATAAAGACTGATAATTAAACCGCAGAGTGATGCACTGATAACAGATGTTGCAGTTTGCCTTTTGGAATAGAGCGTCCAGATAATGGGCGCAAACAAAGCCCCTCCTGCAATAGAGGCTGTACTCAAAACCATTTCTACAATACCTCCAATCATTGGCACCAGCATGGCAATGCCGATGGTAACCAGTCCAAACAATACCGTAAAAAACCTTGCTGCTTTGATTAATGTTTTTTCGGTAGCGTTAATATTGAATAATTTCTTGTAAACGTCATGCGCAAAAACAATGGCCATCATATTGATAGTTGTATTGGCTTTACTGGCACTGGCTGAGATCATTCCAGACAATACAAGACCTATTAACCCGGCAGGCAATACCCGCTGGCACAACATCATATAAGCACCTTCGGCCTGTAACCCCTGCAGGTTGGGATTGATAACACGGTACAACATCGGCGGCAGCATCCAGATAAAAGGACTGATCAGGTATAGCAACGTAAACAGGTACGCCACTTTTTTTGAATTGCGTTCAGTAGACACGCTGGTATAGCGCTGCACATAAGCCCAGTTGCCACCAATATACACAGTCTGATAAGCCAAAAAGGCAAGAAAGAATCCAAAAGAATATTCGCTGTTGAAAAAATTAAAAAAACCTTCCGGGGATTTGCTTACAAATTTATTTACACCCCCCGCTTCGCCCAACGCCATTGGTATTACAATCATTACTGCCGCCGTAAGAATTACAAACTGCACCACGTCTGTTACCAGCACCGCCCATAAACCACCGGCAGCTGTATACAAAATAATAATACCGCCAATAATAAGGATGCATGTATTTAAAGAAAGTGGTGTGGCTACGCTCACCATTTTGCCAACGGGATATAAAACAGATGCGGTAGTAAACAACCCATGCAGCATAATCAGCAATGTATAGAACTGCTGTGTTTTTGTTCCCAGCCTTTTACCAATATAATCTGCTGCGGTGACTGCACCGGTTCTTTTCCATTTTGCCGCAATAAAGAGACCTACCAGCAAGCCCCCCAGCGCCATGGTTAGTTGTATACCATTGGCAACAAAACCACTTTTGTACGCAATTGATCCCCATACAACAAATGTACCTGCAGAAAAATAACTGATAAATAAGGAGATGCTGTTAATCCACCACGGTGTAGAACCGCCTGCTTCAAAAAAAGCTGCCGAATTTTTACTTCCCATTCTTGTAAACATCATGCCAATGCCCAATATAAGTAAAGCAAACACCGCCATTACAATAAAATCAAGTTGCCCCATTGGTAAAATTTAAATTTTCACATTCAATAAACCGGGGAAGACGCATTCGCCACCCCTGCATTTCCCACTTACCTGTAACGCAACTCCGGCTGCCACCGACGCCAAACTGGTATTTTACATTCAATTGTTACTCTATTTTATAAACCTGTATTCCATACGGCTTTAAACTTGTTTGCCAGGAACCATCTGCTGCGATATTTTTACCGGCAGATAGCTCGGTTATTTTTTTTCCTGCGGGTAAAATATTGCCTGCCAATTTCCGGATATTCAATTTTATAGTACCACTGATTTGTTCTCCCCTGTCATTTAACAAGACTACAAATAATTTTTTCTTATCAATACTTTGCGCCATTATGTATTCTATGTTAGGATTGTCACATTCAATCACCCCCTGACGGATAACCAGGTTGGCGGATTCGTTATAAATTTTACCCGGCGCAAAGCCATAAGATTCATGCGGTCCTACTTTTGGTGTAACAAAGCCTCTTGGAAAAACAATGCTATTGGCTGAACGAAGTTGTGTTTCTGCCATCAGGTAATCAGTTATCCATCCAATCTGCCACCAGGCATGGTGCGGGTATGGTCCGGCACCTTTATTCATAGCATTCCAGTAATACGAAGCGACACTTGTCTTACTGTCAACAAATGCATCCCTGCCAATGGCTGCGGCCCTTGCCATTTCTATGAACAAACTGTCATGGGTAAGCTGAAACATGCGCACAAACAAACCCGCATGACTGCAAAGCATGATGGGGCCTCCGCCATTGGCAGAACCAATAATACCGCCATGCTCAAAGCTAAGGCCTGCCTGTGAAATCTGCCAGTCTTCCCGTTGCACGCCATTTACTGTTTTAATTTTGGCAGACGGAATTGGCTGCGTATAGATGGAAGTAAGATACATCCTCCCGGTTTCTATCGCCGCGTTTTCATATTTTTTATCGCCAGTCATGTCATACAGATCAAGTAAGGCTTGTGCAGACTGACCGGTTGCAAAATCAGGGGCATACCGTGCATCACCGCAAACGCCAATAAAATTTCCTTTTTCAACTGCATTTTTTATAAACCAGTCCGCAGCTTTTTTTGCAGCAGCTAAATATTTTTGATCTTTTAAAATGCGATAAGCCACCATCAATCCATAAAATGTTGGCCGGAGATCTTTTATATCTGTAAAAAGCGGCTGCTTTGTAAATTTATCGTAACCAACTTCCCAGCTGCCATCTGGTTTTTGCCATTTCAGCAATAAGTCAGCGCCCAGCGCAAGCCTTTTTTTCAGCATTGTGTTGCCGGGTTCAAACAAAAGGATGTTGCCCACATCCAGCATAATATAATAAGTAAGACTTACCGGTTCAACAAATTCGCCCCACTCTTCTGTAAACCTTTTGGTTTTGGCCAAATAATATTGACCGGTAGCAGCACCCTGGAAAAATCCATTGGTGGTTTGTTGTTGTGCCAGTTTAAAATTGAGTGCATAAGGCAACACGCTGTCTTTTAAAAAAGGGTCGTTGCTTGTATTGGCCAGCATCCACATAGCGCCATAATCAGAATTTTTTATGGCATCGTGATTAGAACCAACTACTCCTCCCAGGTATGATTGTCCGCCTATTTTTATACCGTTGAAATCTTCAACGTTCCATAAAGAAGTTTTTCGGTCAGAAAGGTATTTCTGCATTTTTTCGATCCTGCTGGTAAGGGATTGTTTGTTGGTGCGGAGCGCCAGCGATTTTTTAAACATGTAAACATCATTCACTGCATGTTCCAAAGCCTGGTACCATTTGCCATTGAGTAAACTATACCGGAATCCATAATTAACGGAGGCACCCCTTTCCAATTTTGATGCTGGTTCGCCCAATACAGGATAATACAAAGTGGGTGTAAGCTGCGATTTCCTGTTTTTATGAGAAAGGGCAATGAACCAATCCTGGTGAGAGTACTTGTCTGATGCCCATGGATCCCTGCCCAAACCGGGATCCGGAATTACGGAAAATGAAATTCCCTTTTTAGTTGTAATAACGGGACATAATGAACTGGCACAACGCTCACGGTAAATGACAGGCAATTGCGGAATACCCTGACCATAGGCGTATGATAATATAAAGTTTTGCTGCATTTCATTTCCCTGGAAATAACCGGGTACCGTAGCCCATTCAAGTTCACTTTCGTCAATCGTAATAAGCGAAGGACTTGCAAGGGAATAATAACCATCTTTTTTACAAATCATATTTTGTGTTACTTGTACATCCCCTCCGAACGTTTCATCCAGTTTCCATTCCGATCTGATAGTAGCCAACGGAGTTTCTTGTGTAAATACAATCAGGTTTTTGCCGGAAGCTTTGGCCGTGGAGGGGAAAAAATGATGAGCCTGGCCCGCGGTATTCAATGAAACCGGCGAGGTAGATTGTTTCCAGACATTGACCTGGTATTTGTACACGGTATCCGGCCAGGTTTTTCCGGTGATCGTTTTAAATAGGGTATCGGGTTTGTCAGCAGGCTTTTCCTGTGAATAAAGCAATGTATATTCTCCCGATGGATGTGGCAGGATTTGCCATTTTTTGTTAACGTGCAATTGTACCTGCTGAATCTGCCAACCGTCTTTTGTATTTATCCATATGATGCGAACATGATCATTTTCTAACCGGACCGTTTCATCTTGGGCAAAACCAACCAGTTGTACTATTGCTAACAGTAAAAGAAGTGAAAACTTTTTCATATGCGCTTGTTATTAACTGTAACAACGAATTTCAAAAATAGCAGCAGGTGTTAAGACAGAAGGATGCTCGGCTTCAATGGTCAGGCTGCTTGTAACCAGCGTTTCATCCAGCACAATTTTGTTCCGGGTCTGATGGTTTTCTTTCTTTTCAAAAACCATTTTCCCCTTGTCATCATAAATGCGGTAGTTGCGCACGCAAAAAGGCATCACATTTTCAGGATGATGCATTAATACAGATTCCATAGGATGATCAAAATCTGTATCAAAGTTCAGTTGAATTGTTTTGATGTTTTTTGGTTGATTCCATTTTATTGTCAGCGACGGGTTTTTGTCTTTAAAATCAGCTACCCATGCATTGGGCGATAAAACAGGTCTTGTTATTCCATTCTTAATATTGCTTGCCGAAAAACCTGGCAGGGCAGCAGCAAATTTCATTGCAAGATTTTGCCCCGATGGCCTGCGTTGCGGGCACCAGAATTCAAAACTGTCCATACCAATTCCCTCCGGTGCATCCTGCTTGCCAAAATTTGAAACCGCGGGGTTAATGCTATTAAAAACGGCAAGTATACCTGTAATGCGGCTGGAACATCTTGCAATTTTGACAGCAGGGTTTTTATGCAGTAATACAAACACATATTGTTTGGTGCCCGGGCTTACGTCTGTATCCAGCCGCAAACAATTTCTTCCTGGGTTTAGCGCCAGATCAAAAGATGCGATGGATTCGTCTGGTGTATAACTTCCTGTTCTTGAACAAACGCGCAGCTCCGCTTTTAATGTTGTCACTGTTTCGCAATAGGCATGTATGGTTATGCGGGGAATCTGTCCGGCAGTAACAGGAATCATTTGCGCTGATGACAAATCAAGCGCAGCAGGCGTTTCATCTTCAGTTAGTTCAGTCAGCAGCAATTCACTGCTTGCGCTGATGCTGGCCTGTTGTACCAAATCATCTTCATCTTTTACAACAATACCCGGTATATATTGTCCGGCATTTATCAAGCGTTGTTGCAATTCGGTTATTTTATCGCCATCATACAGATCAGCCGGACGACAATTGTATTTTATACACAATGCTGCACCCATTGCAGCGGCCTGTGCCACATATGCACTTGTAGCCATTACACGTGAACTTCCAAACGCCACATGCGAAGCACTGATGATACGCCCCGCTAAAAAAAGATTGCTGATATTTTTTGAATACAAACAACGGAAAGGAATCTGGTAAACACCCTTGCTATGCCATTGGTTACATCCGGGAAGATCTGTGTAGACGCCATCTGAAGGATGCAAATCCACACTCCATCCGCCAAAAGCAACCGCATCTGTATGTGTATTTTGTTCAATGATATCCTGTTGCTTCAGCATATAATCGCCCTCAAACCGGCGGCTTTCTCTTTTTCCGGGTATCATGCCTACCCATTCAAGTGTCAGTGTTTCCGCATCGGGAAAATGGCCTGAATTTTTTATATAATTCCAAACACCGTAAACAATCTTCCATAGTTCCCATTTTATTTTCTCCGTATCATGTACGGTATCCATTCTTCCACCAAATTCAATCCACCATAAACGGCAACCAAATTCCTGTGCATTAAAGCTTTTAAATTTCGGGATCTTCGTAATGTCATTCAGTGCAAAAGAGGGTGGCACAAATTTTACCGCTTTGCCGGTATCTTTTGAATAGAAATACAATGAATGGCCCAGCAACTCTCCGTATTCTTTTGCCGGTGCAAACAATTCGCCGAATTCATCTTTACTTTCTGCGCCCATTCTGAATGCTGCGCCGGATAAAAAGCCAATTGCACCATCTCCTGACGCATCACAGAACAACGGTGCGGTTAATTCATAGGTTGTCTGGTTCTGACTGCAATAAGCATTCAATGATGAAATGGTATCTGCATCTTTTTTTTGCACCTCATACACCGATGTGTTCAGCAACAGACTGATATTGGATTCACTTATCACTTTATCCAGCAGCAACGCGTCAGTGATAATAGGATTTCCCTCTGGATTCCGGTACATATTCTCTACCAATATTTCATCAATAACACCAGCTTCTCTTGCCCAGCGGTTATTATTACCCATATGAGAAGTTGCACCCAGTATCCATAAACGTACTTCACTGCTTGCATTCCCGCCCAGCACACTTCTGTCCTGCACCAGTATTACCTTCAAACCTTCTCTTGCTGCAGTGACAGCGCAACATAAGCCCGACAGTCCGCCTCCCGTAACAACCAAATCTGCTTCCATCCGCACCAGCGGGAAGTTGCGTCCTATACTGCTTTCTGATCTTATCATTCGCTTCTTTTAAGGGGATATTAATTTGTTTGAGCGGGGTATCAGCACATTTATCATTTTATTATTTAAGTGTTGTCTTTAAGATCACAAATCCTCCCGGCTTTATTAATTCAATATCAACACTTCCGGCAGGTACTGAAATATGTAGTTGCTGACTATCGCCTGGCCTTAATGTATTCAACGATGTTGAATGATTGTTGTACCTGAGCCGGTAACCTTTTAGGGTGTAAGAAGGGAAATCTTTCCTTGCTGTTATACGCAGCACTGCCTGTCCGTTTTGTTTATCCAGCAATTCAACAATAGCTGGTGAAAATTCTTCCTGCCATGCTGTATACATTCCACGTACTTCCCGTTGCGGGGTTACCAACCCCCAAGGACGATAACCGTTTGGATTTGTACCGGGATAACGGCTCAAATAATCATTGAAGGTCCATACGCAGGCGCCGGCTACATAATCACATTCCCGGAAATCTTTCATGGCTTTTCTAAGATGCAATACCCGTTCATCTTCTGTTTTTACAGCATCTGCGCGAATGCCAAATTCACTCAGGTAAATGGGCTTGTCGGGGTACACGTCATGCACGTGCTTTATACGCGCCAGGTAATCCCCATAAATATTGGCGCTGATAAAATCAACATATTGAGAAGCTTCGTCCTCTGGCTTTTTTATCACGTCGCGCCACACCATCATGCTGGCAAAAGTGATAAGCCTTGACTTATCCATGCTTTTTACAAAACTGCTCATATCACGTACCCATGCCTTTCCCTCTTCTGTCTGAGATTGAAATTCATTGCCCACACTATAAGCAATCAATGATGGATGATTCCAGTCGCGCTCAGCCATTTCCTTCATCTGTGATTTAAATTTCCTGCGCATCAGCGTGTCATTCATTTGTTTGGGCGTCATCTGCCAGTTGCCTGCTTCTTCTATGATCAACAGCCCGTGTTTATCCGCCCAATCCAATAAATAGTCGGATACAGGATAGTGATTGATGCGCGAGAGCTCCATGGTGCCACTTTTTATCAATGTCAGATCCTGATCCAGCACCTGCTGCGGATCCATTGATCCATAGCCAGGATAGTCCAGCGGACGATTGCATCCACCCATTTTTACCGGTTCACCATTTAACAATAACCGGGTGCCACTGACTTCAAATTTCCTGATGCCAAAGTTTTTGGAGAGGGTGTCCGTTCCCACACTCGCTTCAAGCGTATATAAATTGGGTTCGTCCTGGTTCCATAATTTCACCTCTGCAGCAGGCAATACATTTTCAAATTCAACGCTTGCTTCCGCTCCGGGTGCAACAAGCGTATTGGCTGTTTTAAAACGAAGGCTGGTTTTTTTGCCGTTGTCTGTTACATTGACATTTACAACTGCTTTTACTGTACTGGCCGAAAGATTTTTAATGAAAGCCGTAACATGGATGGAAGCAGCACCTGTTTTCATATCTGGTTCTGCCACCACCTTAATGTTTTTTACATATACTTCGGGTCGTATAATCAAATGTACAGCTCGTGTAATGCCGCCATAATTTATCCAGGGATACAATTGAGATGAATTGGGCGTTTCAAAACTTGAAACAGTTTTAGCCCCGGGAAGGGTAGTAGTATCCCAGGAATTATCTACTTGTACCGCCAATGTATTTTCTGTGCCGCTTTGCTGCGTGATGTCAATTTCAAAAGGCGTGTACCCCCCTTCGTGAGTTCCTGCAAGTACACCGTTCAGCCATATTTTAGACCGGTAGAATACTGCATCAAATTGCAGAATGACATGTTTACCATCGACTTTCGGTAAACTAAATTTCTTAAAGTACCACGCAGTGCCTGTATAAAACGAATATCGCGGGTCAACGGAAAAACAATGCGGTACCGTTACTTTGTCAAATCTGCCGGAAGGAAATTCTGTACTGAACCACTTGCCTGGTTCTCCAATCTTCACGGGGTCCAGCGCAAATGTCCATTCACCCCCCAAATTTTCAGTTGTTCTTCCCTGTGAAAAACTATATACCGGAATAAGAATCAATAAGAGTATTAAAAAATTCCTCATCATAATTGTTTTTTTTCTACCAGGCGTATTTTCTGCGCTATTGTTTTTCCGATATCATTTAAAGCCGCCTGGTTGTAGTGTATATCATCTTTCATCCAGGCTTTATTGGCAAATCCACCTGTTTGATTGTAAACAATGTAAACATCTTTTATTTGACCCGCAATTGCTTCCTGTGCTGCACGTACCTTATCAAAACCATCCTGCGGATGATGAATATAGAAACCAGTTTGAATGATATAGAACTTTACCTGCACACCGAGTGCTTTCCTGAACCTGTTGATCAGCAACGTCAGCATCAACCCGTATTCTTCCTGCGATAACTGTTGTGTGTTAATAGCATTGGCATCACGTTCTCCCTGGCTCCAGATGATACCGCTCACTTTTACACCTGCTTTTCTTTCTGCGGCTTTTATTTTCAGAATGGCATTATCAAATAAAAGAAGATTGCCTGTTGTATCCCAGGTACCATAGTTACTTAGTTCAGCCTTTTTACTGCAGGAACTGCCGCCCCTTGCCCCTTGTACAATAATTACTTTATCACCGGTTGCACTGCTGTATGCGCTTGCAAACGCCGGCCAGGTACTTCCCGTATTTGCTTTTTCAAAATGCAGTTCGCTGAAGCCAACAGGATCAACCAGCTTCACCAGGGAATCTCCGGTAAAACGGTATTCAAATGTTTTGCTTGTTGCATAAGCTTTTGACAAAGCACTATCACCCATTCCCACAGCGTTACTCTGTCCGGCAGCGACAAACAATTTTGTTCGCTGCGCCAATGCGGGCACCAGCATACATACAAAAGACAAATGCAATAGTACTTTCATGCTGTTTATTTCCAGTCGGGATTTTGTTCAAGCTTTGCGTTTGCATTTATCTCATCAAGCGGTATCGGGAAATAGCGGTTTCTTGCCTTTGGCGAGCGAACCGGGAATACGTCATTTACACAGGCTGATGCCACTGCCATGAATGTATTGGTTCTTGTAAGATCATACCATCTGTCTCCTTCACCAAACAGTTCCCAGCTACGCTCTTGTAATACAGCAGCAACAAATTGATCGGTTGTTAACCCCGCAGTCAGATCAGGTAAACCGGCCCTGTCTCTTACAAGTTTTATGTACCCGTAAGCTTCGGCATTGGCGCCGATTGCCCTGGCTGCCGCTTCTGCTGCAATTAAATAAATATCTGCCAGGCGGAAAATGGGGATATTGATGGCGCCACTCGGAGGTGTGGGATCCATGAACTTCTTAACCAGCACGCCTTTGGGTGTAATAGGTGTGACATCTTTCTGCGCCACCGTTTGTCCCAGTTTGTTAACATATGTTGTATCCAGCAACTGCCGTCTTTTGTCGGCCGGACTGAATGAATTGTAAAATGACTGGTACGCAAATGCGGAGCCAAAAGAGGTAACTGCATAAGCCGGCCCGTCACTGTTTTTTGGTCCATACAGGCTAATGATTTGTGTGTTGGATCCGGGCGAAGTACTTTCGCACTCAAGTGCCCACATATTCTCCTGCCTGGCCACATCTTCTTTTGCAACGTTATAAACATCCAGCACATTGGCCATCAATGAGTATTTACCAGAATTGATAACCAGTTTTGCCTTATCTAACGCCAATGCCCAACTGCCGTTGTATAAAGCCGCTTTGGCGTACAATGCAAGCGCCACTTCTCTTGATGGCCGGCCTTTCTGAATAGTAGCTGAATAAGAAGGAAGTTTGCTGATCGCCTGATCAAGGTCGGCAAAAATTTGCTTGTAAACCCCCGGCTGCGGTGTTTTGCCGATAATAGCGGAATCAATGCTGATACTTGGTGTGGTTTTAACGACAACATCACCAAAATTTTTTGTAAGCGTCCAGTGATAAAATGCACGCAGGTAAAACGCTTCACCCAGGATGGCGGTTCTTCTTGCCGTATCCATATTTGTTGCCGGAACTTTTAATAAAATCCAGTTGGCCTTTTCAATTCCCGAGTAACAGGATTGCCATATTTGCTGCGGCGATTCAAACTGCCTGCTAAAACTCTTTTGCGTAGTGTAGTTCGGGTCATAACTAAACAAAGTATACGTATCTCTTCCTACCACCGGTCTTGGATAAACCTGGTCTGCGCTAAAGTCTGATGCACATGTACCCGCCGTGTTGTACAAATCGACCATCGGGCCATAAGCGGCTGTAAGACCGGCTTCCGCGTCAGAAGCGGTAACATAAAACGCATCCGTGAAAATGGATGAATACGGTTTTTCAGTAAGCTTGTTGCAGGAGCTGTACAGGAAAAGAATGACCAAACCGCTGAGTATATAAATAATGTTTCTGCCTGTTTGCATAAAAAATCGTTTGAATAAATTAATAGAACAATCGTTTTATAAACCAATCTGCAGCCCGGCCAGAAATGTCCTGGCAACCGGGTACACCAGGTTGTCAACGCCCAGCAGTACATTGGAACCGCCGAAAGAATTTACTTCCGGATCATAACCGCTATATTTTGTAATGGTGAATAAATTATTTCCGCTGACGTAAAAACGAAGGCTGCTGAAGCCTTTTATTTTTGGGAATTTGTAGCCAAGTGTAATATTTTTCATGCGCACAAAAGAACCATCCTCTACAAACCGGTCACTTACCGGAATTCTGCCGCCCTGGAAACCGCTTGCATATTCATTGTTGGGATTGGTGGCAGACCATCTGTTAACCATCCCTTCCACCGCATTTCTTCCGCCCAAACCATTTTCAAATGTGTACCGGCTCAGGTTAAAGATTTTGTTGCCCTGAACACCGGAAAGGAATAAAGACAAATCAAAATTTTTATAACTAAGGTTGGTAGAGAAACCGAATATATAAGATGGATTTGCATTGCCGGTCAGGCGTTGATCAGCACCGGTAATCTGCCCGTCTTTATCTAAATCAGCTACTTTTACGCCACCGGTTCTGCTGCCGGAACCTGGTAAAATTGTTTCCCCGGTCTGATAGATTCCATTGAACACATAGGTCTTAAAAATGCCCAGTGGCTCGCCTACCCTTAACACGCTATAAGGGTTTTGAACGTATTCCTGAAGATTGCCTTCAAGACTGAGCAACTGGTTTCTGTTGAAGGAAATATTTGCGTTTACGTTCCACTTTAATTTGCCGGTTAGTATTTTGGCATCTGCAGCAATCTCTATTCCTTTGTTCCTGATACTGGCAAAATTGCCTGTTACAGAAGTATAGCCGGAAGAAAGCGGTAGGTTTTTTACAAACAAAAGATCCTGCGTTTTTTTATTGTAATAATCCACTACTATAGTCAGCCTGTTCTGCAGCAGTCCTATATCAAGCCCGATATTTGCCTGGGTTGATTTTTCCCAGCGTAAATCATTGTTGGGTATTGCTGAAGGACTGATTCCAACCGTATAGATATGATTGAACTGATAGTTGCTGCCAGATGTTTCAAGCGCCAGCGATTGATAAGGGCCAATAGCAGCGGCATTTCCCGTGGTGCCATAACTGGCCCGTAATTTTAAATCACTCAAAACCCGGCTCCCTTTCAGAAACTTTTCTTCTATAATGCGCCATGCACCGGCTACTGCAGGAAAGAATCCCCATTTATGGTTTTCGCCAAATTTTGATGCACCGTCCCTCCGTGCTGTAACGTCAATAAAATATTTGTTCGCGTATCCGTAATTGATACGGCCCATATACGAATTGAGCGCATCTCTTGTGCGGTTGCTGCTTACCGTTCTGTTCACAGCAAGACCCAATGCCTCATTGGTAGTAGCATCATTGGGAAAACCGCTTGCGCTGATAGAATTGGCATTGTATAAATTACTCTGAATAGCGTACACACCGGTGAATTTTAAGGAGTGTTCGCCAAAAGAATGATTATAGGTAAGGATACTTTCATGAAGCCAGGAGGTAGTGTTTACATTTCCTTTACTGCCGCTGCCAGAGTTGGCACTGACTTCCGCTTTGCCTAAAATATACAGGGGCGAGTAATAATCATTCAATGTATTACTGATATCTGCGTTAAAAGACGCCCGGTAATTGAGGCCTTCAATAATTTTTGCCTCTGCATACAAATTGGCCAGCGTACGTTTAATGGTATTGCGGTTAAGGATTTGAGCAAGGCCTGCAGGATTTGCTACTTCACGGTAACGACCGTTGAACTGATCAGCAAAAGGAAAAATGCTGCCATCAGCTTTGAAGGGAACCAGCGTAGGCGGAGCGCCAAGCGCCGCACCCACAATGCCCTGCGTTACCACCGGCCCATCAATAGAATTGATGCCTGTTGGTATATTGGTGTTGGTGGTATAACTGCCCAATATGCTGGTTCCAACTTTAAAATGATCACTTATGGTATGATCAAGTGTTGCCCGTAACGAATACCTGTTAAAATTCGATTTAATAATAATTCCATCCTGGTTAAAATAATTTCCGGACAATGAGAATACCGTTTTATCAGAACCGCCGCTAACAGCGGCCTGGTAGTTTTGTATTTTAGCCGGGCGGTAAACAATGTCTTGCCAATCCGTGCCTTTTCCCAGTGAAGCAGGATCTGTATAAATGGCTGAATTGTAGATATCATTTTCCAGTTTGGCAAATTGCGATGCGTCAAGCATTTTTAATTTTTTGGTAATATGCTGAATGCCCTGGTAAGTATCCAGTTGCACCCGTGTGGCACCGCTTTTTCCACGTTTGGTAGTAATCAGCACAACGCCGTTTGCACCACGTGCACCATAAATGGCAGTTGCCGAAGCATCTTTTAAAATGTCCACCGATTCTATATCGTTGGGATTAATGGTTGACAAGGGACTGACATCAGTTACAGCACCCCCGTTTGAAATTTGTATTCCATCAACAATATATAAAGGCTCAGAAGAACCGTTGATAGAGTTGGTACCCCGGATGCGGACACTGATGTTGCCACCCGGAGCCGCATTGTTTTGTGTAATCTGCACACCGGCAACTCTGGCAGCCAACCCCTGCGCCACATTGGTTACCGGCGTTTGTGTAATATCTCCGGCTTTTATGGAAGCAATGGAACCAGTGGAAGCAATTTTTCTTTGCGTACCGTAGCCAACTACCACTACTTCGCCCAGTTTATTAAAGTTCTGCCGCATGGTGATGATGAACGAAGTATTATTGGCTATGTTGATACTGGTATCTTCATAACCCTGGTATGTGATCATCAATGTTGCGTTTGGCTTTATTGCTTTTAAAGTAAATTCACCGGCATTATTGCTGACAACGCCTTTTGAAGATCCTTTTAAACCAATGGCTGCACCGGCAAGCGGCTTACCCGATTCATCCAGTATTTTACCGGATATGTCAGCAGCAGTTTGTGCATGCGCAGGAAAACAAAACAGCAACAGAAAAAAAAATGGAAAGAAAATACTGTAACACAGTAGTGGAAAGAAAGAAAGAATTTTCTTCATATGCAGGCAGTTTTAAAAAGTGAAATCGATTGAACATGGTGGTTATTTGTTACCAGTTCACAACATTAGAAAAAAAATGAAATACAAACGATAGCCTGGAGTAATTTCTAACAACAGTATCTACCGGGAACGATACCGCAAACGATCCCGGTAGTTAATTGAAAATATATCAACCGGAGGTTTGCAGGTTATGCGCCTGCACGGAATAGAAAACATAGTATAATAAATGAACTGATGTACTGGCACCTGCAAATAATTTTCTTTTGCAAAAACCTTTGCGCAATATTCACTATTGGTTGGTTGAAATCTGGCAATTGATTGTTACATTTATCCCAGCACCATAAACTGGTTTGCAATGCCTATGATCCATTGTCCGGACTGTGACCAGGTAAATGCTATCAGCAAATCTGGGATTATAAGAGGGAAGCAGCGATATTACTGCAAGAATTGCAAAAGTTATTTCACCCTGCCGGG
>Ga0193753_10001053_pt1 | contig 24532 bp, 17 predicted proteins | sample H1c2metaG_FD_144925 | JGI IMG/M metagenome (GOLD analysis project Ga0193753, IMG submission 144925) | Soil microbial communities from a riparian zone of the East river system, Colorado, United States - H1c2 | ecosystem: Environmental > Terrestrial > Soil > Riparian zone | place: USA: East... | reverse complement strand
CGGAGCCGCCCCCGATGGTTGACGCGTCCGATGGTTGACGTGCTGGTGTTCGGACCACACCCGGACGACATCGAGATCTGCACGGGCGGCCTCGTGCTGACGCTGCGCAAGCGCGGCTACAGCGTCGGCGGCGTGGACCTCACGCACGGCGAAGCCGGCACGCGCGGCACGCGCGAGGCGAGAGCCCGCGAGGCGGAGGCCGGCGCGCGCCTGCTGGGCCTCGCCTTCCGCGAGAACCTCGGCCTGCCCGATGGCAGCATCCAGGCGACGACCGACGCGCGCAATCTCGTCATTGACGCGATCCGGCGCCACCGCCCGCGGCTGCTCGTCGCACCGTATCCGAGCGACGATCACCCCGACCACACGCGCACGGGCGAGCTGGTGAAGGACAGCCGCTTCCTCGCGGGCTGCGCGAACATCGGCCCGGCGGGGGAGCCGTGGCGCCCCGGCCGCGTGCTGTTCTATCGTCGGGTCGTGCTGCTCACGCCCACGCTCGTCGTCGACATCAGCGACGTCTTCGAGCAGAAGCTCGCAGCCATGCGCGCGCACGCCTCGCAGCTGCACGACCCGACGTCGCGCGAGCCTCTCACCACGATCTCCTCCTCCGACTTCATCCCGATGATCGAGGCCGCCAACCGGCACTACGGCGGCCTCATCGGCGCGCGCTACGGCGAGCCGTACCTCGTGCAGGGGCCGCTCGCGGTGGACGACCCCGTGCCCGCGGTGCGCGACCGCAACTTCGGCCGCAGCGGCAGGCAGCCGCCGCTCGGTGGGGAGGCTGCGACGTGAAGCCCCTGCGCATCGGCATCGCCTGCTACCCGACCTACGGCGGCAGCGGCGTCATGGCCACCGAGCTGGGCCTCGCGCTGGCGGATCGCGGGCACGAGATCCACTTCTTCTCGTACGCGCGGCCGTCGCGGCTCACCGGCGTGCGGCACGGCGTGGAATTCCACAACGTCAGCGTCTCGAGCTACCCGCTGTTCCGCTACCCGCCCTACGACCTCGCGCTGAGTTCGTCGCTGCGCGAGGTCATGGAGGACCGCGGCCTCGACATCGTGCACGTGCACTACGCGGTGCCGCACGCGCTGTGCGCGCACCTGGCGCGCGAGATGCTGCCGGGGTGCCGCACGCGCATCGTGACCACGCTGCACGGCACCGACATCACGATCCTCGGGCGCGATCCCAGCTACCGCGAGGTCATCAAGTTCGGCCTGCAGAAGAGCGACGCGGTGATCTCCGTGTCGCGCTGGCTCGAGCAGCAGACGCGCGAGGCCTTCGCGCACGAGGGCCCGATCCACGTCGTGCCCAACTTCGTGGACCAGAAGCGCTTCCAGCCGCGGCGGGACGCGGGCCTGCGCCACGAGCTCGGCGGCGACGAGCACGCGCTCATCGTGCACACGTCCAACTACCGGGCGCTGAAGCGCGCACCCGAGACGGTGGACGTCCTCGCGCGCCTCGGACCGAAGAGCCGCGCGCTCCTGCTGCTGGTCGGCGACGGCCCCGACATCACGCTCGTGCGCGATGCGGCGCAGCGGCGCGGCCTGCTCGACCGCGTCCGCTTCCTCGGCGAGATCCCGGACGCGGAGACGGTCACCGCCGCGGCGGATGTCGCGCTGCTGCCGAGCGAGAGCGAGTCGTTCGGCCTCGCGGCGCTGGAGGCCATGGCCTGCGCGGTGCCCGTGGTGACGACGCGCGTCGGCGGCCTGCCGGAGGTCGTGGTCGACGGCGAGACCGGCTACCTGCGCGAGGTGGGCGACACCGAGGGCATGGCGCAGGCCGTGCGCCTGCTCCTCGACGATGCCGCGCTGCGCCAGCGCCTCGGCGAAGCCGGCGTGCGCCGCACGACCGAGTTCTTCTCGCTCGCGCACAGCGTCCGCCTGCACGAGGAGCTGTACGCGTCACTGCTCGCGGACACGGCGCGCTGAGCCGGCAATGGCCCGCCTCTACCTCGATCACAACGCGAGCTGTCCGTTGCGCGCCGAGGCGCGCGCCGCGATCGTGGACGTGCTGGATGACGGGCAGCTCGGCAATCCCTCGAGCGCCCACGCGGACGGGCGGCGCGCCCGCGCGCGCCTCGAGTCCGCGCGCGAGGAGCTCGCCCGAGTGCTCGACTGCGGCCGCGACGAGGTGCTGTTCACCTCGGGCGGCACGGAGTCCAACGCGCTCGCGCTCTCCGCCGCGCCGCCGGACCGCGCGGTGCTGCACGCGCCCATCGAGCACCCGTCGCTGCTCGTGCCGCTGGCCGCGCGCCCGGGCGCCGTCGCTCTCGCGGTGGACGGCGAGGGGCGCGTCGACCCGGACGAGCCGGCGCGCCATGCGGCGCTGCGGCCCGCGCTGCTGACGGTCGCGCTGGCGAATCACGAGCTCGGCGTCGTGCAGGACATCCGGCGCCTCGCCGCGGGCGCGCGCTCCGCCGGCATGCTCGTGCACTGCGACGCGAGCCAGGCGGCCGGCCGCCTGCCGCTCTCCTTCCGCGAGCTCGGCGTGGACCTCATGACCGTGTCCGCGCACAAGCTCGGCGGACCCGTGGGGATCGGCGCGCTGATCGCCCGCTCCGGCGCGCCGCTGCGCGCGCTGCTGCGCGGCGGCGAGCAGGAAGCCGGCCTGCGCGCGGGCACCGAGGCCGTGGCGCTCGCGGCGGGATTCGCGGCGGCTGCGGCTGCGGCGTGGCGCGAGCTGCCGCAGGCCGCGCCACGCTGGCTCGCCTGGTGCCTGCAGCTGCGCGAGCGGATCGCGCGCATGGAGCCGGACGCGACCTTCAATTCCCCGGCACGCGGCGGCCTGCCGAACACGCTCAACGTCTCGTTCCCGGGGCGGCCGGGGAGCTCGCTCGTCCACCGCCTCGACCTCGAGGAGGTGAGCGTGTCGCACGGGTCGGCCTGCGCCTCCGGATCGCTGAAGCCGTCGCCCGTGCTGCTCGCGTGCGGCGCCGGCGAGGACCGCGCGCGCGGCGCCCTACGGATCAGCGTCGGCCCCGTCAATAGGCCGGAGGACCTGGTCGAGTTCGGTGTGCGGCTCGCGCGCGTGCTCTCCGCGGTGCCGCCGCGCGCTCTCACTTGATGCCCGCGCCGCGGCGTCGGGTGGGGCGTTGCGTTGCGTCGGGTGGGGCGTTGCGTGGCGCCGGGTGCGGCGTGGCGTGGCGTGGCGCCGCGGCCGCCGTGACCGGCGCCGCGCGGCCGATGACGCGCGGCTCGTGCGCGACTGTCCTCTTCGGTGGCACGTGCTTCGCGTCGGCACGACGCGTGAACGCGGCCTGGCGGCGCGTGCGGTGCACGCGGACGCCCTGCGCGGCCGCGGAGCGATCGCAATGGCTGCGCGAGCGACGCGGCGGCTGCGCGAGTGCGCCGGTCTCGCGCGAGCGTGGTCCCGGACAGCCACTGCGCGGCAGGTCGTCTGCGCCGCACGAGACGGAGCGATGCCCGGTGTTTGCGCGCGCAGCGTGCGCGAGTGTCGGCGCGCGCCCTTCGACACCTGATCCGCGTCGCGCGAGGATCGTGCAAGCGTCGTTGACAGGCGCGCAAAAAGCCCGATAGTTATCGGCGCCTTTCAGGCTGGCGGGAGCGTCGCGCGGTCGATCCGAGTGTCCGGGATTCGCGTCCTGTCGTCGGGCGGCGAGTGCTCCCGGGGGCCGCGGCCGGAGGGGCAGGTCCGCACACCAGCGCGACGCGACGGCGCCGCGCGTTGGTGCCGCGTTTTTTCGAGCCCGAGAAGGATGTCCGCGGGATGAGCATGGCCGAAACCTCGGTGCCCGATCACCTCGCCTGGCACGACGCCATCCGCAGACTGGTGAGCAAGCAGCAGTACGAGCTGTGGTTCTCGTCGATGCTGCCAGTGGCCTCGGACGAAGCGGGCCTGCACTTCAGCGTGGCGAACGCCTTCATCCGCGACTGGCTCTCGACCTACTACACGGAGATCCTGCGCAGCGCGGCGCGCCAGTGCGCCGGCAGCGATGTCGCGGTGCACCTCGTGCTCGCGGAGCGCGTTCCCGCGCAGGCCGCGGCCGCGCGCGGCGGCGAGTTCCGCGGCACCGGCCCGAGAGCGGCTGGTGCTGCCGCGGGCACGGAGAGGGCGGCGTCCGCCGGGGCAGGCCTTCGAGCGGACGGCGCGACCGGCGGCGTCGGCTGGGCCGAGGCCGCGCGAGACGATGCCGGCGCGCGCGGCAGCCGCGCCGCGCAGGGCGAGGACGCCCGCGCGACGTCCAGCGCCGGCGGCTCGTCGCCAGCCGCTGGAACCGCCACCGATCCGGGCAGAGAGGACGATCCGTCGCCCGACCAGGATTCCGGCGGGGCGCGCGGCGCGGGCTTCGGCACGGGGGTGAGCGCTGGCGCACCGCGACCGGCCGCCGGCCACAGCGCGAGCCACGCGTTCTTCACGAACAACTCCGACGTGGTCCTCAACCCCAAGTACATGTTCGAGAACTTCGTGGTCGGGCCGAGCAATCGCTTCGCCGCGGCCGCTGCGCGAGCGGTCGCCGACGCGCCCTCGGCCTCGTACAACCCGCTCTTCGTTCATGGGCGCGTCGGACTCGGAAAAACCCACCTTCTTCAGGCTATCTGCCACCAAGTGCTCGGATCGAATCGCGAGGCGCGGGTGCTGTACCTGTCCAGCGAGACCTTCGTGAACCAGTTCATCGGGGCCATCGAGAGCCGCGACTTGGACCGCTTCCGCGCGCGCTACCGCAACGTGGACATGCTGCTGGTGGACGACATCCACCTGCTCGCGAACAAGGACCGCACGCAGGAGGAGTTCTTCCACACCTTCAATGCGCTCTACAACGCGGGGCACCAGATCGTGCTCAGCAGCGACGGGCCCGCGAGCGGCATCCCCACCTTGAAGGAGCGGCTCATCAGCCGCTTCAAGTGGGGCATGGAAGTGGAGCTGGCGGCGCCCGGCTACGAGACGCGCCTGGCGATCGTGCGGCGGAAGGCCCGGGACCGTGGCGTGGACGTGCCCGAGGAGGTGCTCATCCTGATCACCGAGTCGATCGACACGAACATCCGCGAGCTCGAGGGAGCGATCACGAAGGTGCTGGGGTACGCGCAGCTCATCCATCGCGACATCACGGTGGACCTCGCGCGGCAGGTGCTGGGACTGAGCTCGGAAGGTCCCATGCGGCCCGTGACGGGCATCGAGCGCGTGGTGGAGGTCGTGTGCCGGCACTTCGGCGTGCGCCTCGCGGACCTGCAGGGGCGCAAGCGCACGCAGTCCATCGCGCTGCCGCGCCAGACAGCCATGTACCTCGCGCGCAAGCTCACCACGCTCTCGCTGGAGGAGATCGGCGGTCACTTCGGTGGCCGCGATCACTCCACGGTGCTCTACGCGGTGGACCGCACCGGCGACCGGATCGCGCAGGACCGCGCCTTCGCGCAGCTCGTGATCGACATGGAATTGCGGGCGCAGCGGTGAATTCGAACGCGTCCGCCTGCCGCCCCGACGAGCGCTCCACCAGCCGGTGGTCCGGGTTCCGCGTCCGCATTGTCGGCAACACCGGCATCGGCCCACAGGTGCGGGTCCCGGCCTCCACACCGAGGGCGGCCGGAGTGTCGGAAACGCGCGCGGCGCCGGCGCGTCCTGCACAGCGCGAGGCCTGCAGTCGCGCTCCTGCGGAGCGTTCTCCCCGCCTGCGAAAGCCTTCGCAAAGCCAGTCGCCGCATGGACTTGCCGGCGCGGCCGAGCACGTTCTCCCCAATCCGGCCGGGCTTCAGAAGATGAAGTCTTTTCTCTAGAATTGAGTGCTCTCAGGAAGAACCCATGAAACTCGACACGCCCCGCGAACCCTTCCTCCAGCACCTGCAGCTCGCCGCGTCGTTCTGCCCCGCGCGGAGCCCGCGACCGATCGTGCAGGACGTGCTGCTCGAGGTCCTGGACGGCGAGGTCGTGATGGCCGCGACCGACGGCGAGGTCTCCGTGCGCACGCGCTACCGCCACGACGGGGTGACCGGCTCGGGTCGTGCCGCGCTGCCCGCGCTGACGCTGCTCTCCGCGGTGCGTGCGCTGTCGAGCGACGGGCTGCACATCACCGACAGCGGCGTGCTGCACGAGATCTCCGGTGGCAAGTCGCTCTTCAAGCTCCACGGTGACGACCCGGAGCTGTTCCCGAGCATCCCCGGCGTGGACCTCACGCGCGCGGTGCGCGTGCCCGTGGCGGCCTTCGTGGACCTGTGCAGCCGGACGATGTTCGCCGCGGCGCGCGACATGGGGCGCTACGCGTTCAACGGCGTGCTGCTGGAGCTCGATCCCCAGGAGATCACGCTCGTCGCGACCGACGGCCGGCGCCTCGCGATGGCGCGCATGGAGTGCGCCACGGGGCTGCCCGAGCGCCGCTCGAGCATCGTGCCGGTGAAGGGCCTGATCCAGCTCCAGCGCGCCGCGACGGACGGCGGCGAGGAGCTGTCGATCGACCTGCGCGAGAACCAGGTCGCGTTCCGCCTCGGCGGCTCGGAGATCGTCGCGCAGCTCGTCGAGGGCGAGTTCCCGGACTTCCGCGCGGTGCTGCCCAAGGACAAGGACATGCCTCGCCAGGTCGAGCTCGACCGCGAGGAGCTGGCGCGCGCGATCCATCGCGCGTCGCTGACCGCCGGGGACCAGGGCCGCGCGGTGGAGCTGTGCTTCGACAAGGGATTGCTCTGCGTCACGTCGCGCCAGGAGGGCCTGGGCGAAGCCCGCAGCGAGATGGGCGTCGCGTACGACGGCGACGCCATCGGCATCCGCTTCAACCCGGAGTTCCTGGGTGAGTACCTCAAGGCGCTCGAGGACGCGACCGTCACGTTCCGCTTCAAGGACAGGATCTCGGCGGGTGAGTTCTCCTCGTCGGGCAACGCACGCTACGTCGTGATGCCGATCACGTCGTGAGCGCCGACGCACGGCGCGCGCGCATGCCGTCCCGCGATCGGCGCGCGCGTCCCGCACGATCCGCACCCGCGTGGCCCCGCACGGACGACGCATGACACGACGCGGCGGCACCGAGAGCCTCGGAGAGATCCTGTCGGCCCTGCTGCAGAAGCGGTCCTACGCCCGGCCGCTCGCGCTGGGCGCCTTCAACGAGGCCTGGCGCCGCGCGGCCGGCGAGCACGTCGCCGGGCGCACGCGCGTCGCGGGCTTCCGCGACGGCACGCTCACCGTCGAGGTGGGCTCCTCCGCGCAGCGCTATGAATTGCACGCCTTCCGGTCCCGCGAACTTCTCGCGGCACTGCAGGCGGACCGCGCGATCGCGCCCGTCCGCAAGCTGATCTTCCGCCTTGGGAACCTTCCGTCATGACCGAGACCTACGACTCCTCATCCATCCAGGTCCTCGAGGGACTGGAGGCGGTGCGCCGGCGTCCGGCCATGTACATCGGCGACACGGCGTCGAAGGGCCTGCACCACTGCGTGTTCGAGGTCGTGGACAACTCGATCGACGAGGCGCTCGCCGGCTACTGCAAGACGATCGACGTCTCGATGAACAGCGACGGCTCCGTGACCGTGGTCGACGACGGCCGCGGCATCCCGGTGGACGTCCATCCGACCGAGGGCGTGCCCGCGGTCGAGGTGATCATGTGCAAGCTGCACGCGGGCGGGAAGTTCGACAAGGGCAGCTACAAGGTCTCGGGCGGACTGCACGGCGTCGGCGTGTCGTGCGTGAACGCGCTCTCCGAAGTGCTCGAGGTCGAGATCTACCGCAACGACAGGGTCTACCAGCAGACCTTCCGTCGCGGCGCGAAGGCCACCGAGCTGACCGAGGCCGGACGCACGAAGCTGCGCGGCACCAAGATCACGTTCAAGCCGGACGGGCAGATCTTCGAGACGCTCGTGTTCAGCTACGAGATCCTCGCCACGCGGCTGCGCGAGCTGGCCTTCCTCATGGGCAAGAGCGGCGTCGAGATCCGTCTCTCGGAGGAGTCGTCGGCGCGCAAGGACGTCTTCCGCTACCCCAACGGGCTCGAGGACTTCATCAACTTCATCAACGTGAACAAGGAGCCGGTGCACAGGCAGATCCTGTCCATCGACACGACGGTCACGGACAACGCCGGCTCGCCGGTGCAGATCGAGTGCGCGCTCCAGTACAACGACAGCTACCGCGAGGACGTCTACTGCTTCGCGAACAACATCAACACGACCGAGGGCGGCACGCATCTGTCGGGCTTCCGCAGCGGCCTCACCCGCGTGCTGAACACGTACGCCAAGCGCGAGAACCTGGTCAAGGCCAACGAGGTCCCGCCGACCGGCGAGGACTTCCGCGAAGGTCTCGCGGCGATCATCTCGGTGAAGCTCGGCGAGCCGCAGTTCGAGAGCCAGACCAAGATCAAGCTCGGCAACCGCGAGATCGAGGGGCTCGTGGCCTCCGTCGTGAACGACAAGCTCGCGGCGATCCTCGAGCAGAACCCCGCCATCGGCAAGGCCATCCTGGGCAAGGCGCTGCTCGCGGCGCGCGCGCGCGAGGCGGCGCGCAAGCAGCGCGACCTCGTGCGGCGCAAGGGCGCGCTCGCCAGCGGCAACCTGCCGGGCAAGCTCGCGGACTGCCAGAGCACGGACCGCGACGAGACCGAGCTGTACCTCGTGGAGGGCGATTCGGCAGGCGGCACCGCCAAGCAGGCCCGTGACCGCAAGTACCAGGCGATCCTCCCGCTGCGCGGCAAGATCCTGAACGTGGAGAAGGCGCGCGTCGACAAGATGCTCGACCACGAGGAGATCCAGGTGATCATCACCGCCCTCGGCACGGGCTTCGGCGCCGAGGACTTCGACATCAGCAAGCTGCGCTACGGCAAGATCATCATCATGACCGACGCCGACGTGGACGGGTCGCACATCCGCACGCTGCTGCTGACCTTCTTCTACCGGCAGATGCTGGAGCTCGTGCGCGCGGGGCGGATCTACATCGCCGCGCCGCCGCTCTACAAGCTGACGCACCGCAAGAAGGAGCGCTACATCACCAACGAGAAGGAGCTGAAGATCGCGCTGCTCGCGCTGGGCACGGCGCACGCGCGCGTCGAGCATGCCGCCAGCGGGCGCGCCTTTTCCGGCGCGGAACTGGACGCGCTCGTGCGGCACCTCGTCGCGATGGACGTGTTCCACGAGCGCTTCTCGGAGCAGCGCGGCGGCGGGAGCTTCCGCGAGTACGTGGAGGCGCTGCTGGCCGACGGCCGCGCCCCTCGCGTGCGGGTCACGCTGCAGGACGGGAGCATGCGCTTCTTCCGCGACCGCGCGGCGGCGTCCGCGGCGCTGGGTCACGCGCTGGAATCCGTCTCCGAGCGCCACATCAGCGACGTGCACGACGCCGACAGCGTCGAGAGCGCGCTGGCCGGCCTGTCCGCCTGGGGCCTGTCCGGGGCGGACTACTTCGGCGCCGGCGGCGAGACGCGCCTCCGCATCGTGCTCGACGGCGAGGCCGCGCCTCCGGCGCAGGGCCTGGTGGCCGTGCTCGAAGCGCTGCGCCGCGCCGGCGAGCAGGGCGTCGACATCCAGCGCTACAAGGGCCTCGGCGAGATGAACGCCGAGCAGCTCTGGGACTCCACGATGAATCCCGCGACGCGCTCGCTGCACCCCGTGAGCCTGCGTGACGAGGTCGAGGCCGACCACCTGTTCTCGGTGCTCATGGGCCCGGGCGTGGAGCCGCGCCGCGAGTACATCGAGAAGCACGCGCTCGAGGTCCGCAACCTCGACATCTGAGCGGGCCGCGCGGGGCGCGGGCAGCGCTTGCGGCTCACGGAGCGGACGACGGCGCGGCCGGTGCCGGGTCCGGCACATGCGGCGGCGGATCCTGCCGGAGGTCGTGCGGCGCGGCGCCCGGGCCTGCCGCGGCGTTCTCCGTCATCGTCGCCGGACGCTGCGCGGGCGGACGGTCCGCGTCCGGCAGCCGCGCGACCTCGCGCCAGTCGATGTCGATCTGCTTGCGGAGGTCGAGCTCGTCGCGATCCTCCTCGTCCATGCCGGCCTTGAACTCCGCGGCGCCCGGGAGGCGCGAGAGCTCGCCGGGCACGTCGAGGTTCTTCGCGGCCTCGCTGGCCAGCCTGCGCAGCTTGCGCACGGTGCGGCCGGCCTTGCGCGCGACGTCCGGCAGGTCGCCGCCGAAGAGCATGACCGCCGCGCCGATGAGCACCATGAATTCCAGCGGCCCGATGTCGAACAGGGCGAGGCTCGCGGGCACGGCGGCGGACATGCCTAGAAGATACGACTTTCGATGCTGTTCGTCAGATCCTCGTCGTCCAGGCCCACCGGCCGCAGGCTGATCGAGAAGCGCGTCTCGTCCTGGTCCTCGCCGGTGAAGCTCTCCGCGCGGCGGTTGGACAGCTCCACGTCGATGAACCAGCAGTGCGCGCGCTGCCGCAGCAGGATGCCGTTGCGCACCTTGTCGTTGTTGCGCGTGTCCTGCTCGAGGAACACCGCCACGGTCCACTTCGGGTTCAGCAGCCACTGCACGGAGACGGTCAGGAAGTCGAACTGGTGCGCGACGCTGCTGTTGCCGACGACGAGCCGCCGGCCCTCGCCGATCGAGGTCGAGAACGTGGTGTAGGTGCTGACGTAGTGCCGCGTCTCGGGATCGAGGCTCGCGCGCCAGCGCAGCGCCGCGTCCTGCAGGCCGGTGATGCGCGCGTGCGGCGTCCAGCGCGTGTCGAGCTGCACGGGGCCCAGCGTGTCGCCGTCGTTGTCGCGGTCCTTCGCGGGATAGACGGGCAGCGTGAGCTCGGAGTCGAGCAGCGTCGCGACCTTGCCGTCCTGATGCGTCTGGATGCGGTCGCGCACGCCCAGCGTCAGCAGCTGCATGCGGTCCACCTGCTCCACCTGGTCGATGGTGATGAGCTCGTCGGGATCGTTGGTCAGCGCGAAGCGGTTGAAGTAGCCGGCGCGCAGCTCGACGATCCGGCGCAGGCCCTCGATGTTCCAGTCCTTGCTGTGCGCCTCGCCCGTGCCGACGTAGGTGCGGCTCCACTCGGCGCCCGCATCGGCGGCGTAGCGCAGCTCGCCGCCCTGCTCGAGCGTGTCCGAGAAGCCGGTGATGCCCTGGCCCGCCTTGAGGCTGAAGCGGTCGCCGTTGGAGAGGTCGAAGGGCAGCGTGAACTCCGCGTCGCTGCCGGCGCGCAGCGTCTGCGCCGAGGGCGCGTCCGTGTCGTCGCTCGGCAGCAGCCGCGCGTTGCTGATGAAGTCGTGCATCGTGAGGAAGGCATCGCCGACCTGCTCGCCCGCGATGCGGTGTGACACCTCGGGCAGGTACTCGACCTGCGTGTCGAAGTCGTTGAGCCGCGTGCGCGCCAGCACGCCCCACGCGTGGTTGTCGACCACGTCGCGGTACGAGACGTAGGTCTCCTGCTCCTTGCCGTCGCGGAATTCGTTGTCGTAGTACTCGCGCAGGTAGCCGTCGTCGCTGAAGCGCGACAGCTCGACGTCCAGCGTCCGGTGCGCGTCGATCTCCGTGCGGTGCTCGAGGTCGATGCGCCCGCGCTGGTTGTCGTCGATCGGCTGGTCGAGGTGGTCGGTGTCCGCCGAGTCGTTGATGTACGAGGCGAACAGCGTGCCCTTGCTGCTCGCGGTGCGGTACGTGACCGCGGGCTGCGTGAACAGCCCGCGCTTCGAGTAGAGGTTGAGGTCCAGGTCCCAGTCCGCGTGCACCTTGCCCTCGTGCCCGAACAGCCCGGCGACGCCGGTGGCGAGGCCCGTCGCGTCGCCTTCCCAGGCCGTCTCCAGCTCCGTGCCGAAACGCGTGCTGTGGCCGAGGCTGACGTGGTGGATGAGCAGCCGGTCGCGGTCGACGTTGAGGTCCAGGCCGGGCCACCAGAGCACGGGCACGTCGCCCCAGCGCACGGTGTTGCCGGAGGTCTGCAGGATGCGGCCGTCCGGCGTGGGCGTGAGGCTCGCCTCGGCCGCCTCGATGTGCCAGTGCGGGTTGGCGTGCTCGCAGTTCGTGTAGCGCAGGCCGGTCATCCGCGACGAGCCGTCCTGCAGCCGGTGAAGCAGGTCGTAGCGCGCGACCAGCGTCTCGCCGTCGTGCGTCACGGTGCGCAGCTCGCCCTGCACGATCGTGGCGACGCCCGTCGCGTTGTCGAGCAGGAAGGAGCTCGCGCCGCTGATGGTCTCGCCGCCCTCGACCATGCTCACGTGCCCGTCGAGGTACAGCTCCGCGAGCCGCGCGTCCGCGATGGGCGGGAGGTCGCGCGCGGTTGCGTCGTCGCCGGACGCGCCCGGGGTTTCCCCCGGAGCGGACGGCGCGGCGTCGGGTGCCTGCGTGCCGGTTCCCGGTGCACCGCTCTCCGGCGCGCCGGCCTTCCCTGCGTCGGGCAGCAGCACCGCCACCAGCGTGTCGCCCTTCAGCGTGCGGCCGCCCTGGATCACCTCGACGCCGTCGAGCGCCACGATCACGTAGCGCGTCGGGTCGTCCGCATCCGGGAAGCCGAACGGCCCGGATCCGAGCGGTCGGATGATCGTGGCACCCGCCTTCGCCTGTGCAGGCCTGGCGATCGCCTTCGCGGCCGGCGGCGGCGGCTGCTGCGCTCGCGCAACGACGGGCACGATCATCGCCACGAGCAGCGCGACCGCCGATGCGGCCGCCGCGCGCGGGGAGGGCACGCGTGCACGTGCCGCCGGGGAGGAGCGTCGTCGCACGCCTACTCCCTCACCGTGATCTTGGCGCGCAGGACGCGGAAGGCCTGCGCGCGCGGGTGCACCTCGATCTGCGCGGCGTCGAGCGCGATGCCTGCGGACAGCACGCGGCAGTGGCCCGTGAGCAGCGCGACGTCCTGCGCCACGTCCCAGGCGAGCTCGTCGCCGCGCGCTTCGATCGCGCCGAGGCGGCAGACCAGCGCGCCGCGGCCCTGCACCATCGCCAGCTCGTCGTGCGCGTCGGTGACGGCGCGCAGCGACTCCGTGGCGGCGATGCTGCGCAGGGTCTCGCCCTCGCCCTGCTGCACGGAGCAGCGGCCGGTCAGCTCCAGCGCGCGCGCGGTGCGGTCCGCGTCGAGACGGTCGCCGGCGAGGTGCAGCGCCGAGCTCGCGCCCGCGGTGAACAGCGTGGCCGTCACGCCGCCCTCCCCGCCGAGGTGCTGCGGCGTGCCGTCCGGCGCCGCGCGCACGACCAGCCGCTGGCGCGCCGCGAGGGAGACCTGCTCGGCCGTCGTGCGGCGCTCGAAGGAGCTGGGGCCCTCGAGCACCGCGCTGCCCTGCCGGCCGTCGAGCACGAGCACCTCCGTGCGGAAGCGGCCCTGGCTGTCGCTGCCGCCCTCCACGCCGTCGCGCAGCGTGCCGAAGCCCTCGTGCAGCGCGTCGGTCGCGCCAGGCGGCACGGTCCAGTCCAGGCTGCCGCGCGCGGTGAGCACGAAGGGCTGGCCGGCCGCAGCGCCGGCGGCGGCGCCGGCGCCGACAGCGGCGTCCGCGGTCGCGAACGGCGCGCCCTCGAAGCGGAGGCTCACGTCGCGGTCCAGGTGCAGCGTGCCCGCGGCGTCCTCCCAGCGCAGGCCGGTGCCCGCGCCCGAGACGCCGGCGTGCGACCAGCGCACCGGCGCCTCGGTGGTCGCGACGGGCGAGCTGTCGAGGTTCCGCACGGTGATCCCGCTTCCGTCGACGAGCAGCGGCGCGCCGGAGCCGGCGAGGCTCGCGCGCGACGCGCCGCGCAGCACGAGCGTGTGCGACGGGCCGTCCACCGCGAGGCTCTCCGTGTCCAGCGTCGAGCCGTCGCTCGTGCGGCCGGTCACGCGTCCGTGCAGCTCGCCGTGGCCGTCGAGCGCGCTGCCGGCATCGGGCGGCGCGATCCACGTGAGGCCGTGCTCCGCGGCCAGCTCCGTCACGAGCCGGCTCGCCGGATCCGTGAAGCTGAGCTGCGCGTCGTCGTGCAGGTCGAGCTGCCCGGTGGCCTCGTCGTAGCGCATGCCGGTGCCCGTGACCTTCACGTCGTCGCGCGTCCAGGTGACGACATCGGGCGAGGTGATGAGCGCGCCGTCGCGGCGCAGCGAGCCGGCCGTGAGGCGCGCCGGCAGCACGTCGAGGTGGCCGGTGAGCAGCACCACGTCGCCCTCCGCGGAGACGAGGGCGAGCCGGTCGCTGTCGTCGCCGCCCAGCGTCACGCGCGCGGCGTTCACCGTGCTGCGCACGTCGTCGGCCACGCGCCGGAACTGCGCGGAGCCTTCCAACCGGAACGCGCGCGCGCTGCCATCGAAGAACAGCATGTCCGTGGAGAAGCTCGTGCCGTCGGGCAGCGTGCCCGAGACCTTGCCGCGCAGCTCGCCCCGCGCCTGGCCCACGGGATCCGTGGCCTCGGGCGGGACGGTCCAGGTCATGCCGCCCGGCGCGAGCACGCGCAGGCCGGCGAGCGGCTGGCCGCCGGCCTCGTCCACCGCGATCTGCGCGTCGTGGTCGTACTGCAGCCGCCCGACCGCGGTGTCCCAGTCGAGCTGCGTGCCGGTGACGACGACGCCCTCCTGGCTCCACGTGACCTCGCCGGGCGCGGTGACGCGGCTGTCCTGCAGGCGCATGTGCTCCGTCACCATCCACGCGGGCAGCACCGCGAAGGGCGCGGAGACGAGGCGCACGGAGCCGTCGGCCTGCGCGATCGCGTAGCGGCCGCTGGCGTCCGTCTCCAGCGCGATGTGCTGCGCGGTGAGCTGCAGCTTGCGGCCGTCGACGTCGCGCTCCCACGAGGCGCGCTCGACCAGGCGGATGAGGCCGGTGCGGCCGTCCACGACGAGGTTCTGCGCGGCGACGCGCGTGCCGTCGGAGGCCACGCCGGTGACGGGGCCGCGCAGCTCGCCCCAGCTCTCCGTGCGCGGATCCCCGGCGCCCGGCGGCAGGTTCCAGGTGAGCCCGCCGGGCGCGTGCAGCTCCAGGCCGCGCCGCTCGCCGCTCTCGACGAGCGTGATCGTCGCGTCGGTCGCGAGTTCCAGGCGGCCCGTGTCGCCGTCCCACGTCATGTCCTCGCCGGCGAGCGACATGTCGGCGCGCGACCAGGTGACGGTGCCGGGCGCGGCCACCTTCGCGCCGTCCACGTCGATGCGCGCGGCGGCCACGTGCGCGTCCAGCCCGTCGGCCATGCGCAGCGTGCCCTTCACGTCGCCGATGAGCGAGAAGCGCTGCGCGTTCATGTGCGCGAGGTCGATCTTCACGGCGCCGCCCGCCGCCTCGCCGGTCTCGAAGCGCGCGCTGTCCGCCGAGAGCTCGCCGGTCTCCTGGCCCGTGCGCCAGTCGAGCAGGTGCACGACGGGCTTCTCGGCGAGGAAGGCGCCCGTCGCGTCGGGCTTCGCGGAGGCCGCGTGCACGCGCCACGCGGGGACGTCCTCCACGTGCCCGGGCGAGGTCTCGTGCGGCTGCTGCACGTCGAACTCGAACGCGCCGGGGAACACGACCTGCGTCGTGCGCTCGTCCTGCCCGGTCTGGATCTTCAGGCGCGCCGCGTCGCGCTCCGCCGCGTCCAGCTCGCCGATGTGGGCGCGCTTGCGGTTGCCCAGCGGGTCCGTGAGCAGGAACAGCAGCGCGAGTCCTGTCGCGAGCATCGCGAGGAACAGCAGCGCGCGCCGCGCAGCGGGCTTCACCGGATGGTCTCCAGCAGCGCGTCCCAGCGGCCGGTCGCGCGCAGCAGGTGCTCGACGAGGTCGCGCACGGCGCCGCGGCCGCCGGCCGACGGCACGACCAGGTCCACGCGCCCCGCGACGTCGGCCGCGCAGTCGGAGGGCGCGGCGGAGAAGCCGGCGCGCTCGAGCACGCGCAGGTCCGGCACGTCGTCGCCCATGACGGCAACCTCGCGCGCCTGCACGCCGAAGTGCGCGAGGATCTCGTCGAAGGCCGCGCCCTTGTCGCGCACGCCCTCCCAGATGCGCGGCACGCGCAGCTCGCGCGCGCGGCGCCGCACCGCCTCGCCGGAGCGGCCGGTGAGGAAGGTCGTCGCGAGGCCGGCGTCGCGCCACAGCGCGAGGCCCGCGCCGTCGCGCGTGTGGAAGGCCTTCAGCTCCTCCTCGCCGGCGCCGAGGATCACCGTGCCGTCCGTGAGCACGCCGTCCACGTCGAGCACGAGCAGGCGCAGCGCGGCCAGGTCGGGCGTGCGCGGACTCCGCGGGCTGTCCGCCATCACGGCGCCGCCCGCAGGTCGAGCAGGTCCTGCACGTCGAGCAGGCCGACCGCGCGGCCCTGCTCGTCCACGACGGGGAGCTGGTCGATGCGGCGCTCGCGCAGCAGGCGCCGCGCCTCGCTCACGAGCTGGCCGGGGCGCACGCTCGCGGGCTGCGCGGTCATGACCTCGTCGATCGGGTGCGAGAGCATCGCGAAGTCGTTGGCGGTGCGCGCCGCCAGGAGATTGCGGCGCAGGTCGCCGTCCGTGTAGATCCCCGCGAAGCGCCCGTCCGGCGCCACGACGATGACCGCGCCGGGGCGCCCCGGCGTGGACGTCATGCGCTCCACCGCCTGCGCGATCGAGGCGCCGGAGCCGATCGTCGGCAGCATCTCGCCGCGGCGCATGACCTCCTCCACGCGCAGCAGCGAGCGCCCCAGGTCCCCGCCCGGGTGGAAGCGCGCGAACTCCTCGTGCGAGAAGCGGCGCTCGGAGAGCACGGCCATGGCCAGCGCGTCGCCGATCGCGAGCATGACGGTGGTGGAGGTGGTGGGCGCCAGCCCGAGCGGACAGGCCTCCGTGACGCGCCCGTAGTCCAGCACGACGTCCGCGTGGCGCCCCAGCGGCGAGTCGGCGTCGGCCGTGATGGCGAGCAGCCGCGCGCCGATGTCCTTCAGCGGGCCGACGAGGCGCAGCAGCTCCGCGGTGGTGCCGCTGTTGGAGAGCGCGACCACGACGTCGTGGCGCGTGACGCGCCCGAGGTCGCCGTGCAGCGCCTCGGCCGGGTGCAGGAAGTCGCTGGGCGTGCCGGTGCTCGCGAGCGTCGCGCCGAGCTTGCGCGCGATGATGCCGGCCTTGCCGATGCCCGACGTGACCACCCGGCCCTCGCAGGCCGCGAGCAGCCGCACGGCGCGCACGAAGTCGCTGTCGAGGGTGTCCGCCAGCAGCGCGAGCGCCGCCGTCTCGGCCTGCAGGAGCGCGCGTGCGCCGGCGAGAATGTCCTGGTCTGAACCCAATGCTGGAGCACCGCCATGCTGCGCGAGCCGTGCGGTTCCGCGCGCCCGATTTGGGGGCGGCGCGGCCGCCGCGGGCCGCTAGAGTAGCGAACCGTTCGTCGCCTTCGCACTCCGGACTGCCGCCCGACACCATGGATCCCGCCTCGCTCGCAGGATTGCTGATCATCCTGCTCCTCTCGCTGAGCTGGCACGAAGCCGCGCACGCCTGGGTGGCCGACAAGCTGGGCGACCCCACCGCGCGCAGCATGGGCCGCGTGACGCTGAACCCGCTCAAGCACCTGGACCCGTTCCTGTCGGTGCTGCTGCCGCTGCTCATGTACTGGACGACGGGCTACGCCTTCGGCGGCGGCAAGCCGGTGCCGATCAACGTGAACAACTTCCGCAACCGCGCGCGCGACTTCATGCTCGTGGCGCTGGCGGGCCCGGGCAGCAACATCCTGCTGGCGGTGGGTTTCAGCGCGGCCTTCCTGGCCTGCGCCTTGACCGGCCTGCTGCCGGCGGTGGTGATCCACAACCCGTACGGCCCGGACAACATCGTCCCGCCGACGATGCTGCAGGACAGCCAGGACGGCTTCCTCGGGAACCTGCTGGTGATGGGCGTCTTCCTGAATCTGGCGCTCGCGCTCTTCAACATGGTCCCGCTGCCGCCGCTGGACGGCAGCCGCGTCGTCGGCTGGCTGCTGCCGCGGGCGCTGCAGCGCTACTGGTACGCTCTGGACCGCATCGGGATCCTGCTGGTGATCGTGCTGTTCTACGTGCTGGGAGGGAGCAAGATGCTGCTGCACGCCGTCGTGTACGCCTATGCCTTCCTCGCCACGCACGTGGACTCCCTGGTCTGGATGAGGTTCTCCACGTGAGCCGGCCAGCCTGCCCCCGGAGCGCGCCATGACCGAGCAGCTGTTCGAGCTGGAGAACTTCCGCGGGCCCATGGATCTGCTGCTGCACCTCGTGCGCGAGCAGGAGGTGGAGATCACGGAGGTGGACCTCTCGCGCCTGTGCGACCAGTACCTCAAGGCGCTGAACGTGCTGGACGACCTGGACATCAACGTCGCGGGCGAGTTCCTCGTCATGGCGAGCACACTGCTCCTGATCAAGTCGCGCGCCATTCTTCCGCGCGAGGAAGTGGACCTCTCCGAGGAGCTCGACCCGGGCGACGAGCTCATCCTGCAGCTCCTCGAGTACCGCAAGTTCAAGTCGCTGGCGATGGAGCTCGGCGCCCGCGGCGAGCAGCGCGCGCTGCGCTTCCCGCGCGGCGCGTCCGAGGTGCCGCCCGACGACCAGCCCACGCTGGAGGAAGTCTCCGTCTGGGACCTCGTGGGCACCTTCGCGCGGCTCACGGAGGAGCTCGGGCTCAAGCGCAGCTTCGACACGCTGCGCCAGGAGAAGCCGCTCAAGGAATACCTGCGCGCGGTGCTCGACGAGCTGCACGCCCAGCCGCAGTGGACCTTCCGCGAGCTGCTGCTGGCCGCCGGCGACCGCGACGGCATCTTCGGCGTGTTCCTGTCCGTGCTCGAGCTGACCAAGACCGGCCAGATCCGCGTGGAGCAGGGCGACAACGGCGGCGAGATCGTGCTGCGGCTGCGCGAGGACCGCGACGAGTCGCTGCTCGCCGGCATCTTCCAGGACGCGGCCGTGCCGCTCACCGCGACGCTCACCGAGCCGGATGACGGCGCCGGGCGCGGCAAGGCCGTCGCGGCAGCCGAAGGCCCTTCGCTGTTCCCGGGCGCCGCAGACCGTCGCGCCGCGAGCAGCGGCTCGGCAGATCCCGACGCGGCGGACGCGATCCCCGGCGACGGCGACGGCGACGGCGGCGACGGCGACGGCGGGCTCGGCGCGGAAGGTTGAGCGTCCTTGCGGCCGGAGCGGGCTCGGGGGACATCGGGCTCGGCCGCCGGCCCTTGGAGCCCTCCGGCGCGGACAGTATCGTGTGCCGCCCTCGGCCCGCGGTCGCAGGCCGTGCCGCTGCGGCTATACGGCGCTGGCGCCCTCGGGCCGGCTGAAACCGCGGCTCGCGACGCGCATCGCAACCGCCCGTTGCAAGCGGTCCGCGCCTCCCGCGGACCACCCGACAACCCGTTCTTCCCGATCAGCTCCAGGAGTTCCCATGGCCGGCAACGTTCCCGCCTTCACCGACGCCAACTTCGACGCCGACGTGCTCAAGTCCAAGCTGCCCGTGGTGGTGGACCTCTGGGCGGACTGGTGCGCGCCGTGCCGGGCCATCGCGCCGACCATCGAGGCCCTGTCGGCGGAGCTGTCAGGCAAGGTGACCATCGGGAAGATGGACATCACGGCCAACCCGTCCACGCCCAGCAAGTTCGGCGTGACGGCCATCCCGACCATCCTGCTGTTCCACAACGGCAAGGAGGTCGGGCGCCTCATCGGCGGCGGCAAGACGGCCGCGGACTTCAAGCGCGAGTTCAACAAGGCCTTCGGCGTCTCGGTCTGAGGCGACACGTGGCGCGCGGCGGTCGTGGCGGCCGTCGCGGCGACGGCCTGCGACGCACCCGGCGGCCGGCGCTGCCGTCACCGGTGGCGCGCCCCGCGGCGGCCCCCGCGAACCTCGACGCGTCGAGCGGCACGGCCTTCGGCGGAGCGCGCTCGCGATGAGAGTCACGCTGCTTGCCTCGGCCGAGTTCGCCGTTCCGGTCCTCGAGGCGCTCATCTCCAGCGGGCACGAGGCCGCGCTCGGCACGCAGCCCGCGCGCCCGGCGGGGCGCGGCCGGCGCCAGGCGCCCACGCCCGCGGCGGCGCGCGCGGCGGAGTTCGGCCTGCCGGCCGAGGAGCTGCCGGACGTGAACGCGCCCGAGGGTCTCGCGTGGCTGACGTCCACGCACCCGGACATCCTCGTCGTCGTGGCCTTCGGCCAGAAGCTCGGTGGTGCGGTGCGCACCGCGGCGCCGTGGGGCTGCATCAACCTGCACCCGTCGCTGCTGCCGCGCTGGCGCGGCGCGGCGCCCGTGCCTGCCGCGCTGCTCGCGGGCGATGCGGAGACGGGCGTCTGCGTCATCGACGTCGTGGAGCGCATGGACGCCGGCGACATCCTCGCCGTGCGCCGCACGTCCACGGACGGCAAGACCGCGGGCGAGCTGCTCGAGGAGCTGGGCGCCGCCGGCGCCGCGCTGCTGCTGGAGACGCTGGACTCCATCGCCCGCGGCGACTGCGTGCGCACGCCGCAGGACGAGACCGCGGTCACCCGCGCGCGCAAGCTGTCCCCCGATGACGGCCGCATCCGCTGGGAGCATGCCGGCGTGGACGTCGATCGCCGCGTGCGTGCCGTGACGCCGAAGCCCGGCGCCTTCAGCATGCTCGCGGACGGCACGCGCCTCTCCGTGCTGCGCGGGGAGCCGACGCAGTGCGAGCGCGGCCATCTCCCGGGCGAGGTGCTGGACCGCGAGGACGGCATCGTCGTCGCGTGCGGACGCGACGCCTATCGCATCCTGCGCCTGCAGAGCGAGGGCCGCAAGGCGCTGGATTTCCCGGAATTCCTGCGCGGACACGCCCTGCCGCCCGCCACGCGGCTCGGCCCGTGAGCGACGCCCCGCGCGAGAGCGGCGAGCACGGCGGCGCACGCAAGCGCACGCACCGCGGCGGCGCGCACCGCGGCGGCACGCACGCCAGGCGCGGCGCGGCGCCGGGTGGCGGGAGCGGCCGCGCGGGACGAACTCCCGGCGCCGAGATCGCGGCGCGGCGCAGCGATCCGAAGAGCGAGCGCGCGCGCGCCATGGCGCTGCTGCTGGACGTGGAGCGCGGCGCCTTCGCGAGCGAGCTGCTGGGGCCGCACGACGGCCGCTTCGTGCGCGAGCTGGTGCTCGGCGTGCAGCGCCGGCGGCTCACGCTGGACTCCGTGAGCGATGCCTTCGGCAGCCGCCGGACCGCGGAGCTGGATGACGACGTGCGCGCGGCGCTGCGCATCGGCCTGTACCAGTGGCTCTTCATGGACGGCGTGCCGCCGCATGCGGTGGTGGGCGAGACGGTGGGCGCTCTGCGCGCCGCCGCCGGCGCGGGCGGCTCCGGCGCACGCTCCTACGTGAACGCGCTGCTGCGCACGGTCCAGCGCGAGAGCCACAAGGTGCCCGAGGGCGAGGACCGCGGCGGCGCCAGCCCGCGCAAGCGCCTGCACCGGCCGGGCCGCTGCGTGATCTTCTTCTCGCGGGCCGTGTTCCCGGATCCCGCAGCCGACCGCGCGGCCTGGCTCGCGGCGCTGCACAGCCATCCGGTGCTCCTCGTGGAGCGCTGGCTCGCGCAGGCGGGCGAGGAGGCCGCCGTGGCGCGCATGGAAGCGGGCAATGCGCCCGCGCCGCTCGTGCTGCGCCCGCGGCTGCCGCGCACCGATGCGCGCGCGCTGGCCTTCACGCTCGCGCAGCAGGGCGTCGCGACGGAGCTGCTCGTGCGGCCCGGAGCCGTGACGGATGCGCTCGCCGTGAAGCCGGGCGCGGAGCGCGCCCTGGCCAGCCGCGCTTTCCGCGACGGCCTCTGCACGGTGCAGGATCCCGAGCAGATGGACGCCGCGGAGCTGCTCGCGCCGCGCGCCGGCGAGGTCATCTGGGATGCGTGCGCCGCGCCCGGCGGCAAGACCGCGCAGCTCGCGGAGCTGCTGGAGATCGCGGAGGCCCGGGCGGCCGCGGCGGCGGCGCAGCGCGCGGAGCCGGGAGCGCCGGAAGCGGAGAAAAAGGCGGACGAGCTGAAAGAGCCGGGGGAGCAGGGGCTTCCGGGCCGCATCGTCGCGACGGACGCGCGCGAGGACCGGCTGCAACGCATCCACGAGAACGTGGCGCGGCTCGCGCTGACCGGCGTCGAGGTGGGCGTGCACGAGCTGCTTTCCGGCGCCGCTCCGCCGGGCCGGCCCGCGCGCGGCTTCGACGCGGTCCTGCTCGACGCGCCGTGCAGCAACACGGCCGTGCTCGCGCGCCGGCCCGAGGCGCGCTGGCGGCTGCGCGCAGACAGCTTCGCGACGCTCGCGGCGCTGCAGCGGCGCCTGCTCACGGCGGCGCACGCGCAGCTTGCGCCGGGCGGACGCCTCGTCTACTCGGTCTGCACGCACGAGCCGGAAGAAGGCGTGGCGCACGGGCTGCGCGCGACGCGCTCGCCCTTCGTCTGGACGGCGACGCACGCGGAGCTGGGCGCGCTCGTCGCGGCCTGGGAGCGCGACGGCCTGCTCGCGGACGCGGCGGGCAGCGCCGTCGCGGCCGCAGACTCCGCTGCTGGCGCCACCGAGGCGTCCCCGCGAGGCCACTCGCGCAAGGCGTCCCCGCCGCGCACGGATCACACGGATCGCACAGGTCGCACGGACCTCGAGCCGTGAGCGCCAGCTCGCCGAGCGCGCCGCTGCGCCTCGCCTACAACACGAACGGCTGGCCGCAGCACGAGCTGCCGGAGATCGCCCGACAGCTCGCTGCGCTGGGCTACGACGGCATCGCGATCACGCCGGACACGTTTCACCTGAACCCGCTGGGTGCCGGCGCGGCGGGCGAGGCGCGCGCGCTGCGCCGGCTCCTCGACGAGCTGCACCTGGCCGTGGCCGTGGAGACGGGCAGCCGCTTCCTGCTCGATCCGGCGCGCAAGCACCAGCCCACGCTGCTCTCGGGGCCGGCCGGCGCGCGTGCGCGCCTGGACCTGCTGCGCCACTGCCTCGACCTCGCCGTCGCGCTGCGCGCCGAGACCTTCTCGTTCTGGGCCGGAGCCTGGGCGCCGGATCCGGGCACTCCGCGTGAGACGCAGGGCGCGCGCGGAGACAGCGGCGCGCGCGACGCGAGTGCGCCGGCACCGGTCGACGCACCGGCGCGGGAGGCGCTGCTCGACCGGCTGTGCGCCGGCACGAGCGCGCTGCTCGATCACGCGCGCGGCAGCGGCGTCCTCGTCTGCTTCGAGCCGGAGCCCGGCATGGCCGTCGCTTCGCTGACGGAGCTGCAGGAGTTCCTCGGGCGACTCGCGCGGCCCGAGCTGCGCGTCATGCTGGACGTCGGGCACGTGCCCGTCACGGAGCGCGACCAGCCCGCGCCGCTCGCGTCGGCCGCCGCGGTGCAGGCGCTCTCCCGCGCGGGCCGCCTCGGAGGACTGCAGCTGGACGACTGCGCCGGGCGCGTGCACGAGCACCTGCTCCCGGGCGACGGCGAGCTCGACTGGCGGCAGCTGCTGGCCGCCATCGCGGCGAGCGGCTACCGCGGCCTCGCGTCGCTGGAGCTGCCGCGCCACGGGCACGATCCGGTGAGCGCGGCGCGGCGTGCGCTCGCGTTCCTGCGCGCCGCGTCCCGCTGAGGCACGACGCGCCCCCGAGCGGGAGCGTGCGGATGTCAGCGGAGGCTCGAGCCCGCGAAAACACCTGCGTCCGCGAGAACACCTGCGTCCGCGAGACGCGGCCCGGGCGTCAGCGGCTCGACGTGTTCGCGGCGCTCACGGCCGCCGGCCCGCCCTTCGCGAGGCGGTGCAGCTCGTCGTCCTCGAGCAGCGCGCGGGCGTCCTTCGCGGCGCGGAACAGCGCGTCCACGCGCGCGTCGGTCGCCTCGTAGCCGTGCTCCTTGAGCCACCACACCACGTTGCTCTTGCCCGACATCGGGCCGACGCGGATGACCTGCTTCAGGCCGAACTCGCCGGCGGGCACGCCGGAGTACACGCGGTCCGCGAGCCAGGCGTCGCCCTTCTGCAGCGCCTTGATGACGGCCGCGGCGTGCACGCCGGTGCCGGTCTCGAAGGCGTCACGCCCGAAGACCGGGTAGCCGATCGGGATCGGGACCCTGGTCGCGCGCGAGGTGAGGTGCACGTACTCGCCGAGGCGGCGGAGGTCGTTGTCGATCCAGCCGAGGAGCTTGAGGTTCACCAGCAGCAGGTCCATCGGGACGTTGCCGGCGCGCTCGCCGATCCCGAGGCCGGTGCCGTGGACGCGGTGCGCGCCGGCCTGCAGCGCGGCGAGGGCGTTGGGGATCCCCAGGCCGCGGTCCATGTGCCCGTGCCAGTCGATCTTCACGTCCTTGCGGCCGCTCTTCTTCACCAGCTCGACGGCCCAGCGGATGAGGTGGCGCGCGCCGTCGGGCGTCGCGTGGCCGACGGTGTCGCAGAAGCACAGGCGCGAGGCGCCGTGGTCCAGCGCGGCGCCGTACAGCGCCTCCAGCGTCTTCGGGTCCGCGCGCGTCGTGTCCTCGGTCACGAACATCACCGACAGGCCCTCGGCGCGCGCGAACTTCAGCGCGGCCACCGAGTGCTTGAGCATCGTCGCGACATCCCAGTCTTCGGTGTAGGCGCGGATCGCGCTGCTGCCGATGAACGTGGAGACCTCGATCTTCACGCCGGTCCTCTGCTGGATCTCCGCGACGGGGCGGATGTCGGCCTCCATGGTGCGCGCGGCGCAGTTGGGCGCCAGGTCCAGCCGGGCGTCGCGGATCTCCTCCGCGAGGCGCGTGACCGTGGCCACCACGTGCGGGCCGGCGCCGGGCAGGCCGATGTTCGGAAAGCGCAGCCCGAGCGACGACATGAGGTGCAGCAGCTCGATCTTCTCGCCGATCGTCGGCGCGGTGACCGACGG
>Ga0193753_10001052_pt1 | contig 24543 bp, 18 predicted proteins | sample H1c2metaG_FD_144925 | JGI IMG/M metagenome (GOLD analysis project Ga0193753, IMG submission 144925) | Soil microbial communities from a riparian zone of the East river system, Colorado, United States - H1c2 | ecosystem: Environmental > Terrestrial > Soil > Riparian zone | place: USA: East... | reverse complement strand
TTCACCGTCGACAATGAGGATGGGAGTATTGACGGCGGTGAACAGATTGTTCAGATCATTGAGAAGAACACCCAGTTCGTGGTTGCGATTCTGAAGCTCTTCATTTACGGTTGTCAGTTCTTCGATCGCGGACTGAAGCTCCTCCTTAGCCGTCGCCAACTCTTCGTTCGTGCTTTGGAGCTCCTCATTAGCGCTACTAATTTCCTCGTTGGAGGCCTTCTGCTCCTCTAATGCGGCCTCGTGTTCTTGTGTGATGGAGCGCAGATGCTCGTCCTTCTCCACAAGCTCGTCCTTCAGCCGAGCAATCTCATCCTCGGGTTTCGGCGCCACGAAAGGCGGATCGCTATCAACGATCGCGGGCCTTGGGCTTGTGCGTTCAAAAGCCACCAGGTAATAGCGATCCTTGGCCGAGGTCGACGAAATGGGAATGACTTCGAGATTGACCTCTCGCTTCTCTCCCTGATGTTCAATTTGCACCCCACGGCGCTCGACCGCCGCATTGCGGGTGATAGCGGCCATTACCGCCTCGCGTAAGGGCGCCTGCAAACTTGCGTGCGCCAGCAAGAGCAGATTTTGGATTTTGCCTCCGGAGGAAGGCTGCAAATAGAAGCCGGTGCGTCCGCGCAATTGCTGGATTTGCAGATCCTGGTTGATGATCGCTCCATCGGGCGCATACCGGCTTTGGATAATCTGATCTGCCTGCCTTTGCCAGTCGAAGGCGACTAATCTTGTGGTATCAAATTCAGCCGGCGAAGGGTCAAACGGATTCCGGGAAATTGGAAAGGAAGTGCTGAACCGGATGGGTACGGCTTTTCGGGTGAAGATCTTATGTTTGTCATCCATCACCTGGAATAGGTCGCCGGCCGAGCCGACGGTCTCTGCCGGTCCAAGAAAAAGCAAGCCTGTCTCTTTCAGACTGTAGTGGAACATCGGCACGACAGCCTTCTGCAGAACCGGTCCCAGATAGATCAGCACGTTACGGCAGCTAATGAGATCAACCCGTGAGAAGGGAGGGTCGCGAGTCACGTCCTGTTTTGCGAAGACACAAGAATCCCGAATAGATTTTTGGATTTGATATTGGCCGTGGATCTTGTCGAAGTAGCGAATCAGCCGCTCTGGAGAGACATCCTCGGCAATGATTTCGGGGTAACGGCCGGCGCGGGCTTTACCGAGCGCCACTTCGCTGATATCGGTACCAAACAGTTGCAGGGCCGGCCTGACGTTCTCCTGCGTAAAGACTTCCTCAAGGCAAATTGCGAGTGAGTACACTTCCTCACCGGTTGCGCAGCCGGGCACCCAGACGCGGAAAGTATCGGTAACGTGGCCGCTGCGAACCATAATTGTCAAATGCTTCGACAGGGCGTCGAACGACAGGGGATCACGAAAGAAGTGAGTGACGGAAATGAGGATGTCCTTATAAAGCTCCTGAACCTCCTCCGGGTGTTTTTGCAAATGGTCGAGGTATTCAGCGAGAGTTCGACTCCGATTCACGATCATGCGCCGCCCGATGCGTCGCCGGGTGGTCGTCTGTTTGTAGTGGGTGAAGTCAACGCCCGTCGCACGCTGCACCAGCGCGAAGATCTTCCGAAGTTCCACTTCTCCGTCTGGCAAAGTTTCCCCGGCTGTTCGTTCGGGAGAAGAGACGAGAAACGGGTGAATACCAATACGGGCAAGTTCGTGTGCTATTTCCGCCGGCGAGAGCACAAAGTCGACTGTCCCGCTCGCGATTGCGCTGTGCGGCATCCCGTCGAATTTTGCCGTTGTCTCTTTTTGCACAAACGTAACGCCACATTGGCTCTTGATCGCTTTAAGACCGTGGGTTCCGTCAGAACCGTTCCCGGACAGAATCACTCCGATTGAAAGCCGCCGTTGTTCTTGGGCTAGCGAGTCGAAGAAGTGGTCAATCGGCAAATGAGGCGACCGCTCTGGGGATCGAGGTGTGAGGTGCAACGCTCCGGCGTCGATCGTGAGGTCGGTGTTGGGGGGAATCACATAAACGGTGTTGGATTCCACGGCCGTGCCATTTTTTATGGTCTTTACCGGCATCGTTGTCGTACGGCACAGGATTTCGGCGAGTTGACTTTCGTGCGCCGGGTCCAAATGTTGAACAAGGACGAAGGCCATGCCGGTATTTATAGGAAGCGCTGCCAATAGCTGGGTGAAGGCATCCAGACCACCGGCCGACGCGCCAATCCCTACAATCGGAAAGTGCAGAGTCCGAGGCTCCTTGTCATCTTCGGCGCCTCGCTCAAAATCGGCGTACCGTGCAACACCCTGCATAGCTGGATCCAACTTTCCTCGACATCGACGTCGCCTACGGCACGGTCGGCTACGTCCGTCGCTCGGCTTCCCCGCAACAACAGTTTAAATGCTCGCGTTAAAACTAGGGTAGCTCGTGGAGTCCGGAGCAGAGCGTTGTTCGATCATCGTGCTAGCAGCCAAAAGGAAAGCCTGCATGGGAGAGCGTACCCAGGTAGAGGTGCTTTCGTCTTCTGCTCGATGCTCATGCTGCATTCTTTTCGATTGCCGGCGCAAGAGTTACCCGTAGGTACAATTCTCGAGGCGCGATTATCTGTGGCCACCGGTTCCGGTATCTCCCGTGCCGGAGCTCAGATAGAAGCCACCACCATTGCACCGGTTTCTATTCGCGGGCAGATACTCGTTCCACTAGGATCGACTCTGTTCGGATCCATAGACCGCGTGAACCGCCTGGCATTGGGGCTCAAAAACACCACTGCGACCATCCATTATTTCTTCCATACGCTCCAATTGGCAAATGGCGAGGCCATCCCCATCAAGGCCGAAGTTGTCGAAGTGGAAACGGCCAAAGAGCTGGTAGATGCGACGGGTACGGTGCGTGGCATTCTTCCGATAGCCAGTCTCTCTTCCACCTTGAACTTTTACGCTGTTCCGCTGCTTTGTTTGACGGCTACCGTAGGCGCGCCCGTTTGGGCCATAAAATCGCTGGTCGCGCCATCCGCGAATCCTGAGATTTATTTCCCTGTGGGCACCGAAGTGGTTCTGCGGCTAACCGCTTCAGTGCAGATTGCGTCCAAGAACAGCGAGCCGCTTGGTATCGCATCGTTTTCGCCAGACGAAATGGCTCAAATCCATCGCTTGCTGAAGGGCTCCGCGCGGCGCGCCAGGCTGGGAAGCCGGCCCTCTGACATGGTGAACCTCCTGTTCTTCGCCAGCCGTGCCCAGATGGACCAGGCATTTCATGCCGCCGGATGGTCGCAGGCGGAAGGGAAGTCGCCGATGTCACTTTATCGGATGTACCATGCCCTTACTAAGCGGGTCGGCTATGGGAGAGCGCCCATGAATACGCTGAGGTTGAACGGATTGCCCTCTGATTTCGTTTATCAGAAAAGTCTCAACACCGTTCAAAAACGTCATCACGCGCGCTTATGGAAGCAGCCCCAAAGGCAAGACGTGTGGCTGGGAACCGCGGCTGAAGATGTCGCCTTTCGATTTAAGCTGGCGCATTGGACACATTCCACAGATCCAAAAATCGATAATGAACGCGCGAAAGTCGTGGACGACCTCGCTTTCACGGGGTGTCTGGAGGCCGCGGCGTTGCTGACGCCTAATTTTCCAGACCTGCCGCAGGATCCTAAATACAGGCACTTGATTCAAACCGACGGAGATATTGCAGTCTTGCGGCTCAAAGATTGCAATGCACCAAACATCATGCCGGGCGTGAATGGCCCATCTCCTTTTCCCCGGAGACGCAGGCTATCTCGCGCGTTGATCTCATTGCGCAATGACCTCGTTAGATCAAACATCCTCTTCACGACTTACAACACGTTGAAATATTTTGGTGAACGTCGCGCGTTACGCGCCGCGCGACCATCCGGCCTCGATGAGCCTCAGCGTGGATTGGATTGGCTAAAATCCACGCGTCCTTCGACCGAGACGGGCGCCCTGCAATCCCCCACAGATCGGAAGTATGACCACACGGATTCGGCTCACTAACGTCGCCCGCTGCGCAACACTCTCACAGCGGCCGCGCCCGTCGACGATTCACGCACCTTCAAAGTGGCAGCCAAGCGCGCTTCGATTCTCGGTCCCTGGGTTGGCCCCGCTTGAATTCGCTCGATCAAAATTTCCGCCGCACGAAAGCCGATTTCGTAGGCGGGCTGCACTACGGAGGTGATCGCCGGGCGGAAAATATCCTCCGCCGTAATCTCGTCGAACGTGACGAACGCGATGTCTTCGGGAGTGCTCAGGCCACAAGCGGCCATGCCGCGCAGCGCGCCCAGGCCGGTCACGCCATTGGTGCAGAACAATGCACTGGGCCGTTTCGCCGAGTGCGTAAGATGCTCGCGGCACATCGCGCTTACGTCTTCCTGGTCGAGCTTCGCTTCCCAGACAAGAGACTCAGCGACTGGAATGGCGGCGTTCTCCAGCGCCAACTTGTAACCACGCAGCCGTTCGCGCTCGTTGCGCAGCGTGAGCGGCCCGGTCAGGATGGCGATCTTGCGGTGCCCCAGTTCAATGAGGTGGGAAACTCCCATCTCGGCCGCCGCCGCATCCTCGACGCAGACCGAATCAACGTCGATGCCGTCGGGCAGCCGATCGAGACACACCACCGGAATTCCGGACTCGATCAGTTTAGGGATTTGTTCCTGCGATCCATGGCCGGATGCGATGACCAGCAGAATTCCTTCCACGCGCTGCGAACGGAGCAGCGAGAGAACCTCTTTTTGACGCGTCGTGCTGTCGTCTGAATTCACGGCGATGACGGAATACCCGCGTGCGTGCGCCGCCGTTTCGGCGCTGCGAATCACTTGCGGAAAAAACGGAATGGTCATGTCGGGCACAACCATACCGAGCGTGAGAGTCTTGCGTGTTTTCAGGCTGCGCGCGATGTGATTCGGGTGGTAGTCGAGCGTCCGAATGGCCGCCAGAACTTTGCGGCGCAGTGGATCGCTCACCCGAACCGTCCCGCCGATCACGTGGGACACGGTCCCGATGGAAACGCCGGCAAGCTCCGCTACTTCTTTTATGGTCGACATTCAGAAATTGAACCGGTCAATATTGTCTTTGCGAAAAATGACCGGGGCGCCCAAGACAATTTGATCTCCCTCTAGTTTCACAACACCCAACCGCCCAGCCGCCAATGTGGCTTCGCCGGGCCGCAGTGTACCTCTCACCAGCGCGGCCGGCGCTAATACCGCTAAATATCCCAGATCTTTAGTGTTCCACAGAACCACAGCTTCAATCGATCCATCGTGTACATAGGGCTTGCACAAGTTCGGGAGCGACAGCCCGATCACTTCGACGTCGTGCCGGCCCGATTGCTTTACGGCCTCTCCCGCGCCGGGAACGGCGGGCGCCGAAATGCCGACGACGACTTTGATATTCGGATAGACCTTGAGCAGCGTCTGCGTTTCTTGAAATGCTTTGTCGCGGTCGTCGTCGCTCGGGCGAACGGTCACGAGCTTCAACCCCGGCCATTTCTCCTTCACGCGCTGCCGCATGAATGAGATCCATTGGTTCTGGTTGGCCGCGCTGAGTGCGCCGGTAATGATGGCGAACTCTCCGCTACCGTGCATGAGGCGGGCGGCCTCGTCGATCAGTGTATAGCCGATCGCCGCGGGCGTAGCTTGATTGACGAAATAGTCGCGGGCGTTGGTGTCGGCGTCCGCATCCCATGTCGTGACTTTAATCCCCTGGGCACGTGCCTTGCGAAGCACCGTCGAGATGCCGGCGGCGTTTTCGACGGCGACTGAGATCGCATCCACATGCCGTGTGATCCAGCCTTCGATCACTTCGTTTTGCTTGGCGGCGTCGAGCCCGGTGGGGCCGTCCCAAATCAGGTTGACATGAAGTTGCTTCGCCGCTTCTTCGGCGCCGGCTCGGCAGCTAATGAAGTATGGATCGCCTTTCGCCTTGGGCATGACGCCGATTGTTATCGTTCCGGCGCTGCTCGCGTGGCGTGCCTCGAAGCCGATGCCGCCGATTATTACCGCGACCACTGCGATCGCCCAGCGTGTACGTCTGCCGGCTTGCTTGATCGCGATGGTCAGGATCAGCAAGACGCCGGTCAGGATTCCCGCGAGTTCCGCCGGCCATCCGGAGAGCCGCAAGCCATTTTGCAGAACGACGATTGCGACCAATCCCAGCAGCGTGCCGCCGATGCTTCCGCTGCCGCCAAAAATCGAGGTGCCTCCCAGCACCACCGCGGTGATGGCGATCAGTTCATAGCCGGTGCCCGCGTCGGATTTCGCTTGTCCAAGATGAGCGACATACACGATGGCCGCAACGCCCGCGGCCAGGCCCGACAGTAAGTACACCAATCCGACGCGCCGTTTCACCGGAATGGCGGCGTAGCGCGCCGCTTCGAGCCCATGACCGATCGCGTATAAGCCTCGCCCGATGACGCTGCGATGCAGCAACAGCCAGAAGCCAATCGCGGCGGCGAGAAGAAAAATGGTTTGCGTGGGAACGACGCCGCCCAGGTAGCCTTGGCCAAGAAATAGAAATCCGCCGGGGAAGCCAGAGTAATTTCTCGCGCCCATCGTGATGCCCTCGGCCAGACCGCGAAACAACGAGAACGTGCCGAGTGTGACGATTAGGGGCGACACGTTGAGCCGCGCGATGAGCGCCCCATTCAGCGCTCCGCCGAGCAAGCTGATCGCAAGCGTGAGCAGCACCGCCCACCCGGCCGGCACGCCCGCGTCGCGCCATAGCCAGCCGAAACTGACTGCGCACATGCCGATCAGCGATCCCACCGATAAATCGATGCCGCCCGTGACGATTACGGGTGTAAGCGCCAGCGCGAGCAGCCCGATCTCCACGCCGAGCCGGATGCATTCGAAGAAATTTCCCCGCGAGAAGAAGTTCTGTCCCGTGACGCTGAACAATGCGATTTCGCATGCGATCAGAAGCGCGAGGATAATTTCCTGTTTGCCTTTGGTCATCGTGAGGCGAGCGCTTTCGTCCGCCGTGCGCTCATGGCATCCAGAAGAACCGTCACCAAGATGATCGCGCCTTGAATGGCTTTCTCCCAATACGGATTGATGCCTAAGAACGTGAGCGCCGGTCCAATGCTTCCCAGCAGCGCGACTCCAATCAAGGTGCCCGGCAAGCTGCCGCGGCCTCCGGTGATCGGCGTTCCTCCTACTACGACTGCCGCGATGGCCTTCAATTCCAGATTGTTGCCGCTATTGGCTGGCACGTCGGAGAAACGAACGGCATTCACTAATGCGGCCAGGCCCGTCAGCGCGCCGGTCAAGACGAATACCCAGAACACGACCTTTGTGACGGCGATGCCGGCCAGCCGCGCGGCTTCGCTATCCGATCCGGTCGCGTAGACCGCGCGTAGTGCCGCTACATTGCGCGAGGCCCACCATAAGGCTGCGAACAAGATCAGCGTCGATCCGACGATGGCGATTTCTCCGCCGAGTTGCCCTAATCCAAACCACTGGAAGCCAGCGGGCAGTCCTTCTACCCAGGCTCCGCCGGTGCTCCAGCGCAACGCTTCCCGCCAGGCCACCATCGTCGCGAGCGTCGCCACGATCGACGGAGCTTTTACGTAGGAGACCAATCCGCCGTTGACAGCGCCCAGGGCCGCGCCCGCAACGATGGCCACGGCGGCGAGCGGCAACATTGGGATTCCAGCCTTTGCCGCGAGCCCGCACACAATACTCACTACCGCGAATAAGGACCCGACCGAGATATCGATCTGCGCGACCACAATAACCAGCGTCATGCCCATTGCCACGAGCAGCACCGAGACGTTGGACAGCGCCAGATCGCGTAAGTTCTCCGCCGCAAAAAAACGCGGAACCGCCAATGCCAAGAAAATGTAGAGAACGGCGAGCGCGATCAAACCCGGCCATTCGCGGTCGGGATGAAATTTCATTGGACCGTCACCTGATGACCCAACGCCAGCTCCAAAACGTTGTACGGCGTCGCGCTCGCGCCATCCAGAACGCCGGCGATTCGGCCCTTCGCCATCACCGCGACACGATCGCTCATTCCCAAGATTTCTTCCGTATCGGAGGAAATCATGAGGATGGCGAGGCCGCTTGCAGCCAGTTGCCGGATGAGACGATAGATTTCCGACTTGGCGCCCACGTCGATGCCTTGCGTCGGCTCGTCCAGAATCAGAATTTTCGGATCGGTCATCAACCAGCGGGCCAGCGCCACTTTCTGCTGATTGCCGCCAGACAAATTCCCGGCGAGCGTTTCGGTCGACGGCGTCTTCACACCGAGGCGCGACACAAATCCGAGCGCCGCCTTCTGTTCCTCGGCAAAGCGTAGGAAACCACTCTTCGAAATGCTGCCAAGACTTGCCAAGGTTGTATTGGCGGCCACCGGCATGCCAAGAATCACGCCATGCCGGCGGCGATCCTCGGGCACATACGCAATTCCCAATCGAACGGCGTCCGCTGCGGAGCGAATATGAACTTTCTTTCCGTAGAGCGAGACTTCGCCGCCATCCATCGCGGCCAGACCGAACAACGCTTCCGCAAATTGCGTGCGTCCGGAGCCGACCAGACCAGCCAACCCGACGATCTCGCCTCGCCGGACGGACAAGCTGACGCTCTGCACTCCTAACGGGCGGCAGCTTAAGTCGCGCACTTCGAGCGCGATGTTGCCGGGCGATGTCTCGCCGGGCGGAAAAACCGTATCCAATTCTCTGCCTACCATCAGCCGGATCAGATCTTGTTTGGTTGTCCCGGCCATCGCGCGGGTTTCCACGCTTTGCCCATCGCGCAAAACGGTCACGCAATCGGCTATGCGGCCCAGCTCTTCGAAGCGATGGGAAATGTAGACAATCGCTACGCCCTTCCCGCGCAACTCTAAAATGATCCGAAAAAGATTTTCGGTGTCGCGATCGCCAAGCGACGCCGTGGGCTCATCCAGAATGAGGACCGAAGCGTTTGCATCGAGCGCCTTGGCAATTTCGACAAGCTGTTGCTGCGGCATGCTCAATTCGCCGGCGAGGGCGCCGGGCCGAATGTTGGCGCCGATTCGCTCGAGTAAAGCGGCCGCGTGGGTGCGCCGCGCACGCCAGTCTACCTTGCTCCACAAGCTGCCGGTTTCTTTACCTAGCGCAATGTTTTCAGCCACGGTGAGATCGGGAAATAAGGCAGGCTGCTGATAAATGGCGGCGATGCCGAGGGAGCGCGCCTTGGCCGGAGAATTCTGCTCGAGCAACTCGCCGCGCAGCCGGATTTCGCCCGCATCCGGCGCCACCGCGCCCGTGAATATTTTGATCAGCGTGGATTTGCCGGCGCCATTCTCGCCGACTAGCGCGTGTACCTCGCCTGCCGCCAAAGCCAGCGAAACGCCGCGCAGCGCACGCACGCCTCCAAACGATTTTTCAATGCCTCTCGCTCCGAGCATCGGCGCGGTTTTCACCACGGCTAAGTTAACATGAAGCCGGATTGTGACTGTCCCGTGAAAACGAACGGCCCGAAAACAAGTTGGTTTTATGCGTTCTTCTTCATCTCCGGTTTTTGCAGCCTCGTCTATGAGGTCGTATGGCTGCGCCTCGCGATGGCGAAATTTGGCATCACGACGCCGATGGTCTCGATTGTGCTCTCGGTCTTCATGGCCGGGCTCGGCCTCGGATCGTGGGCGGGTGGAATCTTCGTTCGCCGGTTTGACCGGTCCGCCGCTGTCCGTCCACTGCGGCTATACGCTTTAGTCGAGTTGCTGATCGGCCTTTCCGGTTTCCTGGCGCCGCTCACGATCAATGCCGGCGCCCGTGCGTTGACAAGCGCTGGAACAAGTTTGGTCTGGAACTCATCCAGTTACTACTTCGTTTCAGGCGCGTGGATCATGCTTGCGCTGCTGCCTTGGTGCGCTTGCATGGGCGCGACGTTTCCGTTCGCGATGGCCGCCATTCGCAAGCTTTCGAGCGGCGGATCCAGCCACTCCTTCAGCTATTTGTATCTGGCGAACGTGATGGGCGCGGTGCTCGGCACTCTGGTTCCCGCATTCTTTTTGATCGAGCTCTTCGGCTTCAAGGGGACGCTTCATATCGCCATCGCCCTGAACGTCGTGTTAGCGCTCACAGTGTTTTTATTCAGCCTCAGCGTGTCGTCTGGGCCTGTTGATGGAGAAACGCCAACCGCTGTAGCTTCGAGCGCTCCGCAAGCCGGCTCGCTGTGGCTTCTTTTCGCCACCGGCCTTTGCAGCATGGCGATGGAGGTGATTTGGATCCGGCAGTTCACTGTCTACCTCGGCAATGTCGTGTATGCGTTCGCGGTCATTTTGGCGATCTACCTTTCGGCTACATTTTTGGGATCGAGCGCATACCGCAAGTGGATAGGCTCGTCGGCCGCCACCGTGTTCAGCGCCGTCTGGATTCCGCTGGGGCTCGTCGCGTTGTTCCCATTATTGTTTGCGGACCCGCGGCTGCCGCTTCCCGAAGCGGGAGAAAGCGCGGCGCTTGGTCTTGCGTGGGGCGCCGTTCGCGCAGCATTGGGGATTGGTTTCTTCAGCGGAGCGATCGGCTTTCTCACTCCCATGCTGGTCGACCGGCGGTCTGGCGGCGATCCGGCGCGGGCCGGCGCGGCGTACTCAATTAACGTTTTGGGTTGCATACTCGGGCCGTTGCTGGCTGGATTTTTTATACTGCCTTGGGCCGGTGAGCGCTGGGGATTGTGCCTGCTCGCGCTTCCGTTATTCGCCATCGGTTTCTTCAGCGCGGCAGCGCGTCGCGCCGCTTTCGGAGGAACGATTGCCGCCGCCCTGTTGCTGGTGTTTCTGACGAAAGATTTCGGCTCCAAATTTCCTAAACGCATCGAGATGCGCGATCATACGGCCACCGTTATCGCCACCGGCGAAGGCATGGGCAGGCGCTTGCTGGTGAATGGCGTCGGCATGACGAAGCTCACGCCCATCACGAAAATGATGGTTCACCTGCCCTTGAGTTTTCGGCAAACGCCGGCAAAAAAAGGACTGGTGATTTGCTTCGGCATGGGCACCAGCTTTCGTTCGATGCTTTCTTGGGGAATCGATGCGACTGTGATCGAGCTGGTGCCGAGCGTCCCGAAGCTTTTCGGCTATTTCCATGAGGACGGGCCGGGACTTTTGAATTCACCGTTAGCTCATGTGGTGATTGACGACGGGCGCCGCTTCCTCGATCGCTCGCCGGAACAGTTCGACGTGATCGCCGCGGATCCGCCGCCGCCTATCGGGGCGCCGACTTCGAGCCTTCTCTATTCGGAAGAATTCTATGCCGTCCTCAAACGTCATCTGCGGCCGGATGGCATTGTGCAGGTGTGGTGTCCGGGCGGCGACACGTCGACGATGGCAGCGATTGCTAAGGCTCTACGCGGCGCTTTCCCTTACATCCGCGCCTATGAGTCGATTGAAGGATGGGGCGTTCATTTCCTCGTCAGCATGCAGCCTATCGCCGCCGCTACGCCGGCCGAGTTGGCGCATCGCATGCCCGCCAGCGCCGCCAAAGATCTCGTCGAATGGGATTCCGATGAAACTCCCCAAGAAATGTTCGACGATGTAATGAGCGACGGCGAGCAGCATCTGGACGATTTCATCAAGCTCGCTCCGTCGGCGCCGCCTATCCAAGACGATCGCCCGATCAACGAATATTTTCTGCTGCGACACGCCTTTAATCGGCCTTAAAGCCCCTGCAAGCATGGGTATGATAGGCGTACCGTGCGCCAAGTCAACCTCAATCCGCTGCGCGCAGCCTCGAATGAGACCGCGCGCGATATCAATCGCCGGATTGTCTTAAACCTGATTCGCACGGGCCAGCCCATTTCGCGAGCGGATCTGGCGCGCCGCTCCGGTCTGCAGCGCAGCACGGTCTCGCTGATCATCGAGGCGCTGATTAGCGACAAATGGGTGATCGAAGGTCCTATGGGCCGCTTGCCGCGCGGACGGCGCCCGACGTTTCTCGGCCTTAACGATCAACGCTCCGTCATTTGCGTCGACATCCGGCCATCGCGTATCACACTCGGAGTGGCGGATGTGAATGGCGGATTCACATCGCAGGAAGTACTTCCCACTCCGTCCGATCCCGCTGTGGCGGTAAAGGAATTGGCGCGCCGCATCCGCGCCATCGTGAAGGCACAGCCGCAGAAGGGCTTCGAAGGCGTTGGCGTGAGCCTTCCGGGACGTGTCGACCTGTCGACTCATCACTTGGTTTTCGCGCCTAATTTAGGTTGGCCACTTAGCGATCTGAAGACTCCGTTGGAACGTGCCACTGGTCTCGAAGTGGAGCTCGAAAACGCCGCTAATGCCTGCGCGCTTTCCGAGATGTGGTTCAATCCGACGCCGCTTCGCGATCTGGTGGCCGTCACCGTTTCGGAGGGAATAGGAACCGGCATTTTGGCTCAAGGTCAATTGGTGAGCGGCCGGAGCGGCATGGCCGGCGAGTTTGGTCACGTACCGCTCGACCCCGATGGTCCGCTGTGCAGTTGCGGGAGTAAAGGCTGTTGGGAAGTGCTCGCTTCGAATACGGCGGCGCTTCGCTACTATTTCGAATCGCGCGCGCGGAAGAGCCGGGCGGATTCGAATCGGTTAACTTTTCAGGATCTGCTACGGCTCGCCGAGCAAGGCGATGTGTTGGCCGGCCGGGCGCTGGATCGAATGGCGGCGCAACTGGGCCGCGGCGCTCGCATGATCGTAGGCGGCCTGGCCCCCGAGGCGATTATATTCATCGGAGAATTCACCGCCGCCTGGGAGCGTTTTCGTCCGATCATCGACGCCGAAATTCAGGCGCAAACACTTTCTGCCGCGCCCACGCTGTTGCTAACCGGACGCGACGGCGCCACTGCGCGGGTTCGCGGCACCATGGTTCTGGTTCTGCAAAAGCACTTTGGGGATCCCAAGTCCGCCGTTTCCAGTGAACGTCAAATCGCCCACTTGGGCTGAATCCAGCCAAGCGATACTGCCGTCATCACCAGCCCGACAATGGTGACGACCGCCGGCGACGCAACTGCAACCCAGCGGAAGAACGCCGAGCCGCCGGCCTTGCGCGCCGGCAGGAGATTCTTCGCGTAGAGCACTACGCCGCCGATCGCCATTAGGACCACGGCCAAGCCGAGGCTGAACGAAACGAGTAAGAGTAAGCCAAGGCCGGTGCGGCCCAGTGCGATTGCTCCCAATAAGAGCACCAACGCCGACTCGCACGGCACCAATCCGCCGCTCGCTCCCAACGCGGCAAGTCCACCCCAGGAGAGTTCATCGGGCACGTGGGAATGAGAATGGCCGTGTCCGTGATGATGGTGGTGATGATGATGCGCGTGGGCGCGCGCATGTCGAAGCCGTTTGTAAAACATCCATGCGCCGACTGCGACAATCGATAGACCGGAAATCGCTCCCAACCAGACCGTCACTTGTTCGGGGACGACGTAGCGGAATAGAAACAAGACGGCGATACCTAACCCGAACACCGCGATTGTGTGGGTGAATGTGACCATGGCGCCGAGAAAGGCAGCGTGCTTCAACGTGCCGCGCGATCCCACCAAGTAGGCCGCGACAATTGTCTTTCCGTGGCCCGGTGTGAGTGCGTGCGCCGCGCCCAATACAAAGGCGCTCAAAATCGCCACGAGCATCATCCATGGCGTGATCTTTTGTTCGTGCAGCAGCTTCGATAGAAAATCTCCGCGAACGACCGCGCCCGGTTGCGCGAGTGCCGGCCGAATGGCGATGGGCGCCGGGGCTTGTGGAATCGCCGGCGCCGCGGCGACCACGAGTTCGACTGCCTTCCATTTGAGCTCGGCGCTCAAATCCTGTGGCGGCGCAACTGTCGGATCGCTAGGGTATCGCGTTAGTCCGTGTGTGATGTCCTTGCCGGAGCCGATGACAATCTCTTTCCAGCCGGCGCGGTAGGGGAAGTTGCCGTCGGCATATTGCAGCTTGCCACCGCCCGCCGGAACGTGCGCCCGCGTGGTGATCCGCAAGATCGGCAAGTTGCCCGCGCCGTCCGCGATGACCAATTGAGCGGAATCGAATCGCGCCGCAGTTGCTTTGCCGTTCACGACGAAGGTCAAATGCCGGAGCCATTCGCGGCCCTGTTCATTTGCGTGCTTTTCCAATTCCACACGTGGAGCATCGCGTTCGAGCTTCCACGCGCGCAGCAATTCGAACGTCGGAATCTCCGCCAGATCGAGCGCGTACTCCACCTCAACGCCGCGCGCCGTGGTCTGCAATTTGGTGTAGTGACTGACGCTGAAATTGCCCATCGGATGCGCCCAAAGCGCACCGCCGATCAGCATTGCAAGAAAGATAAGTCTCTTATTCATGTGCTATTTGCGCGATTTCCTTCGCGTGACGGTAGAACACCGGCTCCGGCGTTCCGAGCCGCGTCGCCTTCGCCGATGCCGTTCGCGCTTCCTCTAAATGGCCATTCTTAAAGAGCACCCAACTGAGCGCGTCCCAGGTGTACACGTCGCCGCGAATCGGAAGCTCGGTTTGCATGAGATTGAGCGCTACGGCCAAGTCGCGCGAATGGTCGGCCAGCACCAGCGCCAGATTGCGATTCGTCTTTTCGTTCGTTACCTTGCCGAGCTTTTCAATCGTCTCGATCAATTCACGTTGCCCCTGCGATTTGGACGGCTTTCCGGCCGCCGCATACAAATCTTCAAGCGCGCCGGCGTATTCCACCATCGGCACCATCGACTGCGCTTTTTCGTAGTCGTGAATCGCGGCTTCGGTCTGGCCCTTCGCAGCTTCCACTCTTCCGAGCCCGGCGTAGGCGCGATGCAAGGCGGGGAACAAGCGCAAGGCTCCGAGATATGCCGCTGTTGCGTTATCGAACTTCCCGGTCTTGAAGTACATGTCGCCTAGCTCGGCGAAGCACCAAGCCGTATTCGCGGGAACGGCGTCGCCGGCAGCTACCGCCTCGCTCATCAGCGCGATGGCGCCGGCCGCGTCGCCGGTGACAAAACGAAAATAAGCCATGCGATCGTAACTCGCCAAATTGGGGCGTAGCGCAAACATCCGCGAGTAAGCCTGCCCGGCGCGCTCATACTCGCCGAGTTCCATCAGAGCGTCGCCCAGATTTCCCCAGGTGCCCTGATCGGAAGGGGCGTACTTGGCCATGTCCAGCGCGCGTTCCGCAACGGTTTTGAAATCGTGCCGTTCGAGATCGATCTCGTTCTGAAAACGCATGGCGGTAAAATTGCCACCGTCTCTTTCGAGAATTCCGTTCACCAGTTTCGAGGCTCGGTCGAGATACGTGAAGTCAGCCGACTCTCGCAGCTTCTGCAAGTAAGCCGGCACAAGTCCGGCTTCTAGCTTGAAATCGCCAGGCGACGCTTTGAGTAACGCTTCGTAGGTTTTGATGCGCTCGTCCGTCGTCGCTTGCGCGAACCGCTCGCGAGCGATGAGAGCGCCCGCTCCTATCCACAGCGCTAGCGTGATCCGCTTCATTTCGCGGCCGCCAATCTGGTTCTCTGCTTCAGTAGCCAAGCCTGTTCGTCGAGATCGTTAGGCGACGTGCGGCGCCTGGCCTCGTCCAGAAATTCGATCGCGCCTTCCGGATCTCCAATACGCTCGCGCACGGCGGCGGCCTTTGTGAAGCCCAGCGTGCTCCCCGGCCGCAGATCGAGAATCCATTGCGCGTCTTTCTCGGCTTCGGCGTTATTCCCTAGACCGAGATTGGCGTCGACCAGCAAACCCCAACCGGCGATGTCGTCCGGCGTCTTGTGGTTTAACTCGGCCGCCAGGCGTAGCGCCTCCTTGAAATCACCGCGACCCAACAAGACGGTCACATGAAGCTTGCGCGCGTCGTAGTTGTGGGGCGAAAATTCAAACGATTTATGCAGGGCGGCTTCGGCTTGGTCGAACCAAGTCGAAGCGCCGGTGGCGCGGCCTTGCCGGCAGAGCGCGAAGGCCAGGTCGTTAAAGGCTTGCCAGGATTTCGGGTCCGTCCGGACTCGCTTTTGCGCTACCTCGATGCGTTGCTCGGCCGGAGATGTTCCTCCGGCCAGCAATCGCAATGAAAGCAACGCCAGAACTAAGTGTCGAGGCGCTAACATGACCGCTCAATTGGTCGGACAGGCCGCCCCACCACCCATCGTGCAGCCCATTTCCCCCGGATCCGTGTGCCGCCGGTCGCGTCCGCTCTGCGCGAATGCGACGTAGGGAAACGTTTCTTGATACGGCAAGTCGTTCGTATTCACGCCATCCCCAATGCGATTGTTGGGCGCTATATTGAATGCCGGATTGAACACGCCTGCCACCGCGCGAGCCGCGATGTCGGTGACGTCGTCAGAAACGCGCCGGCCGTTCGGAAATCCCGCCGCATCCCCGGCGAGCAATCCCAATCTCCTCCGATTGACGGCCGCAGTCGGAGCCACTCCGGTGTTGAGCCGCAGCAAATCCGCCACCGGACCGCCCGGCGTTCCGGCAGCGGCAATCGGCGGCGCATAGGTGACGAGCGGCAAAAGGTCGGTGCGCGGCGGGTTAGGGACATTGATTCCATAGACGGCATTGAGAACTCGCGCGAGCAGCGGATCCAGATCAAAGTTCGCGAATTGCGAGTCGTCTTTGGGTTGGCTCATGCTCCAGTAGTCTTTGTATCCCGTGCCGATGATCAGCTCGTTGATCAGCGGGTTGCCCATGCGCTGAATTTGCGCGAATGTGCCGGAAGACGCCGCGGGGAGAGGGGCCCGCCGGACCAAAGTGCGCGGCCGGGCGGTCGTGCCCCAAGCGCCGATCGTCGCCGCCGGATCGGTTGCGGCCACTTTCGTGCCGGTGCGGGTCAGCATTGTGATCGGAACCTCAATCGCAATGGTGTTCACGTTGTACCCGGATACGAAGTCCGGGGCGGTATTGGTGTGGTCGTCGGCGTCTTGTGCGGGCGAGAGAACGCCGCCACCGGCGCCGGTCCGGAAATTCAGCGAGTCGAACGCCGCGCCGAGGTCGATATAAAAAGGATCGTCCACAGTGCCCGCAAAGACGCGCATCCCATTCCCCAGGTTATAGACGCCCTGCGCCGCGAGTGCGGGGTAGTTTGGCATCGTTCGAGGGCCGACGTTGCTCGGGACCGCAAATAGCGGAGCGCCGGACTGGTTTGTCAGCGGCGTGCTGACGCCGTTCTTGACCATCGTTATCGTGAATCGCTGCCGCAGGCTGAAGCCTTCCGACCCTGACCCATCCAACGCCGTGATCGCGGGCGGGACGATCGGGGTTCCAGGAGCCACTCCGGTGGGCGAGTTAGCTGGCGCGTTAATCCCGCCGCCGGCGCCTACAAAGCCTGTAAATACGTTGGGAGCGCGAACCTCGGTCTGGAACTGAAACAGGAATGTGACGTCTTCCAGCGCGTCATTATTGTTATCGATCCGGATCGCGTACTGGATCGTATCGTCAAACGGGAAATAATTGGGTCCGTTGCCCGGCTCGAGCAGGGGATCCACATTCAGCAGGAGCGTCACTTTCGATGGATCGTCGTAACTGACGAACGCAAAGAAGTCGGTGATGTCCGCCTTATGATCTAGCGCGGTAATCGGCGCTTCCCGGTGGCTCGCGGCGAATCCCTGCTGTGGAATCGCGAGGCCCGCGGCCAGCAGTACGGAAAGAATGCTCTTCCTATTCATAAATCCCTTTCTTAAGCAACGCTCTTAAAACAAGAACAAGTCCCAGACCTGAACCCATCAGTGAGAATGCAAAAGGCTCCGGTACTGCCGAAACCGACCGTGCCGTGAACTGATCCGCAAAACTGCCGCCCGAGGCCGAACCACCCAAGCCGCCATCCAGAGTGAAATCGTCAGTGATGCTCAGCAAACCCACGCCTGCGAACGAAGCTGAGTCGGTCTGTTGAAGGCCATCAAGAGTCACCAGAGCTCCGGGCGTGGCCGCGCAGCCGGTTACGCCGTCCGGTCCAAACGTGCCGCCCGCGCAGTAATTTTGGATATCCGTCACCGCGCCGTCGCCGGTCTCCGACGACCCAGCCAAGGCGATGGAACTGCCGGTGTAGGAATTTCCGGAGATCTGGTAGGTAAAGATCGACTCGAATAGCGAGCCTGGCCCGGCTGTCTGCGTGGTTGTGGCGGTAAACCCGAAGCTGGTGGTCCCGCCAAAGGGCGTGATCGCGAGCGCCGACGTCGCGATCGTCGTTGCGCCGGCGGTTCCGCTTACTGTCTGAAACCCAAATAAAGTGTTGCTACCGATGGTGCATCCGCTCGCCCCTAACGCGATATAGCTGGCGAGACTGCCATTGCCGCACGGCGCCGCGGAACTGAGCCCGGCCGTGGCCATGACGGCCGAAATTATAATAAGGTACGCCTTCATCCAGTCCTCCTGTGTCTCTATCTACGAAGTTGCGCCGCTGCCGGATTGCTATTGCGCCAGAAAAAGTGCGAGTTTCATCCGCGCGCTCGTGTTACTCGTAAATAAAAGCGCGCTCCCATTTCCATGCACATACCCGACGGGTATCTCAGTCCGTCCACCTGCGCCGGTTTCTATGCCGCCGCCGCGCCGTTTTGGTACATAGCGCTGCGGCGTGTCAAGACGGCCTTAGCGACCCGTGCGATTCCGCTGCTCTCGGTGTTTGCCGCCTTCTCGTTCCTGATCATGATGTTCAATTTGCCGCTGCCTGGTGGCACCACCGGCCACGCGGTGGGAATGGCAATCGCGACTATCGTGCTCGGCCCGGCGATGTCGATCCTGGCGATCTCGATCGCGCTGCTGGTCCAGGCGCTCTTCTTTGGAGACGGAGGTATCACCGCCTTTGGAGCCAATTGCTTCAACATGGCGATCGTCGGCTCGCTTACGGCGTTCTGTGTGTACCGCCTAGTGGCATGGAATGCGGAAATCACGTCAATGCGTCGTGTGATCGCCGCGGGATTGGCTGGCTATGCCGCAATCAACGTCGCCGCACTCTGCGCGGCGATCGAATTTGGAATTCAGCCGCTGCTGTTCCATGACGCTTCCGGCGCTCCGCTCTACGCGCCGTATCCGTTGAGCATTTCAGTTCCAGCAATGATGCTTGGCCATCTGACCTTCGCCGGTCTTGCCGAAGCGATCGTTTCGGCCGGAGTCGTCGGCTATCTCCAACGCGCCTCTCCGGAAATCCTCGAATCCGCCGTGTGCGATACCAAGCCAGTGAAAAACCTGTGGGTGGGTCTTGCGCTGCTCGCGGCTCTGACACCTCTCGGCATTCTCGCCGCCGGTGGCGCTTGGGGAGAATGGAAGATCGACAGCTTTCCGCGCCAGGTTCCAGCCGGCCTCGCCCGCTGGTCGTCGGTTTGGAAAGCTCCGTTAGCCGATTACGCACCCGGTTTCATTGCTGACCCTCGGCTCGCCTATTTTTTCTCCGCCGCGGCCGGGGTTGCGCTCATCGCCTTCGTCACGCTGTTCGTGAAATGGATTTTCGGGCGCGGCCGCCGGCGAAGTTTTGTCGAACAGACTATTCATCGCATGCTCGAAGCCATTCAGGAGGCATTCTTCGCCGAGGACATGGCGCAGCGTGCCGGCTTACTGCAGAGTCTGGATCCGCGCGTGAAATTAGCTGGCTTTGCCGCGCTGGTGGTCAGCGCGGTCGCGGCCCGCCGGCTGTGGCTTTTGGTAGCTCTGTTTTTGCTTGCCATCGCGTTGGCGATTCTTTCGCACATTCCGCTGCGGCTTCTTATAGGCCGCGTCTGGCTGCCGGTTCTCGCCTTCACTGGCGCTATCGCTTTGCCCGCGATTGTGTTGGCGCCGCACGGCGCGAAGAGCGCCGCATTTTTGGTCCTGCGCGCGGAAACAGCCGCTTCTTTCGCGTTCCTGCTACTCCTCTCGACGCTGTGGAATCGGCTGCTTTACGCCTTCCGCTTTTTTCGGGTTCCGGCGCTGGTGGTGGGCGTTCTGGCCATGACCTATCGCTATATCCTGCTGTTCCTCGAAACTGCGCGCACGATGCTCGAGGCGCGGCAAACCAGGCTGGTTGGGCGGCTCGAACCTGCCCAACAGCGCCGCCTTGCGGTGTCGAGCGTGGGAGTGCTTCTTAATAAGACTTTTCAACTGGGCGGCGAAGTCCACACCGCCATGCTGGCGCGCGGCTTCCGCGGCGAACTGCGCCTGCTCGACCATCCGCGCCTGACGAACGCCGGCTGGCTGCAATTGTGTGGGATCGTAGGCGGCGCATCTTTGACTCTGTGGTTGGGACGCTAGCGCTCGATGCCCCTGCCCTTCCAAGTCTCCGGCGCTTCGTACTTCTACAACGGCCTCGAAGCCTTGCACGATCTATCGCTCGAAATCGGGACCGGCGAGCGAGTGGCCCTGCTCGGCGCCAATGGTTCGGGGAAATCCACTCTGCTTCGATTGCTCGCCGGATTGAGTTTCCCGCGATCCGGCGGCGTCTTCTTCTTTGGCGAGCCTCTGACCGAACCGCGCTTACAGGAGGAGGAGTTTTTCTTCGACTTCCGCCGCCGCGTCGGCGTGGTCTTTCAGAATCCGGACGTCCAGTTGTTCAACCCGAGCGTTTTCGATGAAGTGGCCTTCGGGCCGCTGCAACTTGGCTGGCCCACCGATCGGATTCGGGAACGCGTTGGCGAAATCCTCGATCATCTCGACATTGAACCGCTCGCGAACCGCCCGCCGCATCGTCTTTCCGGCGGCGAAAAGAAACGCGTGGCGATCGCTTCCGTGCTCGTCCTCGATCCGGAAATATTGATCCTCGATGAGCCGCTGGCCGCGCTCGATCCGGTCAGCCAGAACAAGATTTCCGAACTACTGGCGTCCTGGTCCGACGGTTCGAAGACCGTGATCATGGCGACTCACGATCTGGACGCGCTCGAAGAAATCGCCGATCGCTGCGTGGTTCTCGAAAACGGGCGGCTTGCCGGTATTGGAAAGCCGCTCGATGTTCTGCACGACCTTCCACTGCTCGAGCGCGCGCGGCTGATCCGTCCACACCGGCATGTCCACCGTGCTCCGATCTCCGCATCGCATCCGCACGTACACGCTGAAGATCTTGAAAAAACCTAAGGCTCGTAGTAACCGCTTCGAGAGCTGATTTTCAAACCGGAATCGTGCGTGGAAACGGCTACCGGATGGAACCGCTTGGGCCCTTCGCGCACGGCCTTGGGGTAGAAACCCAGCAGGTACTGCGTTCTGAGCTCCTGAATAATATCGGCGAACGCCGCGTCGAGTTGTGTGAAGCTTTCGGGATAGAAAATCCGGCCGCCTGTCGAAGCCGCCAATGTTTCGAGCGCATGTTCGCCGCCCGTGTTGCGCCCCGCCTCATTGGGAATCGGCACGACGACAATTGGATACAGCACGGCGTCAGCTCGCTGCGCCGCAGCCAGCGCATCTTCGTAGTGTTTGTAGCTGGTGGTGTCGCCACCATCGGTTACGACGATGATGACGTGCCGCCCTTCGCGCTCGCCCAGCGTATCGCCGGCCAGATAGATCGTGTCGTAGAGCGACGTGCCGCCTTCTCCGCGCAAGGCGTGCAACACCCGCTCCGCTTGCTTGCGATTGCGCGTAAAGTCCAGTTCCAGACTGGTATGCCAATTGAAACTGAAGAGCGCGAAGGCGTCGTCCGGATTGCCCGCTCCAAGCAGCGCAGGAAGAAAACGCGCCACCGATTCCACTTCGTAGCGTAGGTCGATTCTCGTGCTCCCGCTGGTATCGATCAAAATGGCTACTGAAAGGGGCAGCGAAGTGTTGCGCTCGAAGACCGCGATCTCCTGCGGCACGCCGCTATCCGCCACCCGGAAATCCTGCTTGTTGAGATGCGTGAGGATTGCCCCGGTCGCGTCGCGCACCGAAACCAGCAGCCGGACCAGGTTCACTTTGATCGCGAAGGTGGGCTCGTCGGCCGGCGGTCTCACGGGGTTTGCGGGCTTGAACTGCCCCCACGCCAGGGCAGCTCCGCAAAACAACAGGAAGCCGCTACGGTGTAAGCAGGCGTTCATCCCATTCCCCATCCACCCAAACAGCGCCATCGGCAAAATATTCTTTCTTCCAGATCGGCACTTCGCGCTTCAATCGATTGATCCCCTCGAAGGCCGCGTCAAAAGCCGCCTTCCGGTGCGGCGCCGTCGCTACCACCGCCACGCTTGCTTCTCCGATTTCAAGGCGTCCCAGCCGGTGCAGCATGCCGATTCTGCCGATTGCGAATTGCGCGGCGATCTCGCGTCCGATTTGCTCCATGCGCACCCGCGCCATCTCTTCGTAGCATTCGTATTCCAGATAAGTAGTGGCCCGTCCCTGGCTGTTATTGCGTACCACGCCTTCAAACACTACGACCGCGCCGTCCTCGGGCCGCTGCAAAGTCTGCGCCAGAGCGCGCGCGTCGATCCGCTCGCGCGTGATGCCGAATACGTGACCATCGACCGACCCCCCGCTGACGGGCGGCAAGAACGCAATCTCGTCGTTGTCGGCGAGCACGGTGTCCGCCCGGGCGAACTCCTGATTCCTTGCAAATAAAGTCGACGAGCGCCTCTCGCCCAGGGTTTCGAAGCGTTGCGAATAGAGGGCAAAAACGCCCTCGAGGGTGGTACCAGCGGGAATTTCCAGCGCCTCTTCCGCGCGTCCGGCAATATCTTTCAAAGCTCCAAAGAAGAGCACCCGCACACGCATGACTCAAATCTAACAAGCGGATAGGATAGAGATAGCTCACATGCTGCACGTTGTTCTGCCGGTTGGTCTGCTGCAATGTAACTGCTCGATCTTCGGCGACGAAAAAACGCTCGAAGCGATCGTGATCGATCCCGGGGACGACATCTCCAAGATTACGGCCATTTTGGACCGCCACCAGCTCAAGGTCAAAGCCATTGTCATCACGCATGGCCACATCGATCACGTCGCCGGCGCGCAGAAACTGCGAGCGTTGACCGCGGCGCCGGTCTATATGAACGAGCGCGACAGGGAGCAACTCGACATGCTCGACGTGCAGGCCGGCTGGCTGGGCGTGGCAACGCCGCCCAAGGTGGAAATTGACGTTTTGGCTACCGACGGCGCGGTGCTCCAGCTGGGTGGAGTCGAGTTCGAAGTGCTCCTCACACCCGGTCACACGCACGGCAGTCTATGTCTTTGGATTCCGCAGGAGAAGAAGCTGATCGCCGGCGACACGTTGTTTCGCGATTCCATCGGCCGGACCGATCTGCCCGGCGGCGATGGCGCGAAGATCCTGGCCTCGATCAAAACCTGCCTGCTCCGGCTGCCCGATGAAGTTGTCGTCTTTCCGGGTCACGGCGAGAGTACAACTATCGGGCGCGAGAAGCAGCACAACCCATTTCTGCAGCGGATCTAGGGACGGAAAGTCAGCTCTCGCATGCAGATACCCACTTGGCCGCGCGCCGACGAACGGGAAGCCGAGCTGCTTCGCATGGTTCTCGATAGCCCGCAGTGGGGCGGCTTTCATCCTTTCGTCGCCGAATTCGAACGGAGCTTCGCCGCCTATCAGCACTGCCGATACGGTATTGGCGCGATGAACGGCAGCGTCACGCTAGAACTCGCGCTCGAGGTTCTGGGGATCGGACCGGGCGACGAAGTGATCGTACCGGCCATCTCGTTCATCACGACCGCGACTGCCGTCTCGCGCGCCGGCGCGACGCCGGTGTTTGTCGATATCGAAGCCGATTCCTATAACATCGATCCACACCGGGTGCGCGAAGCTGTCACGCCGAAAACGAAAGCCGTGATCCCGGTGCATTTTGGCGGCGTGATTTGCGATGTGAAAGCGTTACTTGAGATTTGCCGGGAGTATGATCTCGTGCTGCTCGAAGATGCGGCGCACGCGCATGGCTCCGAACACGACGGCAAACGCGCCGGCAGCTTCGGCTTGGTTGGCTCCTTCAGTTTTCAGAACGGCAAGGTGCTGACCGCCGGGGAAGGCGGGATGCTCGTTACGTCCGACGACAGCTTTGCCGAGCGCGCGCGTTCGATTGCCAATTGCGGGCGAGTGCCGGGCCGCAGCTTCTATGAGCATCACGCGTTGGGAACGAATTTTCGGCTTTCGGCACTGCACGCAGCGATCCTCGTGGCGCAATTTGAAAGATTACCGGAGCAGATTCTGCAAAGAGAGACTAATCTACGTATTTTGAAGAACTTAACGGGAGATATTAAAGAAATAGTTTGGCAGATTCAAAGCCCCGAACAAACCCAAAATGCGCACTATCTGGTGACCGGCCGCGCGGATTGCGGAACGCGCAACGAATTTTGCCGCAGGCTTGCGGCGGCGGGCGTTCCCGTCACGCCGTTTTATCCGCATACTCTTTATCAGAATCCGGTGTACCAACGCGAAAAATGCCGCGTGATGCCGTGTCCCATTGCCGAAACGAGAATCCACGATTCGTTCTGGCTGAGTCATCGCGCATTTCTCGCGCCGCAAGAAACAATTCAGGAAATTGCCGACGCCCTGCGCGCGGCGGTTAGCGCTTCGCGGGTTTCTGTTCTTTCGTAGCCGGTGTGACGCGCTGGCCGGTTACCTTGAACTGAGTATCGTGCTCGTGCAAAAATCCGAGCTTCTGCAGTTCGAGCTCTTGCGTGCCCGGATCGTTCTTCAGCCGCTCGATGAGTTTCTTCTTCTCATCCACGTCGCGCGAAAGGGTGGCGTTCTCTTCCTCGAGCATGCGGATTTGCTTGCGCTTTTCGGCGAGCGCACTCAAGCCTTGCGGC
>Ga0193753_10001051_pt1 | contig 24547 bp, 21 predicted proteins | sample H1c2metaG_FD_144925 | JGI IMG/M metagenome (GOLD analysis project Ga0193753, IMG submission 144925) | Soil microbial communities from a riparian zone of the East river system, Colorado, United States - H1c2 | ecosystem: Environmental > Terrestrial > Soil > Riparian zone | place: USA: East... | reverse complement strand
GCTGAGTGTCGGCGACGCGCGCGGCGGGCAGTCCGATGTACGAGCCCACGTAGAACAACAGCGAGAAAGGCACCAGGAATTTGAGCGATGCCAGCATCCACACCCAATGGCGCAGCGCCGCGCTGTTGGCGCGCAACGCCAGCGTGATCAACCAGGCGCCGCCGCAGAACAGAGTCGACTGCCAGAGGTGGTTGATCAGCCCGGAGATCATTTTCCCTTGTCCTTCGAAGGAGTGTCCTTCGCGGCCGGGTCTTTCGCGGTGTGGGCGCGCAGCAGCTTCTGCGCCTCGTCGATGTCTTCGCTCGAAATCTTGCCCATCTCGACCAGGTGGGCCATGACAGGACGCGCATTGCCGCCGAACAACCCGAGCAGTTCCTTGAGAAGCCGCGTCTGCACGGAGGCACGCGAGGTGGTGGCCTCGAACACGTGCGCGTTGCCTATCTTCTTGGTCCGGCGCACCGCGCCCTTGGTTTCGAGCCGGTACACCATGGTCTGCACCGTGGTGTAGGCAGGCCGGTCACGCTTGACCACGGCCTCGTGGATCTCGCGAATGGAGCAGGCTCCGCGGGTCCACAGTTCGGCCATGATGCGCAGCTCGAGTGCGCTCAACTTCGGTTCGGTCACGCGGCCTCCACGACTACAACTGCGGTCGACTCTATGACAGATGTAGTAGGGAGTGCAAGAGGCGTTTCACGCCTGCAGAAAAGCCTCACCCCGCGCGGGGAACGTCGAGTGCTTCGCTGTTTTTGACAGAAGGCGGATCGTTGCTGCGGCGCCCCTGGAACGCGGCGATGGTGTTGCGACCCTGCTCCTTCGCGGAATACAGCGCGGCGTCGGCTGCTTCGAACAGCTGGTCGGCGCTTTCGAAACGGCCGCTGGCCTGGCACGCGTAACCGATGCTCACCGTGACGGTTTCCTCGCCCGTCAGCGTGTGCTGTACCGCGGCGCGCAGGCGTTCGGCCAACACCGCGGCCGACGCTTCGGAGGTGCCCGGAAGAATGGCGCAGAATTCGTCGCCGCCGTAACGGCAGGCGATGTAGGGCTTGCGCGCATGCTTGCGCAACGCCTGCGCCACGGCCTTCACGGCCTCGTCGCCTTGCGCGTGGCCATGCAGATCGTTGTAGAGCTTGAACTGGTCGATGTCGATCACCAGCAGCGACAGCGGTTGGCCGTTCTGGACCGCGCGCGTGAATTCGGCGGGAAGGTTGACGTCGAACTGCCGGCGATTCCCCAGCAGCGTCAGCGGGTCGGTGCGGCTCTGGTGCTGCAATTCGCTCATGCGACTGGAGAGCGTCATGGAGAGCAGGATCATTTCGACGAGCGCGCCCACCTGCCAGCTGTGCTGCGTCACGAACGTGTGCGGCACCAGTCCGAAGTTCTTGAACAGGAATACGACGGAGCCGCACAGGAAGGCGCCCCACGCAATGACGTAGAAGCGCGCCGGACGCGAACCCGACAACAGGCTGATCATGCCGAGCGCGATCATGAAACAGACGGAGACGAGGATCAGGAACGTGACGGGCCTGACGAGCACGGCGTACGGGAACACCGGGATCAGCGTGATGGCGATCAGCGCCATGGCCTGCAGCACGCGCGCCACGACGAACAAGCGTGGCGTGTAGTCACGCGCGCGCAGGATGGTCAGCGAGAACTGCAGCGCAGTGATCAACGCGAGATTCAACAGCACGATGAGCGCGGTGTTGCCCCAGCGTGGGCTGTCGGGCCAGAGATACTGGAACGCGAAGCCCGTGTTGACCGTCATGTACAGGCCGAAGGTGGCGACGTAGGCGAAGTACGCGAGGAATGCGCCATCGCGCACCGCAAGAAACACCAGGCCGCTCCACACCAGCAGCATGAACACGCAGCCGAAATACACACCGTAGGCGAGCTGCTCCCGGCTCAACTCGCCCGCGAGCTCGTTGGGATCGAGCAGCGACAGGTTGATGTCCACCGGACCTTGCGAGGCGTAACGCAGATAGAACGTGCGGTCGCTGTTGGCCGGCAGCGTGAGCGGGAACAGGAAGTCGCGATGCTGCACGTCACGCGAATCGAAAGGCCTGCGGTCACCGGTTGAATGAACACGCCAGCCGCCGTCGGCGGCGGGTTCGTAGAGATCCAGCAGGTCGATGAGCGGATAGTCCTGCCGCAGGTAGACGAGCCGGCTCGCATCGGAGGGGTTGCGAACCGTGACCCGCGCCCACCAGGCGGAGGAGGAGAAGCCGATGTTGGTCGACTCGAGCGTGGTGGAGATGAATCGTGCATCGACCGGCGCGGTGCTCACGGTGGCGACGTCGAGGTTGCCGACGCGATCCTCGAGGAGCTCGAGCGCATCACCCAGCTTCTCGACGCGCACCGGGGCGCCTGGATCGACCGTGATGACGGCCGGAGAATCCCCGAGAACCGGGATTGGTAGACAGCTAACTAACAGGATGAGCAGCGATGTCCACGACGTACGGGTACTTGCAACACTTCCGGGCCGGTTCACAATCGCTTCCTGCTGCATGAATCTTTGTTTGTAGTATGCGTCAGATCGTCAAGGGAGTAACGCGATGCGGCGATTGCTGAAGTGGCTAGGCGGCCTGCTGGTGCTCGGAGCGGTGGCGGGAGCGGCAATGTATGGGTGGTTCGTGTTGTGGCCGGTACACAGCATTCCCGCGCTCGAACACGTCGATGAGTACGTCTGGCTGGACCAGGGCTGGGGCCAGGGGCAGAACACGCCGCTGCGCGAGCACTATTACTACACCGCGCAGGGCACTTCGATGCCGCAGGGCGCCTCCGTGGGTGCGGTGCGCTATAGCTGGTTCGTGAACCTGGAGAAGCCGCTGTCGCAGGAACGCTTCGCCGCACCGGATCACATGCGCCGCTGGCGCTTCCTCGTGGACCCGGCGCCCACGCCGGCCAATCCCGACCAGCTTCCCATCGGCTTCACGCGCCATTTCGATCCGAACATCGGCGAGGACGTGCTCGACATCACCTGCGCGGCCTGCCACACGGGCGAGATCCACTACACGCAGGGCGGCAAGACCCGCGCCATCCGCATCGACGGCGGTCCGGCCATGCACGCGTTCACCGACATGTCGCGTGGCAACTTCGCGCCCATGCTGGCGGCGTCGTTGCTGGGCACCGCCCTCAATCCATGGAAGTTCGACCGCTTCGCGCAAAAGGTGCTGGGCGCAGGCTACCCCGAAGCCAAGCCCAGGCTGAGGAAAGCGCTGCTTGCCACTCTCAAGGCCATGAGTGCCAGCGGCCAGAACCGTCGCGCCGACGAGCTCTACCCCGTGCACGAGGGCTTTGGCCGCACCGATGCGCTGGGCCGCATCGGCAATACCGCGTTCGGCGATCACCTCTCCGCGTCTAACTACCAGGTTGGCGACTCGCCGGTGAGCTACCCATACGTGTGGAACATCTGGAAGTTCGACTGGGTGCAGTACAACGGCTCGGTGTCGCAGCCACTGGCGCGCAACGTGGGCGAGGCTCTTGGCGTTGGCGCCATCGTGCCGCTGACCAGTGCCGTGGGACGGCCGCTGCCGCCCGATGCGCGCTTCCGCACCTCGGTGGACATCCGCGGCCTGCATCGCATCGAGCAGACGCTGCAACGGCTGCGCCCGCCGGACTGGCCCGAGCAGATCCTCGGCGCCGTCGATCGTGACAAGGCCGCGCGCGGCAAGGTCCTGTTCGAACGGCACTGCCAGGAATGCCACGGCCCGCACCTGGCCGAGGCCGAGCGCACGCTGGCCAATGCACCGCTCAAGCCGAGCGGTCTCGAGTGGCGCATGGAAGTGATTCCGCTCGAGCACATCGGCACCGACCCGAATGCGGCCATGGGCTTCATGAACCGGCGCTACGACCTGTCTGCCGCCGGGCTCTCGAACGCGGAGCTGCAGGCCGCGCTGCGGCCCCTGCTCACGCGTCAGCTGCTGCGCGACGTGCGCTTCCGCCTGCGCGAGGTCGTGCGCCTGAGCACAGACCAGGGCGCAAAGATGCCGAGCCTGCCCGCCTCGCTCGGCAAGCTTTCGGAACTCGCGAAGGCTTATCCCGATCTGGAGTCAGCGGCGAATCCCGCGATTCCCACCGAGCTGTTCGCGGCGATCGATGCGGCCATCGTGCCGCCGCTGCCCGTGCCGGCGCAGTTGCCCGACGTCGACTGGCGACCGGCGGATCCGCTCAGCTGCGCACTCGAGTGTCACCTGGTCAATCTGCTGTGGGATCTGCGCAAGGGCAGCGGGAATATCGACAGCACGCTGGCCGCGCTCGATGTGAAGAGTCTCACCGAAGGGGTGGCGCTCAATCTCGTCGGCATCATGATCAAGAACCGCTTCTATGCCGACAATGGCGTGGACTATGAAGCCCAGCAATGTCTCGAGGGTTTCGGAACGCTCGATCTCCCGCAACAGATCGCCGGCTACAAGCCGCGGCCGCTCGAAGGCGTCTGGGCCACCGCGCCTTTCCTGCACAACGGTTCCGTGCCCACGCTGTATCAGATGCTGCTTCCGCCCGCGAAGCGCGACGCGAAGTTCTTCGTGGGCCGGCGTGAATACGATCCGTTGCACGTGGGCTTCGTGACGACGCCGGATGACGATGGCGACGATGACGGCTTCTGGCTCGACACCTCGATTTCCGGCAACCACAACATGGGTCATGCCTTCGCGGCCGACGCGGCGACCTGGGCGAAGCATGTGCAGGATCCGAACGCGAATCCATTGCCGGGCGGCGTCATCGGGCCTGAGTTCACCGACGATGAGCGCTATGCCATCGTCGAGTACCTCAAGGTCCATCGCGACCTGCCGGAGACTCCCGCCGACTATCAACCCCCGCAATGCCGGCTTCACGGGGAATTATTGTGAGTGAGTCGTCGGGCGCGTCGCGCGCCGACGAATACAGCCCGGACTTTACCGCGGTCGAAATCGCGGAGATGGCGTGGATCCGCGAGCGCGAGCGGCCACGGACTCAGTGCCGCCCGATGCACCGCTCCTGGGGCTCGCGCTGTCGGGTGGCGGCATCCGCTCCGCCGCGTTCAACATGGGTGTGTTGCAGGTATTGGCGCGCAGCGGGCTGCTGGCGCGCACCGACTATCTATCGTCGGTCTCCGGCGGTGGATACATCGCGTCCTGCCTCACGTGGCTTCGGGCGCACGTCCCGGCGAGCTCCGGACTGCACCTGGGCGACGTGCCGCTGGCGGACGGCACCGGCACGGTGCTGGACTGGCTTCGCGCCCACGGCCGCTACCTGATCACGGGCAACGGCCTGTCGGGGTGGACGCTCGCGGCCACCATCCTGTCGGGCACCTTGCTCAACCTGTTCGTGTTGCTGCCCGTCTTCCTGCTGCTGATCGGGCTCGCCTCCGGCGACTGGTTCGAGTTCCGCTGGCCGCCCGAACTCAAGATGCCGGGCGCGGGAGCCGTGCCCGCGCATGATGGGTTCATGCTCATCGCCATCGCCGGCATCGCGCTGCTGGCGCTCTATCTACTGGCGACGCTGGCGTTCGCGCTCAGCACGGTGTTGCCGCCCCTGCGCCAGCTCAGCGCCGGGCAATACCTGCGGCAGCGGCTGGGGCAACTGCTGGGAGGTGGACTCACCTGCATCGCCATTGGCCTGCTGCCGGTGCTTTCGGGCATCGAGGAAACGGTCGCTCATTTCCTGCGCGTCGACTTCGCGCAGGAAATGACGCGGCATCTCACCTGGATCGTGCCGCTGATCACAGGCATCTTTTCCGTGCGGCAGGCTAACAAGCAGGGGAGGCACGCCGGAACCTTCGCGGTGGCCGGGCTTGCGCTCGTGCTCTGCGGGTTGTTCACCGCGCTCTACCACCTTGCGCACCACACCAATCTGCTGGCGACGCCCGCGTTCATGGCCTGGCTTGCCGCGTCGGCGCTGTTTGCGCTGGTCTGCGACATCAATGCCGTCTCCATGCACAGCTATTACCGCAGCCGGCTGGCCGAAGCCTTCCTGCCAGAAGTGGGTGACGATCACGAGGCTTCCGGAAATCACCCGATGCTGTTCCGGCTGACCGACGTGCGCGCCGCCGCAGGCGGGCCGTTTCACATCATCAACACCACGCTGAACACGACGAGCTCGACGAACGCCAAACTACGCGCGCGTAACGGCGAGAACATGATCCTGACGCCGTTGTACTGCGGATCGAGCGCCACCGGTTACCGGCGCACGTCGAGTTACCTGCGCGGTGAGCTCACGCTGTCGACGGCGTTCTCGGTTTCCGGCGCCGCGGTGGACCCCGACACCTACGCGACGAAATCGCGCGCGGTCAGTTTTCTCATGGCGTTGCTGAATATCCGACTCGGAATCTGGGTCGCCAATCCGCGCCATGAACCGCGACGCCTTCGCTGGCCGGCCTGGTATCACCTCATGATGCGCGAGATGTTAGGCGTGGGCCTCGACGAGAAAGACGGGCGCATTCATCTCGCCGACGGCGGGCATTTCGAAAATCTCGGCCTGTACGAGCTGCTGCGCCGCCGCTGCCGCTACATCATCGTCAGCGATGCCGGCGCGGACCCGGACACCACGCTCGCCGACCTGGGCCAGGCGGTACAGCGCGCGCGCGCGGATCTCGGCGCCAGCGTCGACATCTGCGCGGACGGGCTCGCCGACGGCGGCGCCGGGCTGCGCGAGCACGCGCACCTGGTCGGACGCGTGAGCTATGCCGATGGGAGCCACGGCGAAATCCTCTATCTCAAGGCGCTGTTGCGCAAGAACCTGGGCGCCGACATCTACGGCTACTGGCGCACGAATCCCGAGTTCCCGAACCAGCCCACGTCCAACCAGTTCTATGGCGAGATGCAGTTCGACAGTTATCGTGAGCTGGGACGCGAGCTCATGAGTGGCATCGTGGGAGCCGAGGTCAACGGCGACATCGAGCGCGTGTTCGCGCGTTGGCGCACCTAGAAGCAGTCTTTCAGCGGCAGCGCCGGATCGGAGAGTTTCGCCAGGTCCGGCCGCGCGCGCACCGGGATCAACTTGCGAGCCGCCATCTGATCCTTGGTGTGATTCACGGTTTCCACAGCGATGAGCTCGCCGTCGCGCAGATAGCAGACGCTGAAGGCACGGCTCGCCGGATCGCCTCGCAGCACCACTTCGTCATGCGCTGCGGACAGCCCCACGATCACCATCTTGAGATCGAACTGGTCCGACCAGAACCAGGGCACCTTGTCGTGGACGGTCCGGATTCCCAGCATGTTGAGCGCCGCGCTCGCGCCTTGTTCGAAGGCGTTGTCCACGGATTCGAGACGCACCCGCGTTCCATAGTGAATGCTTGGATGCCGCGCGCAATCGCCGGCCGCCCAGATATGGGGATCCGACGTCCGGCAGTATTCGTCGACCAGGATGCCGTTGTCGCAGTCGAGGCCGGCGGCGCGCGCCAAGGCATCGGTGGGCGCCACGCCGATGGCGACCAGCACGAAATCGGCGGGGACCTCGTGGCCGTCTTCCAGCCGGACAGCCGCTACGTGTTCGGTGCCGGGCCTCGCCACCGAACTCACTTCGTCGGGTGATCGGACCTCAATCGGACCCGGCACCAACTCATCGACGCGGGCGCCACACAGGATGCGGACACCGCGACTGGCGTGCTCGGCCTCGTAGAACGCCGAGACGGCGGGGCTGACCACGCGATTCATGACGCGGTCCGCCGCCTCGAGCACGGTCACGTCGAGCCCGGCTTCACGACAGGTAGCGGCTACTTCGAGGCCGATGTATCCGCCGCCAATGATGACTGCACGACGTCCGGGCGAGAGTTCGCCACGAAGCCGGTCGACGTCCGCCACGCTTCGCAGGTAATGCACGCCGGCGAGGTCGGCGCCGGGCAGCGGCAACAGGCGTGGGTGGCTGCCCGTCGCTAACAGGAGCGCGTCGTATTCGACAGCGCTGCCGTCGGCAATCTCGACGCGCCGCCGTACGCGGTCGACGTTCACCACCGCAAAGCCGAGCCGCAGGTCGACGCCGTGGTCGATGTAATGGGCGGAGTGCCGGATGAGCAGGCGATCCCGATCCAGGGTTCCGGCCAGAAATTTTTTCGACAGCGGCGGGCGTTGATAGGGCAGCAAACTTTCATCGCCTATCAACGTGAGGGAGCCCTGGTGCGCGCGCTTGTGAAGCGTCTCGACCGCTTGCGCTGCAGCCTGTCCTGCACCGACTATCGCTATCCGTTGGGTCGCCATATAGATAAGAGAGGGTACTTCACTCGTGGGGCCGCACCATTGTTGGGCGGATAAAGAATTGGCGCGCTAAATTAGTGCCGGCAAATTTACTGGCCAGCCGCCCAATTACGAAATTGCCGCTATGTTGAGCTTTCGGGATACTGGCACGGAAGGTGCACTGCGATTAAGGCTCGCCGATGTCGGCGTCCAGATTCACTAAAGAATTGGGAGATAAAGAAATGAAATTGGTCACCGCCATCATCAAGCCTTTCAAACTCGACGACGTACGTGCAGCGCTGTCCGAGATAGGCGTTTCCGGCATGACGGTGACGGAGGTTAAGGGCTTCGGCCGCCAGCGCGGCCACACTGAGCTCTATCGCGGCGCGGAATACGTCGTCGACTTCGTCCCCAAGACCAAAATCGAAGTCGCCGTGCGTAGCGACCTCGTCGACCAAGTGGTTGAAGCCATCCTCAAAGCGGCCAAGACCGGCAAGGTCGGCGACGGCAAGATCTTCATTACCGATATCGATCGCGTCATCCGCATCCGCACGGGCGAGACGGACAACAGCGCGCTTTAAGCGCGAAAGAAACGACTCTTTACATTGGATGTACGACGGCCTGCTGCCCTTCCGGCGGCAGGCCGTTGGTTAGAACTGTGGTGACAGCCACGAAAACAGCCCGAGATAATTTGGGCAGCGGGCCGGCGGTTGAATTCGTGGCGTGAGCCACTGGAAACAGCCTTCCCGCCGGATATCGAGGGGATAAGAAAATGCGTGCTCTATCTATCCGGGTGCCGGCGGCGCTCGGCTTGCTGCTGTGCCCGTTACTTTCAATCGCGCAGGGTTCGGCGGACGCGCCGAACGCCGCTGCGACCGCGGTCCAGGTTGCCGACACCGGCGACACCGCCTGGATCATCGCCGCAACGGCGCTGGTCCTCTTCATGACCTTGCCCGGCCTCGCGTTGTTCTACGCCGGCCTGGTGCGCGCCAAGAACGTGCTTTCCATCCTCATGCAGTGTTTCGCCATCACGGGCGTGGTTTCGCTGCTGTGGCTCGCCGTGGGCTACTCGCTCACGTTCTCCGATGGTGGCGCCGCGCAGGGGTTCATTGGCGGGCTCGACAAGGCCTTCTTGCTGGGCGTCACGCGCGATTCAGTGAGCGGCACGATCCCCGAAACCCTGTTCTTCATGTTCCAGATGACGTTCGCCATCATCACCCCGGCGCTCGTGATCGGCGGATTCGCGGAGCGCATGCGGTTTTCCGCCGTCCTGGGATTTACCGTGCTCTGGGTGCTTTTCGTATACGTGCCGCTCGCGCACTGGGTGTGGGGTGGTGGCTGGCTGGCCAGGCTCGGTGTCATGGATTTCGCGGGCGGTATCGTCGTGCACGTGAGTGCCGGTGTGGCGGCGCTGGTATGCGCGCTGGTGCTGGGCCGGCGCCGCGGCTTTCCGCATACCGCGATGACGCCACACAGCCTGCCGCTCACCGTCGCTGGCGCGGGAATGCTGTGGGTGGGCTGGTTCGGATTCAACGCCGGCAGCGCGCTGGCCGCGAATGGTTCGGCCGGCATGGCCATGCTCACCACGCACATGGGCGCATCGGCGGGTGCGCTCGCGTGGATGTGCGTCGAGTGGAAGAAATACGGCAAGCCGTCGATGCTCGGCGTGGTCACCGGCATGGTGGCCGGACTCGGCACGATCACGCCGGCATCAGGGTTCGTGGGCCCGCTCGGCGCCGTGTGCATCGGTCTCATCGCGGGCACGGTGTGCTTCTTCGCGACCCAGCTCCTCAAGCGCAAGCTCGAGATCGACGACTCGCTCGATGTTTCGCCCGTGCATGGAGTCGGTGGCGTCATCGGTTCGCTGCTCACGGGCGTGTTCGCGGCGGTCTGGCTCGGGGGCACCGGATTCACGGTTCAGCACAGCGTGGCCGCGCAGCTCGGCGTGCAGGCGTTGGGAGTGTTGTCCGCGGCGGCCTGGTGCGCGGGCGTGACCTGGGGAATCCTCAAACTGCTCAGCGTCTTCGTGGGTCTGCGCGTCGGCGAAGAAAAGGAAACCGAAGGACTGGATCTCGCCGAGCACGGTGAGCGGGGTTACTCTCCTTAGACCCCATTCGAGGAGCAGCCGATGCCGCGCGCCATTCGTATTCAGGAAACCGGTGGCCCGGAAGTCATGCTGCTCGAACAAGCGGTGGTGCCCGCGCCCGCGGCGGGCAACGTGCAGGTCGAGCACACCGCGATCGGCGTCAATTACATCGACGTCTACGATCGCACCGGCCTTTATCCGCAAAACCTGCCGGGCGGTCTCGGGCGCGAGGCGGCCGGCATCGTGACCGCGGTCGGCGCGAGGGTGAAGGGCATTCGCGTTGGTGACCGCGTCGCCTACGTGCTTCGGGTGCCGGGTGCGTACTGTGACATCCGCAATGTCCCGGCCGACCGGCTGGTCAAGATTCCCGCGGGCGTGAGCGACGAACATGCCGCGGTGCTGGCGCTCAAGGGCATGACCGCATGTTTCCTGCTGCGTCACTGCTTTCGCGTCGAGCGCGGCGATGTGATCGTGGTGCACGCGGCCGCGGGTGGCGTCGGGACGATTCTCTCGCAGTGGGGCAAGGCGCTCGGTGCAATGGTCATCGGCGTCGTCGGCAGCGAAGAGAAAGCGAAACTCGCGAAGAAGAACGGCTGCAAACACGTGCTGGTGCGCGGGCGCGATGAGATCGCGGCGAGCGTCCGGAAAATCAGCAAGGGATTCGGCGCGCACGTGGTGTATGACGGCGTGGGCAAGGACACCTTCATCGAATCGCTCGACAGCCTGCGCAAGCGCGGCATGATGGTGTCGTACGGCAACGCTTCGGGACCGGTGCCGCCATTTTCGCCGGGCGAGCTGGTCAAGCGCGGCTCGCTGTTCCTGACGCGACCGACGATGTTCGATTACACCGAGTCGCGCGAGGATCTCGAGGCGGTCGCACGCGAGACCTTTGCGGCGGTGAAAAAGGGCTGGATCAAGGTGCGCATCAATCAGCGCTACAAGCTGGCCGATGCCGCGCAGGCGCATCGCGATCTCGAAGCGCGCAAGACTGTCGGCGCGAGCGTCATCGTTCCCTAGCTACCCAAACGCGCAAACCAATGGAAAATGGGGACATTCCTCATTTCCCCGGAACGGGCAAAAGGGGACGCACCTCGGAGGTCCGTCCCCTTTTGCTAGGAAATGAGGAATGTCCCCATTTCCCACTGGTGTGAGCGCTCGGGTTCGGCCGTTCAAAAGTCCGGCGTCACCATCGCGTTCACGATCTTGCCGTCCGGACCGAGCGCGATCCGCCACGCCATCGTTCCTTTTTCGTAAGTAGCCAGATACAGGTCGGTTCCCTGGCCGGTGACGTTCCGGAAGGTGACGGTTTTCAGCGCTCCCAGTCCTTCGAGCAGGGGTTGTGCGTTTGGGAGCCCCTTCTTTATCGCTTCCGCGATCATCGGGCTCATCTCGTCGTAGTTCGGCTTGCCGGAGGCCATGCCTTCGCTGAGGCGGCGGACCGCCGCTTCGCCGCCAGGCGTCGGCGTCTGGTTGGCAATCCTGGCCGCGAGGTCGGTACTCATCTGCTCCGCCACGCTGGAATCGATGCGAGGCATCGGCAGGACCTGGCCATACTGGTAGATAGTGGCCTTTTCGGTCGCGCCGCCCGCGCCTGCCGAGAATTCCACCTGTGCATCCACGATTTTCCAGAAGAACTTCGTGTCGCTCTCCGGATAAATGTCCGCGAAAGGCTGGCCCGTGAGCTGCGCCTTCAACTGATTGCCTTCGCGCCTGACGATGAAAAGCATGGAATCTGCGAGCTTGTAACTTCCGACGTACCGATCGAGCGTCGCGTTCTCGAGAGTGATCGCCTTGCGCTCCGGCGGGCTTGTTGTTGCGGCAGCCGTCGCGGGCGCCGGCGCCTCCGCTGATGTCTCGGCATTCGGCGGGCTGACCTGCGCGGCGAGCGCCGTTACAGCGATGGCAAAGCATGCGAGCGTGGCCGCGCCCAGGTGACGCCACCTCACGGGTTTTCTGATCATGTGTTCGATCCTCTCTTCGAGAAATGATTTGGATTCCGACATCGCCGCGACCGCGCCGATGTACGCCGATTGACGTTCACCCACTGCGATCAGCGTCTCGCCGTAGTGCGCGGGGTCCACCCCGCCCTTGAGAACCCGTGCGTCGCAATCGATTTCGATGGCGTAGCGCAGGCGCCGCAGCTGCCACCAGAGCGGCAGATTCCACGGCATGAAAACCAGTAGCGCGAGCGCGAACGTGAACAGCTGCGGATCACGCGCGTCGAGATGAGACTGTTCGTGCGCGATGACCGCGGACTGATGAGAAGGCAGAGCCATCGTGACCCAGCGCGGCACGACTATGCGGGGCCGGAGCAGGCCCACCACTGCCGGGCCCACCTCGTCAGTGACGAACACTTCAGCGCCGACGATGGAGCCTTTGCGCCAGCGCCGCTTGCGAATCATCAGGTGCACGCCGCTCGCGATGAGTGCGAGCAACATCGCGACTGATGCGGCGCGCCACGCAGTCGTCAGCAGAGCATCGAAGTCGCGCCAGCCGGTGGGCTCCGACGCGCTGCCCGAGATCCAGAACACCGGTGACAGCGCCTGCGTGGTGGTTTCGCGCAGCGCGACCATTTTTTGCGCGACCGCGGGGGTCATCACGTTCGGCAGCTGAACCGATACCGAAGCGATGACCGTCGGCAGCAATAGTGAGGCGACGATGGCGGTGATCCAGATCCAGCGCGTACCACCGCGCTTGAGCCGCGCCGCGCGCTCGGCGACAAACGCGCCGACGGACAGCAGGAGCGTGACCATGATTACGTACAGCATCCAGGCGAGCATCTACTTCTCCTTCCTGGAGTCGTCTTTCTTGGGCGCACCTTCGGCGAGCAGATCGCGCATGCGCTGGATCTGGTCCTTCGAGAGCTTCTGGTCGGACACCAGGTGCGTGAACAGCAGCTCGGCCGATCCCTTGAAAAGCTTTCCGGTGAGATGCTGCAGCGCGCTCTTGCGGGCGGCGTTTTCTTTCACCGCGGCGGCGTAGCGATGCACGCGGCCTTCCTCTTCGTGCTTCACGTAACCCTTCTGCTCGAGCGTGCGCAGGATCGTGAGCACCGTGGTGTAGGCGAGCTCGTCGTGCAGCTGCTCTTTCACTTCGTTGACCACCGACGGCCCGTGGTCCCACAGCACCTGCATGACGTCGGCTTCGCGGTCGGTGAGATAGATGTCGGTGGTCATCGGAGAACCTCACTACTAGATGTCTAGTAGTAAAACCCCGAACCCCGCCGTTTGTCAACTAGAAGTCTAGTAGTAGAAACCGAAAGCCGTGGAAGTGCCGGATTGGCCGGGAAATCGACCGGGAGCCGAGAGCCGGCTATCTAACTACGTGCAGCGCACGGGCATTGCGCCCGACCGCGAGCGCGCCCGAGCGCACCACTTCGACGATATCGGTGCGTTCGCCCAGGTCGCTCACGAACTGGTTGACCTCGGCCTCGCTCGCGGTGAGCTCCACCACGAAACCCTCGGGCGACGGCTCGAGTACGCGCCCACCGGCACGCACGACATAGCCGCGCACGGAGTCGACGAGCTGCGGCTCGACGCGCAGCTTGAGCACCACGAGTTCGCGCTCGATGTGTTCGCCGCGCGTGAGGTCTTCCACCGCAACCACGTCGATCAGCTTGTTGAGCTGGTTGACGATCTGCAGGATCACGCCGTCGGCGCCCTTGGTCGTCAGCGTCACGCGCGATACCGAGGGGTCATCCGTGGCCGCTACCGACAGCGACTCGATGTTGTAACCGCGGGTCGAAAACAGCCCGGTGACGCGGGTGAGCGCGCCGGCTTCGTTCTGCAGGTGGATGGCGATGATATGACGCATGGTTCTGGGCAGCTGGCGGAGCGGAAACGGCGGCCAGAATAGCGGTTTGCGGCCAATCCATTCAATCGAACAATGCAAAATGCTAGGCTCCCGCGGGCTATGGCAAAACCCCCCATGAAATCGACAAATATCCGTGACTTGAGCGCGCCGGCGTTGCCGGGTGCGCCCACCATTGCCCATCCGCTCGCGGGTCAGAAGATGACCGGTGCGGAGATGATCGTGCAGGTACTCGCGGACGAAGGGGTATCGACCATTTTCGGATACAGCGGTGGCGCCATCCTGCCCACCTACGATGCCGTTTTCTGCTTCAACGAAGACCGTGCGAAGAAGGGCGAGCCGCAGATGCCGCTCATCGTGCCGGCGAACGAGCAGGGCGCGGGCTTCATGGCCGCGGGTTATGCGCGCGCCAGCGGCCGAGTCGGAGTGGCCATCGTCACCTCGGGACCAGGCGCCACCAACACAGTGACCCCGATCCGCGATTGCATGGCGGACTCGATCCCGATCGTCGTCATTTGCGGCCAGGTGCCGACGAGCGCCATCGGCACCGACGCGTTCCAGGAAGCGCCAGTGCCTTCCATCATGGGCTCGGTCGCCAAGCACATCTTCCTCGTCACGGATCCCGCGAAACTCGAGACCACGGTCCGCACCGCATTCGAGATCGCGCGCACCGGCCGCCCGGGCCCCGTGGTCATCGACGTGCCGAAGGACGTGCAGAACTGGTCCGGTGAATTCAAGGGCACGGGCACGCTGCCCATGCCGGGATATCGCAAGCGCCTCGAGACGCTGACTACCGACATCATCGACGGCACCGAGGCCAATCATTTCTTCGAGATGCTGGGTGAGTCACAGCGTCCGCTCATCTACGCGGGCGGCGGCGTCATCAACGGCAATGCTTCGGAAGAGCTGCGCGAATTCGCCGAAACTTTCGGCATTCCGGTGGTCACCACGCTCATGGGCATCGGCGCGGTCGACACCACGAACGTGCTGGCGATGCGCATGCTCGGCATGCACGGACAGGCGTTCGCGAACTACGCGGTCGACGATTGCGACTTCCTCATCACCATCGGCGCGCGCTTCGACGATCGCGTGGCCGGCAATCCCGCGAAGTTCGCGCCGGGCGCCAAGTACATCGCGCACTTCGACATCGACCGCGCGGAAATCAACAAGGTGAAGCGCGTGCAGTGGAGCCACGTGGGCATGCTGCCCGAAGCGCTGACCATGCTCACCGCACACGGCAAACGATCCGGCTTCCAGCGCGATCGTTCGAAGTGGCTGGCGTACCTCGCCGATCTCAAGCGCACTTATGCGATGAACTACGATCGCGCCAGCGAGAAGATCCAGCCTTACTACGTCATCGAAGAGATCAACCGCGTCACGAAAGGCGAGGCCATCATCTCGACGGGCGTCGGACAGCACCAGATGTGGGCCGCGCAGTACTGCGACTTCCGCAATCCGCGTCAGTGGCTCACCTCGGGTTCCATGGGCACCATGGGCTTCGGTCTGCCCGCCGCCATCGGCGCGCAGTTCGCGCGGCGGGACAAACTGGTCATCGACATCGATGGCGACGCCTCGGTGCGCATGAACTTCGGCGAGCTCGAAACCGTCACCACCTACGATCTGCCCGTGAAGGTCGTCATCCTCAACAACAACGGGGATGGCATGGTGAAGCAGTGGCAGAAGCTGTTCTTCAAGGGCCGCTTGTCGGCTTCGGAAAAGACGCTGCACACCAAGGACTTCATCAAGGCGGCACAGGCCGATGGCTTCAAGTATGCGGTGCGCCTCGACAAGAAAGCCGACGTGCCGCGCGTCATCGAAGAATTCCTGGCGTTCAAGGGCGCGGCGTTCCTCGAGGTCATCATCGATCCGGACGCAGGCGTGTATCCGATGGTGGGCCCGGGGCAGCCTTACGAAGCCATGATCACCGGCGACTGGATTCCGTCGCGCAAGAAGGTCGACGTGAAGCCGCCCGGCGCGTCGGAGATGTTCTAACCAGCCTGGCGCCGATGAAATACCTGCACACCATGGTGCGCGTCACCGATGTCGACGCTTCGCTTGCGTTCTACTGCGATGCGCTCGGCCTGGAAGTCATCAAGCGCACCGACTATCCGCAGGGCAAGTTCACGCTCATCTTCCTGGCGGCGCCCGGTGACGGCACCGCGCAGGTGGAGCTCACGCACAACTGGGAAGCGGAGTCCTACGGCGGCGGCCGCAATTTCGGCCACCTGGCGTATGCCGTCGACGACATCTACGCGACCTGCGAGCGCCTGCAGCAGCATGGCGTGACCATCAACCGTCCGCCGCGCGACGGCCGCATGGCCTTCGTGCGCTCGCCCGACAACATCTCCATCGAACTACTGCAGCAGGACGGCTCACTGCCGCCGCGCGAGCCCTGGGTGTCGATGGCCAACACCGGCGTGTGGTAAGCGCGCTGACCGCGGAACGCCGCGCGGCGTTCAGGCAGGGCCAGCGCGCCATTCTTCCTTCGCTGCCCGGCGCGTTCGCCTGGGGAATGATCAGCGGCGTCGCCATGGTCAAGGGCGGGCTTGCCGTTCCCTGGGCCATCATGATGTCGCTGCTGGTGTACGCGGGTTCCGCGCAGCTCGCGGCGTTACCGCTGATCGTCGCCGGCGCGCCGCTCTGGGTGATCGTCGCCACCGGGCTCATCACGAACCTGCGCTTCGTCATCTACAGCGCGGCCTTGCGGCCGCATTTCGCGGAGCTGCCCTGGGCGCGCCGCGCGGTACTGGGCTTCTTCATGACGGACTTCACCTTCACGCGCTTCATGCGTTCCGCGCAGGAAGGCACGCTGCCCGGGCAGCGCGACGCGTGGTTTGCCGGTGTCTGCTCCAACAACTGGATCACCTGGCAGCTCTCGGCGCTCACGGGAATCATCGGCGCGAGTTATGTGCCCACCGATTGGGGCCTTGAATTCACGGGCACGCTGGCGCTAGTGGCGCTCGTGGGCCCGAGTCTGAACGCGCGGCCCGCTCTCGTGGGAGCCGCGGCGGCCGCGGTGGTCGCGCTCATCGCCTACCCGATGCCGTTCAAGCTCGGCCTGTTCTGCGGCGCCATCGCCGGCATCCTGGCCGCGACACTCACCGATGCAGCCCAACAGCGTTCGCCGATGCCCGCGGAGGACGCATGAGCGATCCGGTCGCGGGCTTCGGACTGGCCGTGGTCATCGCCGGCCTCGCCCTATCTACCTTCGTGACGCGGACCTCGTTCCTGCTCGCTGGCGCGAGGCTGCGTCTGGGCCATCGCGTCGAGGTCGCGCTGCGTTACGCGCCGGTGTGCACGCTGGCCGCCATCATCGTGCCGGACATCCTGATCCATCCGCCGGGGCACGTGCTCGACCTGTCGCTGCTCAATCCGCGGCTCATCGGTGCGCTGGCCGCGGGGCTGTGGCTCTGCTTCTCGCGCAACATCATCGGATGCCTCGGGCTGGGCATGGCCGCGTATACGCTCGCCAGGCTCTTCCTATGAAGGCGACATCCATGAATGGCCTATCTATGAAGGCCGGCTTGCCCTAGCTAGCCGCGAGGCGTACTGTCCCGTTCCGTCGATAACAACTACAAACGACGAGGGGAGAAACTATGCAAGGTTTCGGTGGTTTTCTGGTGCTCATGGGTGCCGGCTCTTTCGTGCTGCACTTCATGAACATGGAGTTCATGTTGTTGAGCTGGGTCGACAACTGGGGCCCGGGCATCGGCAACGGCATTCGCATCGCGATGATCGTGGTGGGTGCCATCGTCTGGTTCCTCGGCAAGCAGCAGGCTGAAAAAGAGGCCGCGCCGCCGGCGGCTTGATGCGATTCATCGGCCGGGAGCGTAACTTCCGGCCGGTGATCTCCTCGAAATTGTTATGGTTGCGGCATGGATAAACCCAGCCTCAACATCGTGCGCGCCGCGGACATCGCCGCGCATTCCCAGGAATTTTCCCATCCCTGGAATCCGAACTCCGAGCTGCATGGCACGCAGCTGGCGCGCAGCGTCGGCCTGAAGCGCACGGGCGTGAACTTCGTCCGCGTGCCGGCGGGCAAGGAGTCGTACGTTTACCACTCGCATCAATGCGAAGAGGAGTGGCTTTACGTGCTGTCGGGAAAGGCGATCGCGCTCATGGACGATGTGGAATACGAAGTGACCGCCGGTGACTTCATCGGTTTTCCGGCGCCATCCGTGGCGCATCACATGCGCAACCCGGGGCCGGCGGATCTCGTCTACCTCGTGGGTGGCGAAAATCGCGACTTCGACGTCACGGATTTCCCGAAGCTCGGCAAGCGCATGGTGCGCTCGGGCAAGCAGCTCGACGTCTACGACATCGCGGACGCGCAGCCCTTCGGGCCGCTGTAGGTTCAGGCCTTCTTCGCTTTCCAGGCCGCGAGCACCTCGGCTTCCTTCTCGGTCTTGCGGATCGGCGTGATCTTGAGGCCGTGCGCCCTTGCGGCCTTGTTGCTGGTGCCGGCGAACGCCGCCTCTTCGCCCTTGGCCGGCAGCCACACGGGCATTTCGCTCCAGGGCTCCACCTTTTGCTCTTCGAGGAATGCCGTCGGTAGATAGGTGGCGCGTGGCGCGTCGGCGGGCCTGGCCTGCTTGCGCGCGGCCGCAATGCAGGCATCCGTCAGCTCACCGAACCTGAACTCGTTGACGTTCGACACGAGATTGTAGGTTCCCGTGAAGTTGTTCTCGACAGCATTGATAGTGAACGCCGCGAGGTCACGCACGTCGATCACCTGGAATGGATCGGTGGGCGCTCCCGGCGCGATGAACTCGCCGCCGCGTGCAGCGCGCGCGGGCCAGTAGGTGAAGCGGTCGGTGTTGTCGTCGGGCCCGACGATGAGTCCAGGGCGGATGATGGTGGCGCGACCGGGCAACGCCTTTTCCACCGCCTGCTCGCACAGCGCCTTCAGCGGCCCGTAGGTGTCGCCGTCCACTTTCTCGATGGTTTCATCGGGAAGTTTGCCCACGGGTGAAGTCTCGTCGCGCGCCACGCTGAAGTCGGGATACACCGAGATCGACGACACGAATACGTACTGCTTCACCTTGGGTGCCAGCAGCTCCGCCGTGAGACGCGCGTGGCGAGGCACGTATCCGGAGTTGTCGATGACCACGTCCCATTCGCGACCTTTGAGCCCGTCGATCTCGCCGTTGCGATCGCCCTTGATGCGTTCGACTTCGGGATAGCGATCCGTCCTGGTCTTGCCGCGATTGAAGAAGGTGAGCGTATGGCCCCGCTTCAGCGCGAGATCGGTCATGTGCAGGCCAATGAACCGCGTTCCACCGAGGATGAGGATCTTCAGCGGTTTCGGCTTTCTGGCGGACCATGCAGGCAGCGCCAGGGCGGCTGCCCCGGCGGCGGTGAGTGCAAGCAGCGTGCGTCGTTTCATGCGCGTCTCCCAACTAGTACGGCCCGGGCCTGGCATAAGTCGCAACCCAGTCGCGCACGGTCTGATACCAGAACAGCGAATTCTGCGGCTTCAATACCCAGTGGTTCTCATCCGGGAAATAGACCAGCTTCGATGGTACGCCGCGTTTCTGCAGCGTGTTGAACAGCTCGATGCCGTGGTTCAGCGGCACCCGGAGGTCGTTCTGGTTGTGGATGATGAGCGTGGGTGTGTTGAAATTTCCGGCGGCACTGTGCGGCGAATAACGCGCGAACTCCTCGGGCTTCTCCCAGAAGTTGAAGAAGCGCTCGGTCTCGGCGCCGTAGTCGGACCCCTGCTGCGTGTACAGGTTGTAGACCGCGGCGTGCGCGACCAGCGCCTTGAAAGGATGCTGGCGGCCTAACAAGGTGGCGGCGAGGAACCCGCCGTAGCTGCCGCCGGCGGCCACCATGCGGTCCCGGTCGATGAACGGCTTCGACATGAGCCAGTCCGCCGCCTTGAGCGTGTCCTCGTAGGGCATCGTGACCCAGTCCGGATTGATGGAATCCGTGAAATCATTGCCGAAGCCGCTCGAACCGTGAAAGTTGTGCCACGTCACCACGTAGCCCCAGCTCGCGAACACTTCGGCGTTCCACCGCCATTGCACGCCGTCGGTCGCGGCGTTGTGCGGGCCGCCATGCAGCAACATGAGTGCCGGGTACTTCCTGGCCGCATCGAAACCCGGTGGATAGACGACCCACATCTGGATGTCGGCATCCTTCGCCCCCTTGTAGGTGACACTTTCCACCTTGCCCTGGTCGAGGCCTGCCAGCGCCGCGTCGTTGAAGGTCGACAGCTTCGTGGCGACGCCGTTGCGCGCCGCGAGCGCCACCAGCGTCGGCGGCTCGGTGAAGCTCTGGCGAATTGCCACCAGGCCCTTGCCATTGCGCGACAACGCCAGCGATCCGAAGCTCGACGCCTGCGTTACCGCCACGGGCACGCCACCGTCGAGCCGGAAGCGGTAGACGCGCCGCGTACCGGCGTCGTCGATGGAGCCTAGCAAGCTGCGCGAATCGCGATCCCAGACGAGGCCGTCGACGCTGCGGTCCCAGTTTTCGGTGACGCCCACCGTGGTTCCGGCGGTGCGATCGAAGATCATCAGCCGTGCCCGGTCGGCGTAGAACTTTTTCACGCGCTGTTGCGTAAAGGCGAGCCGCCGGCCATTCGGGCTGTAGCGCGGCGAGCCTTCGTCGGCCTTGTTCGCCGTGGAGATGTCCCGCGGAGGCTTGCAGCCGCAGGCCTCGAGCAGGATGAGGTCGAAGTTGCTGTCCACGCCGCTCTCATCCACTTCCGCGCCAAACGCGATCTCGAGGCCATCGGGCGAGATGTCGTACGAAGTCGCGTCGTATTCCTGCTTCGACAGGTGATAACCCGACATGCGCGTGATGGCCACAGGTTCGCCGCCATCGCGCGAGATGGAAAACAGATGGGGCTCGCGATCATCGAGAAAGTGATCGAAATAGGAGATCGGCGCTTTCGTCCAGACGCGCGCCGTCATCTTCGAATCGGCGCGTTCCTTCTTGCGCGCCGCCTGGTCCTCCCAGCGAACGAGGTTGGGCCAGACCTCGCTGACGAATGCCAATCTGTTGCTGTCCGGAAACCACTTGGGCACGGCGGCGCCCGTCGGAACATTCGTGACGCGCCGGGCTTCGCCGCCATCGACGGCGATGATGTAGACCTGGCTTTCGGTGTCGTCGCCGCGCTTGGAGACGAAGGCGACCCACTTGCCATCGGGACTCACGGTGGGCTGGGTGTCGTTGGCCTTGTCGCTGGTGAGCTGGCGGGGTGCGCCGCCCGCGAGCGGCAACAGCCACAGATCCGTGAGGCCTTTGTTCTCGGCGACGTCGTAGGTGGTTACCGGCAGGACCGCGGACACTCCGTCAGGCGTGATCGCCGGATCGCCGAGCCGCTTGAGAGTCCACATTTTCTCGGCGGTGAGCTGCCTCGAATCGGCGGGAGCGGGCGCCTGCGCCATGACTGCGGTGGAGAAGATCAGGGACATCGACAGGAGCATTGTTTTCATTGCCGCATTCTGCGTATTCGAATTGTCGAGGCAAGCTTTTCGCGCTCGACTCGCCGTAGTGGCCCTTCGTTTGGTCCCATGCCGGTGGGAGAATTGCGGGCATGAAAACTCCGGGCGGAACACAGCGTTTCAATGAATTCGGCCAGCCGATTGGCTTCGACGTGCCAGGCTGGAAGCCGCCGCCCTTTCCTCCGCACGCGATCCTGCAAGGCCGCTATTGCCGGCTCGAACCGCTGAACGCCACGCGCCATGCGCGTGACATCTACGAAGCGCAGGCGGAAGACACCGATGGCGCGCGCTGGACGTACCTGTTTCATGGCCCGTACGACAACTTTGCCGACTACGAGAAGTGGGCTCTGGGCGCGGAAACGTCGCGCGATCCCCAGTTCTACGCCATCGTCGACGCGGCGAGCGGCCGCGCCGTGGGTTCGTGCGCTTACATGCGCATCGAGCCGAAACATGGCGTCATCGAGGTCGGCAACATCTATTTTTCGCCGCGCCTTGCGCGCACGCGCGCGGCCACGGAAGCCATCTACCTCGTGATCGCGAACGCTTTTGACCTGGGATACCGGCGATTCGAGTGGAAATGCGACAGCTGCAATCTGCCGTCGCGCGCGGCCGCCACGCGTTTTGGCTTCACTTACGAGGGGCTGTTTCGCCAGGCCGTCGTCAACAAGGGGCGCAATCGCGACACCACGTGGTTCGCCATCATCGACGGCGACTGGACCTCCGGCCTGAAGGACGCCTATCTACGCTGGCTCGATGCGGCCAATTTCGATGCGGCCGACGTCCAGCGGCAGAAGCTTTCCGAGCTCACGGCGCCGTACGTTCACGCCGCGGGTCAGTGACCGCCGAAGTATTCGGCGAGCCTGGCGGCGAGCGCCTGGGCCGACGCATCGAGGTTCTGGTCCTCGAGCGCCAGCACGGGTTGTTTGATGAGCTGCCGGCGGTCGGCGCGCCATTCGGCAGCGGCGCCCTGCAAACCTCGCGAGCCAGGATCCTGGGCCGCCGTCTCCTTGCCGGCCACGCCCAGCAGGTACAACTTGCGCACCACCTTCGGCCTGACCAGCGCGAGCTCGACCGCCACCGCGGCACCCGCGCCCACGCCTAACAAGTCCACCTGGCGGAAGCGCATGGAATCGAGGAAATCGGCGATGGCGTCGGCGTAGCCATCGACGGCGAGCTGCACCGGCGATGCGTCGGATTCTCCGCAGCCGGGCAGGTCCGGGCTGTAGATCGAGCGGCTGTTCCCCAGTCGTGTCGAGACTTCCAGGAACATCCGGCCCGTGCCGGCGGCGCCGTGCAGGCAGATCAAGGTGGTCAGCTCGTCGAACCCGCCACCCACCGGAATGGCGTTATGCACGTGAAGCTGGCCGTGGCGGCACTCGAAGTACGCGCGGCGCAGGCGCGGAGGGGCGGTGTCCATAGGACGTAACCATAACCCAACGCCGGGCTTTCGAAGATTCGGCGGCCTGATTAAGGGCTTTTGACAGAAGTGAGAGACGCATCGGCATTTCCGGAAAGCCGCGAAAAGTCTTCAACCCGGCTCCGCGGGGCGGGGGCTAGAATCTCCGCAGAATTCGAAGATTGGGGATACCCCGCGATGCCTCCGGTGAATACCAGCGCGTCCGCGACGGACGTCGACAACGAAGCCACGGCTGAACTGCCCGTCCTCGACGTGGCCGCGTACGAGTCCACGCTGAATGATCCCGTCGCGCACACCGACACCTGGGTTCTGCCGAGCGGTACGCTGACGCCACCCGCCCCGGCAGCCGTCGAAGCCACGCTGGAAATGCCCGCGCTCTCGCAGGGCGGAAGGCCGGCGTACGACATCGACCACAGCGGCACGCACGAGATGCCGCAGATGGCGTTTTCGGTGCCCAAGTCGTCGAGAAAGGCTGCCAAGCCAGCGGCGGTTCGCAATCCCGCGCCGGCGCCGACACCGGTGCCCGCATCGGCGCCTGCGCCCGTTGTCGCTTCGACGCCGGTTCAAATCACTTTGCCGCCTTCTCCGCCGCTCATCGAAGAGCTGCGCGCCTCACTCGCGAACGCCGAGCGCCGCGTCGAAGAGCTCAACGAACGCGCACGCATTGCCGATGCGGAACGCGCCGTGGCAGTGGCGCGCGCCAACGCTGAAACCGCGCAACTTCGCGATCAGCTCGCCGCGCACCTGGAGTCGTTGCACACGGCGAAAGAACGCCTGGGCGTGCAGCGCGCGGATATCCCCGCGCTCGAAGACCAATTGTTCGCACGCGCGGATCGCATCGCGGCGCTCGAGAAAGCCCAGGCCGCGGAAGCCGCCGTGCTCGCCGACAGGATCGCCCGGCTCGCGAAGAGCGAGCAGCGCTGCGAAGTGCTCGAGTGTGAAGACATGAACCTGCGCGCGACCGTGGCGCGACGAAATGCCCAGATCGCGACTCTCGAAGCGGACCTCGCGGCACGGCAGCAGCGCGAGTCGCAGATCAGCGCGCGGCTGGCCGATGCGCTCGCCTCCACCGATCCGTACGTGCCGCATCTGCGCACCGAACTTCACGCGCGCGACGAACAGATTCGGCTGCTCAAGCTGGACGTGGACATCGCGCGTTCCCACGCCGCGGAAAAGGACCACGATCTCCAGGTGGCGGAGGAGTGCATTCGCAACCTCGAAATCGAAGTGCGCGACAAAACCTCCAAGCTCGAAGAAGCCAACGTCACCGTGGAGGAATGGCGCGCCGTGATCGCCGAAAGCCAGCGGTCCATCCTGCAGCGCGACGGCCAGATACAGCAGCTGCAGTCAGACCTCGAGAAACGGCCCGCCACGGCCACGGATTCCGCCGCGCAGACGGGCGAGGAAGTGGCGCTCGAAGGGCCCGCGCGCGTGCTCATCCGCACCGACGGCAATACGGATTTCGTGCACGTGCTGGGCCGTCGCACGCGCATCGGTCGCGGCTCCGACAACGAGCTGGTGCTCGACACCAAGCACATCAGCCGCTATCACGCCGTGCTGCTGGCCGGCCCGGTGCATACCTCCATCGAGGATCTCAACAGCACCAACGGCGTGTTCGTGAACGGCAAACGCGTGT
>Ga0193753_10001050_pt1 | contig 24572 bp, 15 predicted proteins | sample H1c2metaG_FD_144925 | JGI IMG/M metagenome (GOLD analysis project Ga0193753, IMG submission 144925) | Soil microbial communities from a riparian zone of the East river system, Colorado, United States - H1c2 | ecosystem: Environmental > Terrestrial > Soil > Riparian zone | place: USA: East... | reverse complement strand
AAGAGGGGTCCGTCCCCCTTCACGTCGCCTTCGGCGAAAGTCTGCGTGGCGTGGTTGTAGTAGTTCCAATCCATGATGCCGGCCGCAACGGTGGGATTGGTGCGCGTGCCAAAGGGATCGAGCGCTGTGGCGGGTGTTGTTCCCGCGGCAGCCGCGTTCAAGAGGTCCGTGTTGAGCGAGATGGGTTCTTGCGCCGTCGTTTTCGACGACCCGTAGGTGCCGTACGCCGACACTGCCCAAGCCGCCGGCAGCTTGAAATCGAAGCCTAAGGTGATGTTGGTGCTCGAGGCGTCGGCGCTGGCGAGGCCGTAGTCCCGACCGCCTAGATTGTCGGCACGAAAGTTGACCGTTTCGGAAGTGGCGTTGGAGCCTGGGATCGGCTGGAAAAATGGGTTGGTGTTGGGAATGACCGCCGTGGCGTTCAGCTGCGTCTGGCGGCCGTCGGAGTTGCGCGAGGAATAGGAGGCATCAGACCACACGGAGATCCTGTCGGTGATTTCCTGGTGACCGCTCAAGAACACGCTATTACGGTTGCGCGACCAGAGCAGGTCCGACGGACCTGTGGCATCGCAGAAGTTGGTCGTTCCCGGCGCAAATCCCGGCGCCGCATAGTTCACGGCGCTGCCGGCGAGCGTGACATTTGCAAGCGGGCAATTGGTGGAGCGCGTGTCGTTGCCGCCTTGGGGCCTGCGGTCCAAAGGCTGATAGTAGTTGGGCCGATCGAAGGCGAGCACCGGTGAGTTCCAGGTGTATTCATACGCGAGCATCACCGAGCCGGTCGACCAGGCCTTGCCGAACAACTGGCTGAAATCGACGTCGTTATAGGAATTGCCATGGCCGTAGCGCACACTGGTTTCGGCGCCGGTGAAGTTCTGGCGGGTGATGAAGTTCACCACGCCGGCGACGGCGTCGGAGCCATAGATCGCCGATGACCCGTCGGGCACGACTTCCACGCGCTGCAGCGCTGCTGCCGGGATCACGTTCGGATCGAAGGAATTGGAAAGGATGCCTGCCGCGACCATGCGGTGCCCGTTGACCAACGACAACGTGGCCTGGGAACCTAAACCGCGCAGACTCGGTGCGGAGATGGCGTCCATGGCTCCGGCGACGCCGGGATTCTGCGAAAGGTTGAAGAGACCCAACTGCGGGACGGCGCTCATCACGTCGCTCACCGTTTCGGCGCCGCTGGCAATGATGTCGTCGCGGCCAAAGGTAACCAAGTTGGCGCCGACCGGGGCGATGCCGCGGATGCTCGTGCCGGTGGCGGTGACCACGATTTCCTCGAGGGGCGCCTGAGTGTCATCGGGCTTTGCCGGCCCATCGGCGGCGGTGGCGGTGAGCGAAGGTACCAGGGCAGCGGTCAGGATCCCGGCCGTCACAAGGGGCAAAAAGGTGGAATTCAAAGGCATGCCAGCACTCCCGGTGATAATTATTCTCCAGCCCGGCGTGAGCATGATCCGGCGAAACGCTCACAGTCAAGCTAAATATTTCTTTATCGATAGTTTTCAATCATAATCGGTCGACAGGCTGGGAATCAGGTTCGGTTCGAGCGGGGAAAACATGCAAAAAAATAGACAGAACACGGCGGTGGCGGCCTTACTCATTCTCGCCTTGTCGGCCACGGGGCTGGCCGCGACGGAGGAAGCGGCCGGCCGGCCTACCGGCATCGATGCGCTGCGGGTGGAGTATTTGGAGAATCCCTTAGGGATAGACGAGTTGCACCCGCGCTTTAGTTGGCAGCTGCATTCATCCGCCCGCGGCGTTGCGCAGAGCGCTTTTGAAATTCGGGTTGCGCGAGATGAGACGTCACTCCGCGCCGCCCACGATCTCACGTGGGACTCGGGCAAGATCGCTTCGGGCCAATCCATCCAGTACAGCTATGCAGGTCCCGCTTTGCAAAGCCGGCAGCGCTACTTCTGGCAGGTGCGCGTGTGGGACGCACAAGGCAAGGACTTGGGCTGGAGCGCCGCGGCGCATTGGGAAATGGGGTTGCTCGATTCAACCGAATGGAGCGCAAGCTGGATCGCGTCGGGGATTCCTTCAGATCCTACGGCGTCGGGTCAGCCGCCGATGCTGCGGCGTGATTTCCAGTTGACCGGACCGGTCAAGAGCGCGCGCGTTTACGTGACCGCGCACGGCATGTATGAACTCTTCTTGAACGGGCAGCGCGTCGGCGATGCGGTGCTCACGCCGGGTTGGACCAGCTACAACCATCGGCTGCAATATTTTACTTACGATGTGACCGACCGGCTGAAGGGCGGCGCGAACGCCGTCGGCGCGTACCTCGGCAACGGCTGGTATCGCGGTGTCGTGGGATTTACAGGGGCGCGCAATCACTACGGCGATCAGCTGGCGCTGCTGCTGCAGCTCGAGGTGGTGTACCAGGACGGAAGGCGGGAAACGATCGGTTCCGATGATGCGTGGAAATCGTCGACGGGCCCGATACTGATGTCGGAGATCTATGACGGCGAGACCTACGATGCGCGGCAGGAGAAGAGCGGTTGGAGCGTGGCGGGTTTCGATTCACATGACTGGGTGCCGGTAAAGCGCGTGACCGCGTCGAAGGACGTATTGGTCGCGCCGCAGAGTCCGCCGATGCGGCGGCACGAAGAGTTCAAGGCGAAGAAGATCTTCAGAACGCCTGCGGGCGACACGGTGGTGGATTTCGGGCAGAACCTGGTGGGATGGGTGCGCCTCAAAGTGAATGGTGCTGCCGGCAGCACGGTGACGCTGCGGCACGCGGAAGTGCTTGATAAGAGCGGGAATTTCTATACCGACAATTTGCGGACCGCGCAGCAGAGCATTCGCTACACACTGAAGGGACGTGGTGAGGAAAACTACGAGCCGCATTTTACGTTTCAAGGATTTCGCTATGTCGCCGTCAGCGGCTATCCCGGCGAGCTCACGCCGGCGAGCCTCACGGCCATTGCGATCTACACCGACATGTCTCCCACGGCCGAGTTTGCGACGTCGAAGCCGCTCATCAATCAGCTGGAGCACAACATTCAGTGGGGGCAGAAAGGAAATTTTCTCGATGTACCGACGGATTGCCCACAACGCGACGAGCGTCTGGGGTGGACCGGCGACGCGCAGGTGTTCTCGCCGACCGCAGCTTTTAATATGGACGTCGCCGCATTCTTCACCAAGTGGATGAAGGACGTGGCGGCGGACCAGATGGCGAACGGCAGCGTGCCGTATGTCGTGCCTGACGTACTGACCAGTCCGTCGCGTCCAGCCCCTGCGGGCGGCGAGCGGGGGACCGGCGGCGCGGCGGGTTGGGCGGATGCGGCCACGATAATTCCGTGGAACATGTACCTGGCCTACGGCGACACGCGCATCCTCGAGGCGCAGTACGCGAGCATGCAGCGATGGGTCGACTACGAGCAGTCGCGCGCCGGCGCGGACGACATTTGGACAGGTGACTTTCATTTCGGCGATTGGCTGGACTTCTTCAGCACGGCGAAGAACACGCGCTTCGGATCTACGTCGACCGATCTGATCGCGACGGCCTACTTCGCCCGGTCGACCGATATTCTGCAGCGCACCGCGAAGATTTTGGGAAAGGAAAAGGATGCCGCGCGCTACGCGGAGTCTCTCGAGAAGATCAAGGCTGCGTTCCAGAAGCAGTTCGTCATGGCGGACGGCAAGGTGGGTGAGGGCACGCAGACGGCCTATGTTCTGGCGCTGGACTTCGATCTGGTGCCGCCGGCATTGCAGGCGGCGGCAGCCGCCAAGCTCGCGCAGGATGTGCGCGAACGCGGACATTTGACCACGGGGTTTCTCGGTACACCGCATTTGCTGACTGTGCTGTCGCGCTTTGGGTATACGAAAGAGGCGTACTTGCTGCTCAATCGCGAGGAGTTTCCGTCGTGGCTGTACCCGGTGAAGCAGGGCGCGACCACCATCTGGGAGCGCTGGGATGGTCTCAAACCCGACGGCTCCTTTGAAAACAAAGATATGAATTCCTTCAATCACTACGCCTATGGCGCGGTCGGCGATTGGATGTACGAGGTGCTCGCGGGAATCAACATTGATCCTGCCTCCCCCGGCTATAAACATGTGCTCATTCAGCCGCAGCCCGGCGGCGGATTTACGCACACCAGCGCGAGCCACGTCTCGCCGTACGGACGCATCGCGACGAGCTGGAAATTGAAAGGCGGGATTCTCGAATTGGAAGTCATTATCCCGGCGAATTCCAGTGCGACCGTGCGGCTGCCGCAGACCGCGCCGTCTGCGGTTACTGAAAGTGGGCGAGTGCTGGCGAGCGGGTCTGGAATCACCTCGGTGGCGGGGCAAGGCGCGGACACGGTCGTGGAGGTGGGATCGGGACGGTATGTGTTTACGTATCCAGCGAGCGGGGTCGAATAATCGCGACCCGGCAGGGTAGGCCTTTATGCCCCCCCATTGGAGGGATACCGTCGCCGGTATCTGAGCGGCAGCATTCGCCCTGGACTCCATAGTGGCCAAACGGTCGGGGCGGCAAATTGATATTGACGAACAGAATCCAGCTGGGTCGTTCGATAGCTGTGTGTCTGATCGCGCTCGCATACTGCGTGACGGGTCTCGCCGACGGAACATCGACCATGGCGCGCCCCGGATCGTTGAGCCAGGAGCGCTTGAACTCCGCCGCACAAAGCAGCACTGATTTTTTCGTCACGCACGGCAACTATGCGCAAACGCGCTATCACCCGGCCGATCGGATCAACACGCACACGGTCAAGGATCTAAAGCTCGCCTGGACCTTCCAGGTCGATCTCACTGAATCGATCCAGGGCGCGCCGATCGTCTATGACGGCGTCATGTACTTGACCACCTCGTACAATCATCTGTTTGCGGTCGATGCGAAAACCGGCAAAGAACTGTGGCACTACACGCACGTCTTCGACCCCGCCGTTTCGATCTGCTGTGGTCCGAACAATCGCGGTGTTGCCGCGCTTGGCGAGCTGGTCTATATGGCCACGCTCGATGCGAAACTCGTCGCGCTGAGCGCGAAAACCGGCGCAATTGCGTGGATCAAGCAGCTCGCCGATCCGCTCAAGGGTTATTCGATAACGGCGGCGCCGACTGCCGTGGATGGCAAGATATTGATCGGCCTGACCGGTGCGGAATACGGCATCCGCGGCGCGCTCAAGGCGCTTGATGCGAAGACCGGCGCTGAAGTCTGGACGTTCTACACGACGCCGGAGAATTCGGTGGGCGTGTGGGCGACACATGACGCAACGGGCCTCGATCTGCATCGTGATATTGCGGCGGAAAAGGCGGCGCTGGCCAAGCGCGGTGATCCGTACAAGACGCTGGGCGGTTCGATCTGGCAGAACCCGGCAATAGACCTTGCGAACAAGCGCGTTTACTTCGTCGTCGGCAATCCAGCGCCCGACGTTGATGGCAGCGTTCGTCCAGGTGATAATTTGTACACCGATTCGCTCGTATCGGTGGATCTTGAAACCGGCAAGTACATTTGCCATCTGCAATACATTCCACACGATATCTGGGATATGGACGCGGTGAGCCCTGCGGTGCTCACGCCGGTTGCGGACAAGTCCGGCAAGCAGATTGCAGGTGTATTGCACGCGGGCAAATCCGGCTATCTGTATGTGCACGATGCGAAGGACTGCAGCCTGATTCGCAGCACCGGTCTCGTTGAAGCGAAGAACGAACGCGCGCTGCCGACCAAGGAAGGCGTGGTCATCCGCCCGGCTTTGAATGGCGGCGTGAGCGCGACGCCACTTGCGATCGATCCGAAGCTCGGCCTCGCCTATGCGCTGACCAACGAATCGGCCTTGAAGTATTACTTTTTCACCAGCACCGAGTATCCAAAGGGCGCGCTCTGGCTTGGCGGCGGCTTCAAGGGCGCGCCGGAAGAGCCGGTCTGGGGCGACATCGTGGCAACCGATTACAACACCGGCAAGATCCGCTGGAAGGTCAAGAAACCGTTGCCGATGTTCGGCGGGATTCTGGCCACGGCCGGTGGTCTGATCTTTACCGGCGAAGGCAGCGGCGAATTCGGCGCGTATGACTCAGCCACGGGCAAAGAGTTGTGGAGTTACAAGACCGATGCGGGCGTTAACGCGCCGGCATCGACCTATATGCTCGATGGCAGGCAGTATGTCGTTGTCGGCGCGGGTGGCAATACGCAATTGGGATACAAGCGTGGCAATAAATACTATGTGTTCGCCTACTGACATGGCTGCGAAAATCATCGCCCACATTGCACTGCTTCTGCTCGCAGGCCTTGCCGAGGTGAGCGCCGCCCAGGCGCAAGCAGTCGAAGCAAAAGCCGCTGTTTGCAAGGCCTGCCATCTAAGCGGGACGTTGCAAAGCACTACGGTCATTCCGAATATCTGGGGCCAGAGCGAGGGCTATCTCTACATCCAGCTGCGCGACTTCAAAAGCGGCGCGCGCAATGCACCGGAAGACGCGGCCATGCGCGGCTTCGTCGCAACAATGAGCGATGCAGACATGCTGGAAATTGCCAAGTACGCATCGACCCAGCCGTGGCCCAAGATCGAGCCCATCTCGACTGATGCTGCATTGCTCAAGAAGGGCGCCAACGCCATGGCCGTGCTCCCCTGTGGAGGCTGTCACTTCAACGATTGGAAAGGTTTTAGCGCCAACCCGCGTATTGGCGGCCAGAGCAGCGCCTATCTGGCAGCAACGTTCCGCCAGTTCCGCAGCGGCTCGCGCGGCAATTCACCGGGCATGTCCGATCTCTTGCGTACGCTCGATGAAGGCGATATCGACGCCGTCGCGGCGTACCTCGACGCAGCGCGATAATCACTCGCCGCCATCGACAGGCCGGCCCGGCGGCCGGCGGTCCCCCCATCCATGGACAGCCGCGGCGCGGATGTCAGGATTGATCGTACTTGGCGCGAGGGAACGAACGGTAGAGCATGGGCCGGCATGCGATGCGATCGTTTCCATCAATGAAAAGGGGGATCCAATGTTTCAAAAACTATCCATTGTCGCGTTGACGCTCGGGATCGGCTGTTCATTCACGGCAGCGGGCGACGATTCGTTGGTGAGATTCAAAGGCGGGATAGGTGTGATTCCGGTATCGAGCGCAGCAGGTGTTGCGAATGCCGATGGCACTTCGCCGAGCGTGAGCCGCAACGTTGTGCGTGGGATAAACCCTCCCGGTCAGATATGGGTGATCGCCGATCTGCGCGCCGACATCTCGGTCGACGGTCACATCAGGGTCAATGGCAAGGGCTTGTTGCTGGGCGGCGGCAACGCCATCGGCGGCAACGGGGCACAGAGCGTGTTCGCCACGTTGATTTGCGAAGCGGCACCGCCATTTACCTTGCACAACACGACTTTGACCGGCGTTGCGCTCGAGGCGGACGGCGACTTCGAGATCGATGATGTGTTGACCCCCGTTCCGACAGACTGCGCAAGTCCCGTACTCTTGATCCGCAACGTAGGCGGCGCGTGGTTCGCGGCGGGGATCCCGGATGTGGAGAAACATCACCACCACTAATCCGCAAGGCACAAAGATCCGCTCGGGGGAAATTTCCCCCGGGGGATCGCGGCTTGTCACTCTTTGGCGTTCACAAACTCCCAAACCTTCGAGATTACGACTGATCCTTCGCCGACCGCTGATGCCACACGCTTGACCGAGCCGGCGCGCACATCACCGACCGCGTAGATGCCAGGCTGCGATGTCGCGAAAGGCGAGGCCGCGGGGCCTTCGCCCGAACCGGTGATCACGAATCCCTTGTCATCGAGCTTCACCAAGCCCGAGAGCCACGCGGTATTTGGCGCAGCGCCCACCATGACGAAGAGTGCACGTGCCTCAACGACGCGGGTAGCCCCGGTCTTTACGTCACGAATAGTTACCGCTTCGAGGTGTTCGGTGCCGTGCAACGCGCTTACCTCGGCACCATATTCGATGGTTATGCCGGGATCGGCAGCGAGCCGACTCGATAGGTAACTCGACATGGAGGCAGCGAGCGATGCGCCCCGGACCAAAACACGTACGCAACGCGCCGAGCGGCTGAGAAACATCGCGGCCTGTCCCGCAGAGTTCCCGCCGCCGATGATGACCACATCTGTTCCCTTGGAATAGCGCGCCTCCATCTCGGTCGCGGCGTAGTAAATGCCGGTGCCTTCGAATTCAGGCGGTCTGGCAATCGGGAGCCGGCGATATTGCACTCCGGTCGCGACCACAACTGCTCTGGCGCGAACGCGCTGGCCGTTGTCGAAAGTGGCGCAGAAGGTCGCATCCTCGAACCTCTCGAGAGCTGCCACCCGTCGCGGCATTGCGAAACGTGTACCGAATTTCATCGCTTGTACTTGTCCGCGCCAGACCAGGTCGGAGCCGGAAATCCCGGTGGGAAAGCCCATGTAATTTTCGACACGGCTCGAGGTTCCGGCTTGGCCGCCGATCGCAACATCCTCCACCACCAAGGCGCGCAGACCTTCGGCTCCTGCATACACCGCTGCCGCGACCCCAGCCGGTCCGCCGCCGACAATCAACACGTCAAATACCTCGTTTTCTTCGAAGTCCAGATTGAGGCCAAGCAGTCGCGCAACCTTGTCGGGGGTCGGTTCAGTCACAACGATATCGCGACCGAAGATAACGCCGGGCACGCCCGGAGCGATAGAACAGCGCCGGGCGAGCGCTTCGGCTTCAGGATTTCCGAGCGGCAGCGAGATGTACGGAATGTGGTTGCGGCTTGCGAACTCTGCGATGCCGCGCACATTGCGATCATCATCTTCGCCGATCAACCTTAAGCTGCTGATCCGTTCCTCGAGCTGGCGGCGGCGGCGCGCCGAAAACACTGTGATGATGATGTCGGACATTTCTGGAATCTGAGACATCAGGGTCAGTACTGCTTCCCGCGGTACTTCTATCACCCGCGTGTCTTTGACAGCGCGCATCGCCATGGACCAAGCGCCGCCGTTCAGCAGGGAGATCTCGCCCAGAAACTGGGTCGGGCCCATGGTGGAGGGCAAATGACGTTCGTCGGTAAAGGGATTCACTACCTCGACTTCACCTTCCTCGACATACACGAAACGATCCACGGGTTGGCCAGGCCGCGTCAGAAACGTGCCCGCAGGATAACGGGCAACAGCACCGGCCTTGCGCAATGCTTCGACGTGAGCGGCAGCCAGCGGAGTGCGCTGCATCTGATGTAAATCGCCGCCAATTGTTTCCATGATTCAGCTCGTCCATTGCGAGACACTTTCGCACGACATACGTTTCATTTTCAAACCAGCCTCTCAAGCAGAGAGGTCAGTTCCGACTGCTGAGCCGAGTTCAACCGTGCAAGGCGTGCGCCGAACGCCTTGGACAGGAGCGCAAGCCCCTTCGACATCGTCTTCCGCCCCTCGGGAGTAAGAGTGAGCCGGTGGCGGCGTAGATCCGCGCCATCGATTTCACGGCGCAAAAAGCCGGCCGCTTCGAGCCGCTTGACGTACATCGTCACGCTGGGCTTCGGCATGCAGAGGGCGGCGGCCAGTTCCGCGGGGTGCGGACGCGCGTCGACTTCGGCGAGCACGAACAGCTCCTTCGTCTCCAGCCCGAGTTTGGTGATGTCAGGCGCGACACTCGCGATCAGCGACATTACGAGACGGTAGTTGAGGGACCAGATCTTTCCGACGTCTGTTTTGGGCATGGGCACTTGCTATTTATTAGTTCAATAGTAAACTATCATTAATCTGAACTAGCGTATGATTGTACCATGTAGCCAATGCGGAGAGCACCATGTCCCTCGATCACTACATTACCCTCGGCCGTTCCGGCCTGCGTGTCAGCCCATTTTGTCTCGGCGCGATGACCTTTGGTGAAGACCTCGGCTGGGGCTCCAGCGTTGAGGAGTCGCAACGGATCATCGACCGGTTTGTGGAGCTCGGCGGCAATTTCATCGATACCGCCAACTTCTACACGAAGAGTCATTCGGAAAAGATCATCGGCGACCACATCGGGCGCCACAGCGCGCGGCGCGACCGGCTCGTCATTGCCACGAAGTTCAGCGGCAATCTGTACCTCGGGGATCCCAACGGCGGCGGATCCGGCCGCAAGTCAATCATTGCGGCGTGCGAAAACTCGCTACGCCGGCTGCAGACGGACTATATCGACTTGTACTGGCTGCATAACTGGGACGTGCACACCCCGATCGAAGAGACGATGGCCGCGCTCGAGGATCTCGTGCGCGCCGGCAAGGTGCGCTACCTTGGCGTCTCCGACACACCCGCGTGGAAGGTCGTCGAGGCAAACGTCACGGCGCGCTTCCGCGGCTGGTCCGCGTTCATCGGATTGCAGATCGAGTATTCGCTGCTCGAGCGAACTGTCGAGCAGGAGCTCGTGCCGATGGCTCTCGAGTTCGGTCTCGGTATAACGCCGTGGTCGCCCCTCAAGAGCGGTGTGCTCAGCGGCAAGTACACGAGGCAGAACGCCGGCAAGATCAAGTCCGATCGCGGCTTCATCGCCGACACCCACCTCACGGAGAAAACTTATGCGATCGTGGACGAGTTGGACAGCATTGCGAAGACGCACGAGAGCACCGTCGCGCGCGTCGCGCTGGCCTGGGTTCAAGCGCAGCCTGGCGTGACCTCGACGATTATCGGCGCGCGGCGACTCGCGCAGCTCGAGGACAACCTGAAAGCGCTCGACGTGAATCTCTCGGCCGAGGAGCTTGGCGGGCTCGACGCGCTGACGAAGCCCACGTTTGGTTTCCCGCAAAGCATGCAGCCATTCTTTCCTGCGATTCACAATGGCGGCACCTCGGTGAACGGCATCTTCGCGCCGCCCAGTTCTTTTGGGGTGGGAAAGGGCGACAAGGTCTACTGATGCACAGCGCGCGGTCGCACAGCTTGTGCCGTACCGCCAAGGGCGGCGGGCGACCGCGCGCCGCCTGCCGGCGGGGCGTTGTGACAAATCTTTGCGGAAGGCGTAAAAGGCGGTAGGAAGCCCGCTATTTTGGAAACCACCGCAGGAGACGTCCATGAACACTGCAGTCGATATGGTGTCGCTGACCGCACCGGTCAAACGCTTCGTGAGTCAGTCTCGGCAAGCCCTGATCGATGGCCGCTGGCAGGACGCTCAGTCGGGCGAAACATTCGAGGTCTTTAATCCTTCGAATGAATCGGTGATTGCGCGTGTGGCGGATTGCAAGCGAGCCGATGTGGATCTGGCGGTGGCTGCGGCGCGCAAGGCCTTCGATGCCGGGCCGTGGCCGCGCATGTCGCCCTCGGCCCGCGGCAGGATCCTCTGGAAAATCGGCGATCTGATCCTTGAAAATCTCGAGGAGCTGGCGCAGTTGGAATCACTGAATAACGGCAAGCCCATTGCAGTGGCGCGCGGCGCCGATGTACCTTTGGCTGCGGATCTGTTCCATTACATGGCAGGCTGGGCGACCAAGATCGAGGGCAGTACGCTGTCACTGTCTGTGCCCTATACCCCTGACGCGCAATACCACGCCTATACGCGCAAGGAGCCCATTGGCGTCGTGGCGCAGATCATACCGTGGAATTTTCCCCTGTTGATGGCGGCTTGGAAGTTAGGCCCGGTGCTGACGGCCGGTTGTACCGTGGTATTGAAGCCGGCAGAGGAAACGCCGCTGTCCGCGCTGCGGCTCGCGCAGCTATGTCTGGACGCGGGTTTGCCACCCGGCGTGCTGAACGTGCTGACCGGATTTGGCGAGACATGCGGTGCGCCGCTGGCCGCGCACAGGCAAGTAGACAAGGTGGCATTCACAGGTTCGACGGAAGTGGGCAAGTTGATCGTCAAAGCAGCCGCCAATGATTTGAAGAAGGTGACCCTCGAACTGGGCGGCAAATCGCCCAACATCGTGCTCGACGATGCGGATCTCGATGTGGCGATTCCGGGCGCCGCGAATGCGATTTTCTTCAATCATGGCCAATGTTGCTGCGCAGGCTCGCGCTTGTTCGTGCAGGAGAAGAGCTACGATCGCGTTTTGGAAGGGGTCAGCAAGGCCGCAAGCGCCATCCGCTTGGGCCCGGGTTTGAATCCGCAGAGTGAGATGGGACCGCTGGTGTCAAAAACTCAGTTCGATCGCGTCACCGGCTTCCTTCGTTCCGGCAAGGAGGAGGGAGCTCGCACCGTCTGTGGTGGTAAACGCTTCGGTGAGACCGGCTTTTTCGTCGAACCCACGGTACTCGACGGCACGAGCGACAAGATGCGCGTGTATCAGGAGGAGATCTTCGGACCCGTAGTGACCGTGATGCCGTTTAAAGAGGTCGACGATGATCTCATTCGCCGCGCCAATGACACAGTCTACGGACTGGCCGCGGGCCTGTGGACCAGCAACATGAAGCGTGCGCATCGCATCGCAGGTCAGTTGCGGGCCGGCACGGTCTGGGTCAATTGCTACAACATCTTCGATGCCTCGATGCCCTTTGGCGGCTATAAACAATCGGGCTGGGGGCGCGAAATGGGCAGCGAAGTTCTCAAAAATTATTTAGAGACCAAATCAGTGTGCATGAGCGTTTAATGTGACATAGGTCTCACTTCCCATTACGGCCGCATTCAGGGAATCCAATACGGCGGCCACTCCACATAACGCCGCCGAGCGCCGCGCTACAGTGGCGTGGATATGCCCTCAGTTTACAACCTGTGGCTGGTCGGTCTTTCGCTTGTCGTGGCGATGCTCGTTTCGTACACGGCGCTGCGGTTGGCCTCCCGCGTCGCAACCAGCGAAGGGAAGGGCTCGCGAATCTGGCTGGGAATCGGTGCCATAGCGATGGGCATCGGCATCTGGTCGATGCATTTTGTCGGCATGCTTGCCTTGGAGTTGCCGATTTCCCTGGCTTACGATGTCACCACGACTCTGGCCTCGCTCGCCGTAGCCATCGTCATCTCGGGATTTGCGCTGGCGATCACCAGCGGCGGGCGGCTCACCGTGCCGCGCCTCGCCGGCAGCGCCGTGATCATGGGCTGCGGAATTGCGGCGATGCACTACATGGGGATGGCTGCCATCACCATCCTGCCGGGTATTAGCTATGACCCGTTTCTGGTTGCAGTCTCGATCCTGATTGCAATCGCGGCCTCGTTTGTGGCGTTGTGGCTGTTTTTCCAGCTGCGCGAGGGCAACTCGCTGGTCCAGCAGCTGAAGCGCATTGCTGCGGCCGTGGTAATGGGGCTCGCCATCAGCGGCATGCACTACACGGGCATGGCGGCCTCGCGCTTTGCGTCGGGCTCCTTCTGCCGGGGCGGAATAACCCTTCATGACAACTGGCTTGCCGCGGTGATTGGAATCTTCGCGCTCGGTCTGCTGGTGGTGACCTTGGTCACGGCGGTTTACGATGCGCACTTGCAGTCGAGAACGCGCATTCAAGCGCAGCGGCTGGAGCAAGCCAACGCGGAACTGCAGCATCAGGCCACCCACGATGCGCTGACGGGGCTTCCGAATCGACTGCTGTTCATCGACAGGCTGGGCCGGGAAATCGCCCATGCCGAACGCGATGGTCACTCTTTTGCGGTACTCGCCGTGGACCTCGATCGATTCAAAGTGATCAACGACACTTTGGGTCACGGACCCGGGGACCAGCTGCTCATTGAGATTGCTCGGCGATTGACGAACTCGGTCCGCTCTGCCGATACGGTGGCGCGCACCGGCGGGGATGAGTTTCTGTTGCTGCTCACCGAAATCCGCGAAGCCGCGGATGCCGCGGTAATCGCGAACAAGATCATTTTGGAGCTCGATAAGTCGGTCAGCATCAGCGGCGCAGAGGTGCATACCAGCGCGAGCATTGGAATCAGCGTCTACCCCGCGGACGGTTCCAACTCAGACACTCTCGTGGCGCGTGCCGATGAGGCGATGTACTTCGCAAAGCAAGCGGGCCGCAACAGCTTCCAGTTTTTCAGCCCCGGAATGAGCGTCTTTTCCCGGGAACGTCTGGATCTGGAGAGCGGGCTGCGCCGCGCTCTGCCGCTGAAGCAGTTCGAGGTGCACTACCAGCCGAAGGTCGATGTCGTAACCGGCCGCATGAACAGCGTCGAGGCGCTGCTGCGCTGGCGGCACCCGACTCGAGGCCTTATCGGACCGTTGGATTTCATACCGATCGCCGAGGAAACCGGACTGATGCTGTCTATTGGCGAGTGGGTGCTGCGCGAGGCCTGCCGCCAGGCGCGCCAATGGCAGCGTGAAGGGCTGCCGTTCCTTCGGATCGCAGTGAATATCTCGCCGATCCACTTTCGGCAATCCAAGTTCTTGGACATCGTACGGTCAGCACTCTTAGACCATGACTTGGAGCCGCAATACCTGGAAATCGAGCTGACCGAAACGACGGTCATGGACCACGCCGAGACCTCGGTGAGTATCCTTGAGGAGTTGAGCCGCATGGGCGTGATCGTCTCAATCGACGATTTCGGGACGGGATATTCAAGCATGAGTTACCTGCGGCGCTTCCCGATCGACAAGCTGAAGATCGATCGAAGCTTCATCAACGATATGACAACGAATTCGGATGCCGCGTCCATCGTCAAAGCGATCATTTCGCTTGCCCACAGCCTGCGGCTCAAAGTCGTCGCTGAGGGGGTGGAAACAGCGCAACAGCTGCAACAGCTGCACGACCTGGGTTGCGATCAGTTTCAAGGCTTTTATCGCAGCGCTGCAGTACTTCCGGGTGAAATCGGCGCCTTTGTGCAAAAGAACGCCGAAGCAGCTGAGCTTCCGGATCAAAAAAGGTTTCTGGAAACGCAGAGCAAGCTGACGGCGTTCAAGCGTTCCTAACGTCAGCGTGATGCGCCGGCGCCGCCGGGGGCCTGGTGAGAAGGTGCATCCACGGCGAACAGCTGGGTCATGTTCTCAAATGCCTTGAATTCGAGCGCGTTACCCGTGGGATCGAGGAAGAACATCGTCGACTGCTCGCCGGTCTGACCCTTGAAGCGCGTGTACGGCTCGATCACAAAGTCCACGCGATGCTGACGCACGCGCTCCGCGAGATCGCTCCACTGCTTCGGCGTCAGCACCACGCCGCAGTGAGGCACGGGGACGCCCTGTCCGTCGACGGGATTGAAGTGGCTCGCCAGTTTGCCGGCACGGCCCAGGTTGGGATTCAAATGGCAGACGAACTGATGGCCGTAGAGATTGAAGTCCACCCAATGCGCGCTGCTTCGGCCCTCGCTGCAGCCGAGGACCCCTCCATAGAAGCCGCGCGCCTCGTCGATGTCGCGCACTTGGATGGCAATGTGAAATGGTGTCAGCGGATCATTCATGATCGAAAATCTTAGCAGTTCCGCGCCTTAAACAAAAAGGCGGCTGGAACACCTAGGAGGCGACGCCCTCTATCCAGGTGCGCTGCACCTGCAATTCATCATTCAGCAGCACGAGATCTGCGCGGTAACCCGGCGCAATCCGGCCGAGTTCGCGCTCCAGTCCCAAGAAGGCGGCCGGGTATTCGCTCGCCATGCGGGCGGCCTCGGCCAGTTGCAGTCCCAGCAGCGAGACGGCATTGCGCACGGCGGTGGCCATGTCGAGTCCCGTGCCGGCCAGTGTCCCATTTTCATCCCGCGGCACGCCGTCGATGACGCGAATGGTGCGCCCCTGCAGCACGAAGCTCGGGGCGGAGGATCCCACGGAGGGCATGGCATCCGTCACCAGCATGAATCGGTCATGGCGCTTACAACGCAATGCCAGTTTCAACATGACTGGATCCACGTGGTGCCCATCGACAATGATGCCGCACCAGGTGTTGGGGTCGAACAGCGCCGCACCGACGATGCCCGGCTCGCGCGGCGCCAGCGGAGCCATGGCGTTGAACAAGTGCGTGAATCCCCGGACGCCGTGCGCAATGGCCGCTGCCGTCTGTGCATAGCCGGCATCGCTGTGGCCCGCGGAGATCAGAATGCCGCTCGCAGCCAGTTGCGCGATCATATCGGTCGTCGTCATTTCCGGCGCGAGGGTCAGAACGGTGCGGCCGCCGCGCAGGCTGCACAGCAGGGAAATGACGCCGTTGTCCAAGCGCCGCAAATGCTTCGGGTCATGCACGCCGCGGCGCGCCCAGTTGAGGAACGGTCCCTCGATATGAATGCCGAGTACACCGGCGAGGCGTGCGTCGAGCGAACTCTGCACTGCGGCGATTGCTTGACCGATGGTGTCGAGATCGTCGCTGATCAACGTCGGCAGGAAACCGGTCGTGCCGAATCGCCGGTGCGCGGCGCCGATGGCACGGATTGACTCGAGGCTCGGATCGTCATTGAACAGCACGCCGCCGCCGCCATTGACCTGCACGTCGATAAATCCGGGCAGCAGAGTCTGCCCCTGAAGATCAACGCTCTCGACGCCGCGGCAGCGCGGATCCTCGGGCAGGGTGATTGCCTCGATGCGCCCGTCCGCCAGCAGCACCGTCTTCCCGTTGACGATTTGATCACCGGCCAAGATCCGGCCGTTCACCAGCGCGATTCGCACTACACGGTCTCCGTGATCTTCTGCAAATGCGGTGGACGATCTGGATCGAGGCCGCGCGCCACCGAGAGTGAAGCGATCATCCGGTAGGCGCTCTGCACCAAGAGGATGGGTGCGATTTCCGGGGAACACTCTATGACCGGCAGCAAAATCGTTCCTGCCGCATTGCCGCCGCTGAGCAGAATAGGAACACCGCGCCGCGCCAGCTCGATGGCCAGCGCCTCGATTCCGGGCCGTGTGGCATCGGATTGCGCCAGCAGAATGGCCGGAAATCCCTTGCGCAACAGCGTGTAGGGGCCGTGCCGAAGCTCGGCGCTGCTGAATGCTTCAGCGTGAATGGCGCAGGTCTCCTTGCACTTGAGGGCGATCTCCTGTGCCGCGCCGAGCCCCAACCCCCGTCCGACGACATAGAGATTTTCAGCAGTTTGAAGCTGCGGCAGCGCGGCCGACCAATCGAGCTTCCAGCTCCTGTCCATGAGATCCGGCAGCTCCGCCAACGCCTCGCCGAACCCCGTATCCTCGGTCCACGCGGCAACCAAGCGCGCAATCGCCGCCAATGACGCAAGGTAGGACTTCGTCGCCGCGACGCTGCGCTCGGGGCCCGCATTCAGCTCGACCACCAGGTCGGCTGCCGCCATCAGCGGCGAATCGGCGCTGTTCGACAGCGCGAGCACTGTTGCGCCGGAAGCTTTTGCGGCGGCGACCGATGCCAGCAAGTCGGGACTGCGCCCCGACTGCGAGATGGCGATGAACAGACAACCGCGCAAATCCTGAGTGACGCCGTAGACCGAACTCACCGACGGTGCGGCCGACGCCGTCAGGACCTTTGCATGGGTTTCGATCAAATATTTTGCGTAGGTCGCGGCATGATCGGAACTGCCGCGTGCGCAGGTCACGACCGCCCGGGGATTCAGCGTCCGAAGCTTGGCACCCAGATCACGCATCGCGGCGGAGTCACGTCGCATTTGTTCGCGAACTGCATTGGATGCAGCGGCCGCTTCCTCAAACATGAGCGTCCGCTCGGCAGATGGCGCACGTTCCGCGTTCACGTGCTGAGCTCGGCGACGAAGTCGTAGGTGTCGCCGCGATAGAACGACTGCGAAAACTCGATCGCCCTGCCATCCGGCAATGATCCCAAGCGCTCCACCAGCAACCCCGCATCGCCCGGCTTGGCTTTTAACAACTCGGCTTGATCGGACGTAATGAGCACCGCGCGCAAGCGCTGCAACGCGCGCACCGGACGGTGGCCGGCCCGCTCCAGGGCTTCGTACAGCGATGCATCGACCGCCTCGAGTGAAGGCAGCGCCGTTGCAACGATGGTCGCGTATTCCAGCGCCATCGGTGCATCGTCGGCGTAACGAATTCGATTGAATCGAAACACGGGTGTCCCCGGGCTCAGCCGCAGTGCCAGCGCTTCTTCCGGAGTGACCGTGCCGGCTGCACGCTTCAGCCACACGCTTCTTGGCGTGCGGCCGCGCGCGCGCATGTCCTCTGAGAAGGACGTGAGCATGGCGAAGTTCTTGTCGACGCGAGCCGACACAAAATTGCCGGCGCCCTGGCGCCTGACCAACAATCCATCGGCAACCAAACCATCCAACGCTTTGCGCACCGTAATTCGCGACACGGCAAAATCCGCGGCGAGATCCCGCTCCGAGGGCAGGGCGTCGTCGGGGCCCAAAATACGGCTATCGATGGCCCTTCGCAGCACTCGCTGCAATTCCTGGTACAGGGGCAAATTGCCCTGTCCATCCAACGGACCAAGTGCTTTAGCGAGCGATGTCATAGGCGCGGAGGAAATGCCCGAAGTGTTTTTAGTCATCGAATAATACCAAACAAATACCACTATGAGAACAACAAGGAGCGTGGTTTTCATGTAACTGGCTGAAATTACTAATAAAGTAATATATGTTCTTGTGTTTATTACGCAGCACTAGCGATTTGTTTAAATTGGTATTATATTGGGTCTTAATTGGTGTGGCATGCGAATGACAGCCACGCGGCGGATGCAGGGGACTCTCAACTAAATTGGTGACTTGGACAGGGGGCATCGATATGAATCGGACAGGGGATATCTATATGAATCGGATCGCCATGGCGGTCAAGTCGGCACTGGGACTCGCGTTGTTGGTGCCATCATCCATGGTTATGGCGGCGGCTGCAGCGCCTGACGACCCGGCGCTCCAGGAGATCGTCGTTACCGGCATCCGGCAATCGGTGCAAGCCTCGCTTGATGCCAAGCGCAACGCCGTTGACTTCGTCGATATCGTTTCCGCTGAAGATATCGGCAAGTTGCCGGACAAGAATATCGCCGACTCGTTGGCCCGCGTGCCGGGAGTCACGACGAGTTCAGCCGGCGCCAATGAAGGCGGCTTCGATGAGAACGATCGCGTCAGCATGCGCGGTACGAATCCCAGCCTGACGCAGACGCTGCTCAACGGACACAATATCTCCTCCGGAGACTGGTTCGTGCTCACTGAAACGGGTACGGTCGGCCGTAGCGTGAGCTTCACATTGTTGCCTTCGGAGATCGTCAGCCAGTTGCGGGTTGACAAAAGCTCCAGCGCATCGCTGGTCGAGGGCGGCGTTGCAGGCACCGTCGACATCATCACGCGCAAGCCGTTGGACTTCGCCAATAACTTCACCGTGCAAGCGTCTGCCGGGGTGGTCTACGCGACCCTGCCGGACAAGAAGGACGGACAATACAGCGCCTTGGGTGCGTGGAAGAACAACGCCAACAACTTCGGCGTCATGGTGCAGCTCTTTTCGGAAACCCGCCATCTGCGGCGCGACGGTAGTGAGATTTTAGGCTATGAAACCATTGCGCCGGGCAGCACGATTGCGCTGTCAAATCCGGATTTGTCGGGCGTGCAATATCCGGCGCTGGTCGGCGCCACGGAGTTCACGCAAAAGCGCGAACGCAACGGCGGCTTGTTCGACATGGAATTCAAGCCGCTCGATAACCTGACATTCGATCTGAACGCGTTTTCGTCGCGCCTGATCGCTCCCAACCTGAATGACAACTACCTGTTTTTCGGGTCGCGAGTTCTGGCCCAGGGCAACGGTCAAGCGCCGCTCCCGGGTTACACCGTCGCGGGCAACACGTTGACCTCTGCGCAATTCGCTCCGGTCGCAGGAACCGCCTATGGCGTCTATGACCAGATCTCGCGACCCAGCTCTGAGGCCAGCTCTCACTTCGTCGATCTCGACACCACGTGGGGTGTCACCGACTCCTTCTCGTTGTTTGGTCAGATTGGCTATTCGTGGGGCGATGGTAAGACGCCGGAACAGGACGTTTCCGAGACCAATCCCGGCACCGGCGCCGGCGCAACCTATCAGCTCAATGGTCTCGGCGCTGCGCCGAGTTTCGCCTTCGGTTCCACCAACAATTCAACACCCACGCCGGGCGGCGTTCCGGTTCCCTTCGGTTTTATTTTCGGCGATCAGTTCGTGGATGTTAAAGACAGCGAGGCGTACGCCAAGATCGACGCCATGTACAAGTTTCAAACTGACTACTTCCACGACCTGAAATTCGGCGCGCGATTTGACAAGCATGATCGCACGTCGAACGGCGTGGTCGGTCAGGGTCCGACGGCCGCCGGAGGCACGGCGCCATACCCCACCGGCTTCTCCAACTATCCCTCGAACTACGATACGTTCGGCGGCACCCATCCGTCAGATGTTTGGTTTTGGTCGCCTGCGCAACTCGCGGCCTATAACAGCCCGGCAAACGTGGTTCGCGATCCGGCGGTGCGCCTCGACTTCAACTCCATGTTCGAGGTGTACGAAAAGGACACGGCAGGTTACGTCCAAGGCGATTTCGGCGGCAGCAACTGGGCCGGCAACGTCGGCGTACGGGTCGTGCACACCCAAGAAGACGTCGTGAACTACACCGCGGTGGATCCCAGCACACCGGGATCGACGTTTTCTCTGTTCGGCCAGTTCATCGGCGTGCCCATTTCGCACTCGTACACCGATGTGTTGCCCAGCTTCAACTTGAAGATCGACGTGGCTCCGGATCTGGTAGCGCGTTTCGCCGCCTCCGAGACCATGACCCGTGCTGACTACTCGCAGCTGGCCGGCGCCGTGAGCCTGGGTGGCGTGGCCTTGACGCCACCGGGAACGCCGCAGCCCTCGGGCAGCGGCACGGGCGGCAATCCAGACCTGAAACCGATCAAGTCGAATAATTTCGATGCCGGAATTGAGTATTATTTCGACAAGCGATCATTGCTGTCGGCCACGCTCTTTTATATGGATCTGAAAAACTATGTGAGTTTCGGAACCACCCAGCGGGATATTCTGACATTCGGTGCTGGAGCCCCGGGCGGCAAGTTGGTGCCTTATTTGCTGAGCACGCCGGTTAACGCTCAGGGCCGGGTCAAAGGCGCCGAAATCGCCTACCAGCAGGCATTTACCGATAACATCGGATTCATCGGCAACTACACCTATGCCGACGGACGCCAGACCTCGCTGGTGACCAACGGCGACGATCGTCTCGTGGGCACCTCGAAGAATACTTACAACGTTCAGGGCTACTTCGAGAACAAGGTATTCAGTGCGCGAGTTGCGTATACCTATCGGTCCGCCTTCTTCAGCGGTCTCGATCGGAATACGGCATTTTCCCAGGAGGCCATGGGCGCGCTGTCGGCTTCGTTTGTTTACAACATTACTGACCAATTCTCGGTGCAGTTGGACGGGCAGAATCTCAACAATCCCATCCTGAAGTACTCCGCCCTCAACGAAAACCAGCCGCGTGCTTTCTACAAAAGCGGCGCCCAGTATTTCCTGACTGCGCGCTTCAAGTTGTAAACCGGCTTAGAACGGCCTGCGCGTCTGGCATGAGTTAGAGTGTCAAGCGTGCGGCAGAACTCGAAGATGATACGAGGGGCGAGGGCAGCGGTTTTCACCGTTGCCCTCGCCTTGTGCGCTGTCCCCGCACCAGCGCAGCAAGCTGGTGTGATTCCAATGCCGGCTGACGTAAAGTCAGGCAAGGGTTCATTCGAGTTGAGCCCGGCCACCGTTATCGAAGCACCGCGAGCCGGCGGCGCAGCGGATGCGGCTCGTTATCTTTCCGGTTTGTGGCAGCATACGAACGGAATAACCTTGGCTGTCCGCTCGAGCCATGCCGATGCGTCGTCGGATTCACTCATCCGGTTTCAACAACAACAGGGGCTTGGGCCGGAAGCCTACCGGGTTGAGGTGACGCCGCATCGAATCATCGTATCGGCCAGCACTGCAACGGGCCTTTTCTACGGCGCCGTCACACTGTGGCAGCTCATGCCGGCAGGCCCGAAAAGCGGCACAATTGCGGCACAAACCATCATGGACGAGCCCAGATATGCGTGGCGCGGGCTGATGCTGGATTCCTCGCGTCATTTTCAATCGCCCGCTTTTGTACGCTCGATGATTGATTGGATGGCGTGGCACAAACTCAATGTGCTGCACTGGCATTTGACGGACGATCAAGGCTGGCGATTGGAGATCAAGCGATATCCGAAGCTGACCTCGGTGGGGGCATGGCGGATTCCGGCGACCGTTCCTGGGACTGCGGCACCGAAACCGTATGGCGGCTTTTACACTCAGGAAGAGGTGCGCAACATCGTCGCCTTCGCCGCAACGCGCCACGTTCAAATCATCCCGGAAATCGACATGCCGGGTCACGCGCAGGCAGCGGTCGCCGCCTATCCGGAAATCGGCTCAATCGATGGCCACCCCTCACCGCCGGTCTCGTCGAAGTGGGGCGTGAACCCGTATCTGTTCAATTTGGAACCCGGCACGTTCGCGTTCCTGCGCAACGTGCTCGATGAAGTGCTGCAATTGTTTCCATCCCGCTACGTGCACATCGGCGGCGACGAAGCCGTGAAGGATCAATGGAAGTCATCGTCGACGGTTCAGGCGCGGGCCGCGCAACTCGGCATCAAGGACGCGGAGGCTTTGCAGACGTATTTCACCCAGGAGATCAGCAGCTATCTGACCTCCAAGGGCAGGCGCGCGGTGGGGTGGGATGAAATCATGCAGCCTGGGCTCGCACGCGACACAGTGGTCATGTCGTGGCATGGCACGGCAGGTGCCCGTGCCGCGGCCATCAGGGGCAATGACACGATTCTGGCGCCCGACCCAGGTCTGTACTTAGACCATCGGCAAAGCCGCCTGGCGGGAGAGCCGCCGGGACGCCTCGCTGTTCTGTCCCTCAAAGATGTGTATGACTTTGAACCGCGGGATACTGAGCTCACGCCGGCCCAGCAACGGCATGTGCTCGGGTTGCAGGCGGAGCTGTGGACCGAACACATGCAGACCGAAAAACGGGTCGAGTGGATGGCGCTGCCGCGCGCGGCGGCGCTCGCCGAGGTGGGCTGGTCGTCGCAGCCGAAGAACTGGCCGGATTTTTTGCGCCGTATGACGCCGATGTTTGCGCGCTATCGAGCCTTCGATCTCAACTATGCCGACAGTGCCTTCGGCATCGAACCTGACTTTTCCGCCGACGGCGACAAGGTTCGAGTGACGTTGGCCAACCTGCCGGAGCTGCGCGACGCCGCGCTCGATGCGGACATCCGATACACCTTGGATGGCACCGATCCGAATGCGGCATCGACCCGCTACGGAAAAGCTCTGGACCTGTCGGCAGGCACGGAAATTCGCGCCGCAACGTTTTTGGGTGCCGAACAAGTTTCGCGCACCTGGAGTACACAGCTAACTGCCGTCTCCGCTGTCAGACGCAGCAGCAACCAGCTCGCTCCCTGCGGCAATGCCGTCGGACTGCTGCTGGAGCCGGCGGACGGGGCCGCGCGCGCGCCGCTGGCCGTGGACATCATGAATCCGTGCTGGATCTATCGAGGTGCGGATCTTTCGCAGCGACCGCGAATCAGCGCCGCGGTTGTGCCGCTGCCGTTCAATTATGAGCTCGGCGCGGACACCGCTCGCATCCGCGTCGGCGATGCGCGGAGCCCTGCGGGCGAGCTCGAGGTCCATATAGACGGCTGCGATACGCCGGCGGTCGTACTGCTGCCGCTCGCGCCTGCAGCCATGCACGACGGCGTCACGGTGTTGGCCGCCAAGACCCTGCCCGCGAGCGCGGGCCGGCATGATGTCTGCCTGCGATTTGCCCGTCCGCGCCTGGATCCGATGTGGGCGCTCGATTGGGCGCAGATCGAGGAGTAGGGACGCTTGCAGAGAATCATGGCGCCGATGGACGGTTGGTGTAGCTCGCTCGATGAGGTTCCTGACGAGGTGTTCGCGGGCCGCATGCTCGGCGACGGCCTTGCCATCGATCCCACCAGCGGCGTCGTGTTTGCGCCGTGCGACGGGGAAATCGTGACGCTGCCGAACAGCGGCCATGCGGTATCCATCCTCGGCGCGCAGGTTGAAGTGCTGATTCACGTCGGCATCGACACCGTGCACCTTGCCGGAAGAGGATTTGACGCCCGCGTGAAACCGGGTTCCCGGGTCCGCATTGGAGACGAACTCATCCGCTTCGATCTCGACCTCGTGGTGCGCGCGGCAAAAAGCCTGATCACACCCATCGTCGTGACCCTGGACGGCGCCGTTGTCAAGAATCGCCGCGGTCCCGGGCCGGTCAAGGCGGGCGAGTTGCTGTTCGAAGTCGACGGCGCAGCGCCGCTGCAACGGGCGCCCCTAAAGGAGCCGCAGCCGGCGCACGGCGCCCCAGGCTCGCAGCAGCAGGCGATCACGGTCACGTTGCGCCAGGGTCTGCATGCCCGGCCGGCGGCAATGCTTGCGCGGCGGGCCAAGGCGATCGGCGCTCCCATCACTCTGGCTGCGCATGGCCGCGAATCCGACGCGCGCAGCGTGGTGGGCATCATGGCGCTCGGCGTGCGTTGCGGAGATGAATTGTTGGTACGAAGCCCAGGCCTGCGCGAAGCCGTCGCTGCGATGGAGGCCGCCCTCGAGGAGGCGCAGCGCATGGACGCGGCGCATGCACCGTCGCCCGAGCTTGCGCCTGCGCAGGCGAAGCGCCGTGCGGAGGCCGAGGCGGGGGCCGCCTCGCGGCCCGGTGAGTTGACCGGTGTTTGCGCAGTTCCGGGTTTCGCGGTGGGACGCACCGTGCGGATCGAGCGCCGAGAGATCGAGGTCGCCGAGCAAGGCCAGGGTGGCGCGCACGAACAGGGCGAGCTCGATCGCGCGCGCGCGAATGTGAAACTCAGGCTGGAACGGATGCGCAATGCAGGAGGGTCCGAGCGGCAAGAG
>Ga0193753_10001049_pt1 | contig 24599 bp, 23 predicted proteins | sample H1c2metaG_FD_144925 | JGI IMG/M metagenome (GOLD analysis project Ga0193753, IMG submission 144925) | Soil microbial communities from a riparian zone of the East river system, Colorado, United States - H1c2 | ecosystem: Environmental > Terrestrial > Soil > Riparian zone | place: USA: East... | reverse complement strand
CACAAAAATAAAGAAGGACTATGCCGGCCAGGGTCAAAAGGTGATGAATGCCATGTGGGGCGCCGGGCAAATGATGTTTAATAAAATATTGGTAATGGCTGATGGGGATGTCAATATCCAGGACTATCCATCACTCACGAAATATGTATTTCAGAACCTGAATCCCGCAAGCGATATTTATTTTTCGCAAGGGCCGATGGATGTGCTCGATCATAGCTGCAGTAAACTCGGGTTTGGCGGTAAGATGTGTATTGACGGTACGCGCAAGTACGAAGAAGAATCGGATGAAAGATATGCCTGGGGCAAAAATGAAGAGGAATCGTTGCTGGCTATATCTGCATTGAAGGATAAGTGGCCGGAGATCGCCGCAATAAACTCCTCATTGCTTCGCCAGGACGTTCCCTGCCTCATCCTGTCGGTGAAGAAGTCAAGGAAGCACCATATAAAAGAACTTCATGGACAGATCTGTGCATTAAAAGCACTGGAAGGAGTGAAGATGATCCTGTACGTGGAGCATACGGTAGATGCGAACGATCTGGGGATAGCCCTCTGGCGCTTCTGCAACAACCTCGACCCAAAACGGGATAGCCTTCTCTTCGAACGGCCTTCGACGGAAATGCCAGCGGGCTTGTTTGCCTGCATGGGACTCGATGGCACCAGGAAGACGAAGGAGCTGGATGACTTCCACCGCGACTGGCCCAATATCATCGTGGCCGATGATGCGACGATACGGGCAGTAGATGGTAAATGGGATAGACTGGGACTGGGAGCATTGATACCATCCCCATCGCTGAAGTTCCGCGATCAGCTCTACGGTTCGGAAGCAGTAGTAGACGGATAGGGTAGGGAAACGGCCTTCCATCATTAATAATTTCGCGAACCCGGCCATTTCGTAATTTGCTTAAAATTGATGAAGATGAAAAGATTCAGTGCAGCCTTGTTACTCGGTGTCTTAGGAATAGCCTGTAATGCGCAAAAAAAGAATGAACCGGTGGTGAATGAAAATACCCTCTTGTGGAAGATAACGGGAAAGGGGCTTGAGAAGCCGTCTTATCTTTTTGGCACCATTCACATGCTTTGTTCCGAAGATGCGGTATTGAGTCCGAATATGAAGACGATCATCGGTAAGGTAGACGAGGTGTATTTTGAAGTGGACCTCGACAACATGTTCGAGATGCTTGGCGTGATGAGCAAACTCAAGATGCGCGGCGATACGACACTGCACGACCTGCTGAGTGAAAAGGACTATGAGAAGGTTAAGAACTACTTCGAATCGAAGAGCAGCCCATTGCCTTTCTCGATGCTCGAGACCTATAAACCGATCCTGGCCTCTTCATTACTCGAGCAGAATTCATTTCCCTGCGAAACGACGGCCATGATGGAACAGGTGATCATGCAGGAAGCAAAACACTATAATAAAAAGATCCAGGGAATGGAAACCATGGGATACCAGGCTTCCGTACTCGATGATATTCCTTACAAGGTGCAGGCGGAACAACTCGTGACGTACATTGACAGTTCTTCGGCGAACAGCCAGGAATCGAAGGAGCTCACCGAAATGCTGAAGGCTTACAAGGAGCAGGACCTGAAAAAACTCGAGGAGATGATGATGAAGGGTGAAGTGGGCGTGTCTCAGTATGCGGAGACCCTGTTATACAAACGAAACCGGAACTGGGTAGAGAAGCTTGGACAGATACTACCGGGAAAATCATTGCTGATTGCGGTGGGTGCAGGACACCTGCCTGGAGCAAAGGGTGTGATCGGCTTGCTTCGAAAAGCAGGATACAATGTAACGCCGGAGAAGAATGATACCAGGGAGGGGGTGAGTTTGTAGATATGCCTGTCTAAGGTAAGGGTTCACGAAAGATGACGAATATTTTGTGAATGATCGAATGATTTGGGTCTTGTCCCGGAGGGACATTTCGTTTGTAGCCCGAGTTAGTAGCAAGCCGCTGCGTTCCATAGGAACGCCTCACAATCATTCCCGTTTCAAGCGTTCCGATGGAACGCACGTCTTCAAAAAGAAAATTACTACAAACCAATTGCTCCTCCGGAGCAAGGCTTCTGACTCAAAGGCAATAACACACACGCGTGCCACTTGTATCCTTTCCGTTCTTCCCGGCAAAAAAATTACCAATAGGTGGTAAGGATTACAAATAAAAAAACCGGCAAGGATGTCCCGCCGGCTTTTACACAAGAAAATATTTTTATACTCTTTCAAGTCCACTAAAGAAGAAATCTCCTTCGATCTTCGCGTTCTCATCGCTGTCGCTGCCATGGACGGCATTCTCGCCGAGAGAAGTTGCGTATAATTTCCGGATAGTACCCTCAGCCGCCTGGGCCGGATTGGTAGCTCCGATCAGTTCACGGAAAGCCGAAACGGCATTGTCTTTCTCCAGGATGGCGGCGATGATGGGGCCGCTGCTCATGAATTCAACCAGCTCGCCATAGAAAGGCCTGGCCTTATGCACTGCATAGAATTCGCCGGCTTTTTCGGAAGATAATTTCGTCAATTTCAGGGCTACAATGCGATAGCCTTCCTTGATCAGGCGATCAATAATGACTCCGGAATGCCCATTCTTAAATGCGTCCGGCTTGATCATGGTGAATGTTCGATTACTCATAATTGGGATTACTGTTTGAGGGCGCGAAGGTAGGGAAAAAGCCTCTAGATAACGATGCGGGGCAGCTGGCGGCGGCGACATAATTTTAAAATTCTGTTAAAGCCCAGGCTCTTATTCTGAAATCCGAATCCCATTTTTCCCAGGCAATCTTCAATCCAGCGGCCCTATTGATTCTGCCTCGATTATCCTACCTTCGCAACCGTTTTATGAAACCTATACAGGAAATATTTTCGCAATTGGCACAGCCTCGCAAAGTGGTTGTCACCATGCATCAGAAGCCGGACGCAGACGCGATGGGCTCTTCGCTCGCACTCGCCCTTTTTCTCAAGAAGCTGGGTCATTCGGTCACTGTCATTTCCCCAACCAATTGGGCAAAATGGCTGGATTGGATGCCGGGATGCAATGAGGTGATGGACTATGAGACCAACCGGGGAAAGGCCGATGCCATCCTCGATGCGACCGAATGGCTTTTTTGCCTTGACTTCAACATCTTTCATCGCACCAAGTCGCTCGCTCCCAAACTCAGCGCCATTCGCTGTACCAAGTTCCTCATTGATCATCACCGTGAGCCGGATGAGCCGTCATTTGATTTCGGAATAAGCGATACGGCCAAGAGCTCTACCAGCGAGATGATCTATGATTTCATTGTGGGCTCGGGGCATGGCGATCTGATCGAGGAAGATATCGCCGAATGCATCTATGCAGGCGTCGTCTCCGACACCGGCTCCTTCCGATTTCCATCCGCCAAGGCCTCGGTTCACCTCCTCGTGGGTGATCTTAAGTCCAAAGGCTTGCAACACTCGAAAGTGCACGAGAATCTTTTCGATAATTTCATGGAGAATAAGATCCGCTTTACCGGTCATGTACTCCTCAACCGCATGGAGATGTTGTATGAATATAATACGGCGCTCATCGCGATTCCAAAGTCCGATCTCCTCAGGTTCTATGTCAAGACGGGAGATACTGAAGGCCTCGTCAATTTCCCCCAATCCATCCAGGGTATAAAATTGGTTGGCCTCGTGATAGACCGGGACGAGGAAAGAAAGTGGAGCTTCCGGAGCAAGGGAGAATTCGATTGCAATACATTTGCGCGTACCTATTTCGATGGAGGTGGTCACTATAACGCCTCCGGCGGACGAAGCAGCGAATCACTGGAGCAAACGGTTCAAAAATTCAAGCAAGCGATAAAAGAAAACAAATCTTTACTTCAATAATCAAAAAAATGAAAAAAGTTTATTACTCGTTAATGATCATTGGCGTCGCCGCACTCGCGGTTTCCTGTGGAAACGTGAGTTATAAGAAGACTAAAAGCGGTATGCTATATAAGATCATTTCGTCCAATCCGAAAGACTCGGTTGTAAAAGAAGGAGACTGGATCAAGCTGTATTTTGTGCAAAAGCTGAACGACTCCGTTCTTCAAACCAACTATGGGAAGCTGCCGGTCTATCAAAAGATGACTAACACCGCCGGCGTCAATTATAACCCGGTCGAAATATTCGATCTCCTGAGAAAGGGTGATAGCGTAACAACGATCCTGTTGGTTGATTCGCTTCTCCGGAAGGGACTGATGCAGGAGATGCCACCCTTCATGAAGAAGAGTGATCGTCTCGTACTCGGCCTGCGCATATTGGACGTCTTCCGCAGCGACAGCCTGTATCAATTGGACTACGAGGCGGAGATGAAAAAGGATGCACCGCGCCAGCAGAAAGAGCAGGAGGAGCAAATGGCGAAGATGGAGAAGGAAATGAAGGAGCAACGTGATAAAGAGGAACTGGAAATGGAAAAATCCGGTGATGCGGCGAAGGGAATAAAGGAAATGCAGAATTTTCTTGCCAGCAGGAACATCAAGGCAGAGCAGGTAGGAAAAGGAACCTTCGTTGTGATCAAGCAACAAGGTACTGGTCCACAGGCAGCGCCAGGAAAATTTGTCACCGTAAAATACAATGGAAAATTCCTTGTATCCGATAGCACGTTTGAGGCGAGTATATTTACCCGCCAGTTAGACCGGGGCAAACTCATTAGTGGCATGGAGGAAGGACTCATCCAATTCAAGCAGGGGGGAACCGGTACGCTGTACGTTCCCGGGTTCAGGGCTTATGGAAAGAATCCTAATCCAGGATCTCCCTTCAAGCCATTCGAACCGCTGAAATTTGATATAGAGATACTGAGTGTTACCGATACGATGCCAGCTCAGTCAAGCCAGACGCCGCCACGCTGATGATCGTCCGGTAGGTGAAGAAAATAATTCAAAGAGCCCTCATCAATAATGATTGAGGGCTCTTTTTTTATTCACATTCCCGCAGCGGCAATTTATGGATCGAGTAGTCAGTCGAAACGGCCGTCGCCTTCCGGGCCAGCGGCCGTTCATAATTAACCTGGCGTGATTGTAACAAACGTGCACAAGCCCAGGCAGGCTTTGCCCCAGAGGGGCAACATGTTTGTAGCAAAACACCCACCCTCAGGAACCTTGCCCCAGCGGGGCAACATGTCAACCGTCTGGATCATCAAAATATATTTCCTGTCACGAGGGGGTGCCCGGTAACAATTCGACGTATTCTTTTCTGAACATTTTTTTTCTGAACATGTTGCCCCGCTGGGGCAAGGGATTCATTTGGATTTGCTTTTCTACAAACATATTGCCCCTCTGGGGCAAGAGTCGTTTATAATTGGTCTACGATGTGTCAAGGTTAACGGGTCGCTGCTGCTACAAACATGTTGCTCCTCTGGGGGGCGAGGGTCGTTTATAATGTTGGTGTACGATGTATCAAGATCAATGGGTCGCTGCCGCAAGAAACATTTTGATACACCGGCCAGCGGCTGTTGATAATTGGTCGAGCATGATGGTAGCAAACGCTCTCAAGCCCAGGCGGGCTTTGCCCCAGAGGGGCAACATGTTTGTAGCAAAACACCCACCCTCAGGAACCTTGCCCCAGCGGGGCAACATGTCAACCGTCTGGATCATCAAAATATATTTCCTGTCACAAGGGCGGTGCCTGATAACAATTCGACGTATTCTTTTCTGAACATTTTTTTTCTAAACATGTTGCCCCGCTGGGGCAAGGGATTCATTTGGATTTGCTTTGCTACAAACATATTGCCCCTCTGGGGCAAGGGTCGTTTATAGTTGCTCCACGATGACCTGGCAGAGTCAATAGGCGCTGCTACAACATGCATGTTGATCCACTGGAGCCAAGGTCGTTTATAATTGATCGTGAATCGTGAGTCATGGATTGAATACTCTATCTGACTATAAGCAGCTTTAAAACTGCTTCAATTCACGATTGACGACTCACGATTCACGTTAACGATTCCCGTTGATGACCAGTCCGCTTTTTTATCGCATCACCCCTGTCAAATAGCAGCGAAATTGCCGCGCATTACACCTGACCATGAATCCGCACCGCGGTATTTTTAAGATGGGTATAGCAACTGCTATTCTATTACCGGTAATGAAAAAATTCCCTTTTCTCTTGCAGAGAGACAGCATGGACTGTGGGCCCACCTGCCTTGGAATGATCGGGAGATATCATGGAATGAATCTTCCTGTTGAACATTGGAGAAATTTAGCGGGGCAGAGCAGGGAAGGCGTGAGTATACAGGGGCTGGCTGGTGCAGGTGAGCGATCGGGGTACCGCACTCTTGCCGTCAGGCTCAGTGTAGAGGAATTGGATGGCGTCCTCAAAGAACCCTGCATACTCCATTGGCAAAATAATCACTTCGTGATCCTCTACCGGATCAGGAAGAATGTTTTTCATATTGCCGATCCGGCAAAGGGTCTTTGCCAATACACAGCAGCCGAATTTGCGCGTGCGTGGATAAATGATGTTTCGATTGAAGGTCAACGGGGCATTGCATTGTTGCTAAGGCCGCGATCTGAAATCTCCGGTCCTGTAAAGAAATCTCAGCGGGAGCCCGGCATTCTCCGTTACCTCATTCCATACCGGTGGCTGATCTTCCAATTATTTGCGGGGCTGCTCCTCGGCAGTCTCATTCAACTCATCGTTCCCTTCGTTACCCAAAGCATCGTCGATATTGGGATCCGTACCGGTGACCTGGCATTTATCGCAATGGTGCTGACTGGCCAGTTCGTTCTTTCCCTGGCAAGGATCTCCGTGGAATTCATACGCGCCCGGATCCTGTTTCATATCGGCACGGCGATAAACGTAAATATATTGACGCAATTCATCGCGCGGCTGCTTCAATTGCCCATTAGTTATTTCGATGCGAGGAAGACGGGTGATATCCTGCAACGGGTGAATGATCACCATCGCATCCAGCATTTCCTGACTGGCACATCGCTCAGCACGCTGTTTGCCCTCTTCAATCTACTGGTTTTCTCCTTCGTGCTGGCGATGTATGACGGTAAGATATTCCTTGCGTTTGTGCTCTGCACCCTGCTTTATATTGGGTGGATATCGATCTTCCTCGGTAGAAGAAGAGCACTCGACCGGCAGGATTTCCGGATCGCGAGCGCCGAGCAGGATAAGATCGTCCAGTTGGTGCAGGGAATGCAGGAGATAAGACTGTATGGCTGTGAAGGCATCCGGCGAATGGAATGGGAGCAATTGCAAGCCGAAAAAAATAGGATAGGAGGAAAGGGACTTTCTTTGAGTCAATGGCAGCAGGCGGGAGCCTTCTTCATCAACGAAGGCAAAAATATTTTCATCAGCTTCCTCGCCGCAGGAGCAGTGATCAAAGGACAAATGACACTGGGTGGTTTGCTGGCGATCCAATATACCATCGGTCTGCTGAATGGGCCCATTGAACAACTCATAGGGTTTGTCCAGGGATGGCAGTTGGCGCGCATCAGTCTCGACCGGCTAAATGAGATCCGGCATTTACCCCTGGAGGAAGATGAAAATAATGGAGCAAAGGAACCGTTGACTGCCGGCCGGAGCATCGTGCTGAAAGAAGTTTCATTCAACTATCCCGGAGGCCCGCCGGTGCTTCGGGATATTAGCATGGTGATCCCTGCAGGAAGGATCACCGCTATTGCGGGATCCAGTGGAAGTGGTAAGACAAGTCTGCTACGACTGTTGTTGAAGATACTTGAAGCGAAGGCGGGAAGCATCGAAGTCGGCGAGCTGGATATCCATCGTATGAATGCAAGGGAATGGAGAATGCAGATAGGCGTTGTGATGCAGGAAAGTTTCATGTTCAGCGATACGATCGGGGCGAATATTGCGATCGGCGTAAAAGAGATTGATATGCCGCGACTGAGGCAGGCGGCGGCTACGGCGAATATCCTCGACTTTATCGAAGGGTTGCCCGGTAAATTTGATACGCGTATCGGGGCCGAGGGGATGAGCCTCAGCACAGGCCAAAAGCAACGACTGTTTATAGCGAGAGTGGTGTACCGGAGCCCTGAGTATATATTCTTCGATGAGGCGACGAACAACCTCGACGCCTTGAATGAAGGCTTTATCATGAATAACCTGGCCGGTTTCTTCCGGGATAAGACCGTCGTTATCATCGCGCACCGCCTGAGCACGATCAGGCATGCGGATCAGATTGTGATTCTCAACGAGGGTAGGGTGATGGAGAAGGGTTCGCACGAGGAGTTGATGAGGATGCGGGGAAACTATTATGAACTGGTAAAAGATCAATTGACATGAGAGAGCAGTCGGTCCCCGGTGGGCAACCATCGTGGATAGTAAGGAATGGCATAGGATTATTGCTGCTGATCGTCGCTATGCTGGTAAGCCTTACTTTTTTCATTCATTACCCGATAACGGAGCGTCCCAGGCCGGATGGAAAGGCAACCCAACGGTCAACGACCCCGATTGGTATGGATAATCGAACCCTCGGCGATCGTTTATTCGGCCAGTTTACGACCCTCCCGCGGCATCGATAAAAACTCTTAATTATGGTGGTATGGCGAATAGGGGAAATATGAAATGTTAAAATGAATATTGCATGCTTTATTGGAGAGAAAAAAATAATTTCTAGTCGGTAGAATTCATTGCTGTTTAGAAATAATGTCGCACCTTTGTTGTACTCCCGTCAACGGGATGTCCAGTAAAACGGATTGCGCGCGTGGCCCCGTTTTTAGTCCAAGATCCGATTCGATTCCCCCTGAAATCTTCCACACCGAACCTACCGTACTTTTGCAGAATAATAGTTAGTCCATTCCTTTGATCTATCAATGTAAGCATCCATTGAGGCCTGATTACATCGTCTTGATGCGATACAGAAAACATCCCGTTTATCGGGGTGTTTTCTGTTTTTAAGCACATACAGTACGCCCGGGTCGTGAAACGTGAATCGTCAACCCACCAACGCTAAGGCTCCGGCGGGCGCGGTCGTGAATAGCGGCAGTCTTAAAGTTGCTTAAATCAGTTGGTGTCTTCCAATTGTCGTCGAGACCTGTCGGGAAAATACAAAGGTCGGAGGCTATTCACGATTGACGACTCACGATTCACGTTGATGATTCACGTTCACGTCTGAAGATTGACGTTGCTTACAAGCACCACGGCCTCCACCGCTTCTTTCACATCGTGGACCCGCAGGAAGGCGGCTCCATTCATGAGGCCGATGGTATTCAGCACGGTTGTTCCATTCAAAGCATCGTTGGCGGAAATGCCGAGTGTCTTATAAATGGTTGACTTCCGTGATAAGCCGAGCAGCAATGGACGGTTAAGCATCCGGAAGACACCGAGATTGCGCAACAGCTCGAAGTTGTGGGCAATTGTCTTGCCGAACCCGAAGCCGGGATCGACGATGATGTCCTTTATGCCCGCATTTTCCAAATTCTGTATTTTATGTATGAGGAAGTCCAGTACTTCCCGCGTTACATTTTCATAAACCGGTGCATCATGCATCGTCTGCGGGCGTCCCTGCATATGCATGAGCACGTATGGCACCCTGAGGCCTGCAACTGTGGCGAGCATGATAGGGTCGAGGGTTCCGGCGCTGATATCATTGATCAGGCAAGCACCTGCCTCCACGGCATCGGCCGCCACCCTGGCGTAGTATGTATCGATGGAGATGAATGCCTCCGGAAAATTGCGGTGGATGGCTTCCACACCGGGTAGCACACGCTGCAATTCCTCGCTCGTTGAAATGGGCTGGCTTCCGGGTCGTGTACTCTGGCCGCCTATGTCGAGCAGATCGGCGCCGGCCCCGAGCATGGCCTCCGCCTGCGCTAAGATGCCATCGACGTTTTGCTGCCGGCTTCCGGCGTAAAACGAATCGGGTGTGGCATTGATGATGCCTATCACTAGCGGCTTTCGTATCGTCAATAGCCGTCCATTACAATTCAGGGTAAACATTACTCTTTGTTCGCTATTTTTGAAGTTAAAGATAATCAATCAGCGAACCCTTTCACTATTATGACCGATACCAACCAGGCATATGATAAAACGATAAATGGCTGCAAGGAGATCTTCCTGAAGAAGGCCGCCGATTACGGGACGGCGTGGAGAGTCCTTCGCACTATTTCGATCGTCGACCAGATCTTCATCAAGGCCCAGCGTATCCGCACCATACAGGAAAAGAAGCAACAGAAGGTAGCCGACGATATAGCGGCCGAGTTCAAGGGCATCGTCAACTATTGTGTGATAGGCCTCATTCAACTCGAGCTCGATCCGGCAGAGCCGCAGGAACTGGACCTGGCAAGGACATCCTCGCTGTATGATCATTATACGGCCCGGAGCCGCCAGCTGATGGAGGATAAGAACCATGACTATGGCGAGGCCTGGCGCAGCATGAGCCAGGAGAGCTTTACGGATCTTATCCTGATGAAGCTGCAGCGGATCCGGCAGATTCTGCTCAATGAGGGAAAGACACTGATCAGTGAGGGGATTGATGCGAATTATTTCGACATAATCAATTATTCGGTGTTTGCGCTCATCTTGATGGAGCCCGCAACGTGAATCGTGAGTCGTCAATCGTGAATAGTCTCCGACCTTTGCATTTTTCCTGCGGGTCTCGAGGGCAAATGGAAGACGCTAACTGGCTTGAGCAGCTTTAAGACTGCTGCTATTCACGATTGACGACTCACGATTCACGACATTAATATTGTTTCATTATGAAAAGAGCTACTCCCTTTGTTCGCTTTATTGTCGGTCTCCTCTTCATCTTCTCCGGCCTGATCAAGGCTAACGATCCCCTGGGATTGAGCTATAAGATGCAGGAATTTTTCGACCTGTGGAAGATGACCCGGTTCAACGAACACACGCTCTGGCTGTCTGTCGTATTGATCGCATTCGAGATCATTGCCGGCGCGGCATTACTTCTCGGATGGAGAATGAAACTGATCGTCTGGTTATTGCTCTTGCTGACGGTCTTCTTTACCTTCCTCACCGGGTATGCCTATCTCTCCGGTCAATTCAAGAATTGCGGTTGCTTCGGGGACTGTCTGCCTATTACCCCGCTGACGTCTTTCATAAAGGACATTGTTCTTACAATACTCATTCTCTTCCTCTTTGTGAACCGGGCCAGGATCCGCCCGCTCTTCGGCAACCGTGTAACAACGGCTGTGTTTGCCGGCATAGTGGTCCTTAGCTTTCTCATCCAATGGTACACACTTAACTACCTGCCTGTGTTCGACTGTCTCGCGTACAGGAAGGGAAATAATATCCCCGAACAGCAAAAGATGCCGGCGAATGCCATTCCAGATAGCACCGTGATCACGTTCGTCTATAAAAAAGCGGGGGCACAGATCGAGTTCACGGCAGATAAGTTTCCCGCCGACTTCAACGATTCGATCTATACATTCGTCAGCCGCTACGATAAGATCATACGCAAGGGAAGCAACAACGAGCCACCCATCAAAGGATTCGCATTATCCGGTGTGACGGGCGCCGATTCCACGACTGTTGTTTTATCGCAGCCCTATGCCGTTGTCCTGTTTGCCGAAGACTTCTCCACGCCGGTCTCAAAATGGAAGGATGATTTTGCACGATTGTACACAGCCGCAATCTCGAAGCGAATACCCGTTTATGCCGTAACGAACCGCGGGGACGAAGCGGTACGCCAATTTGCACAGCTGCCGTTCCCGGCCATCCAATTGTTTACCTGCGACTACACGGCTATCAGGACCGCCGCGCGTGTGAACCCGACCATTTATTTTCTGAAGGCCGGCACCATCGTGGATAAGCAATCGTACAGGCGAATGGACAAAATAAGACAGGCGCTTGAAGCCATCCCTATCCAATCACCAGCCGGTATCAACCCATGATAAAGTATATCGGCAAGAAAATATTTTATAGCCTGCTGGTGCTGGTCGGCGTCGTAGTCCTTGTCTTTTTTCTCTTCCAGGGATTCGGAGATCCTTCGCGGTTGATCATGGGTCAGTCGGGCGATTCGGCTACCCAGGCGAATATCCGGAAGGAGCTATACCTCGATCAGCCGAAGTGGAAACAGTTCGTCCTTTATCTCAACGATGTCTCGCCTGTTTGTCTCCATACCAGAGAAGAGATCGCACAGAAGAAATTGAAAGGATTTTTCATTGGCGGTCACACGAAGCTTGGGCTGAAATTGCCCTACCTGCGAAAGTCTTATCAGAGTAAGAGGGAGGTGGGCACCATACTGATGCAGGCATTTCCCGGCACGCTCTTACTGGCGGTTGCCGCCATGATCATCGCCATTCTCATTGGCATTCCATTGGGTGTAGTGGCGGCCGTCAAGCAAAATACATGGTTCGATACATCGGCCATCTTCTCGAGTATCGTCGGCATCTCGGTGCCTTCGTTCTTCATGGGCATCATCATAGCCTACCTGTTCGGGTTTGTATTGAGCGACTATACGGGGCTGCATATCTCGGGAAGCTGGTTCGAGGTGGATGATGTTACGGGCCAACGCCGGCTTACCTGGGAAAACCTGATCCTTCCCGCCATCACGCTGGGCATTCGTCCCCTGGCGATCATTACGCAATTGACGAGGGGCGCGATGCTCGATGTGCTGGGGCAAGACTATATCCGCACCGCGTACGCCAAAGGACTGAGCAGGCGCAGGGTAATCTGGAAACACGGCCTGCGAAATGCATTGAACCCTGTTATCACTGCCATCACCGGTTGGTTTGCCGAACTGCTTGCCGGCGCCTTCTTCGTGGAATATATCTTCGGCTGGCAGGGAATAGGGAAGGTGACGGTCGATGCACTCGAGAAACTCGACTATCCCGTGGTGATGGGATCGGTGCTGATCACGGCGACATTCTTCATTCTCATCAATATACTTGCGGATATTTTGTATGGGGTGGTGGATCCGAGGGTGAGGAGCTCAATTTAATTAGCAAATGTGCAAATGTGCCAATATGCAAATTGAGCGTGCTCCGATCAGAAGTTACCTTCTAATGAGGATCATTGCACATTGTCGAATTGGCTAATTGTCAAATTATCCGTGATGCCTTTCCTCTTCACGATATGGAAGATTAATTCTTACCAGTAATTTTTTTTGCCAGGAAGAATGGAAATGATTGTGTTTTCGTCTGCACCCAGTTTTCATAGGCATGAGAAGATAAACCCTCTTCTTCCCGAATGATTCGATCCAACCACTACTTCTTTCTTTATTGTAATTGTATTTCTTTGTGCCCCTTTGTGCTCTTCGTGCCTTCGTGGTTCAATCCCGAATAACACGCTCAATTGGCACATTGACAAATTTGCACATTGGCTAATTGACTTTCTACTGAATAACAACCTCCGTAATTACCTTTTGCCCCAGCGCCTCATTCACCCTTTGAATGATCTTCTCCTTCTGGTAACTGAGTTCCTGCTTCAGCGGCGCTACCTGGGTAGTGATGATCAACTTGCCGCCGAATATCTGGAGCTTGTCGGTGTAGCGGGCGATGGTCTTGCCCATGATCTGCTCCCAAACGTCCTCGATCTGGAGTGCCTGGATATCGCCCTTGATCCTGCTTTTATTCAGGAATTGTTGAATGGCCTCACCCAAAGAAAATTCACTCATGGATCAAAGGTAAAAAATATTAAGGGGATGGGTCAATTAGAGAATCGGGCAGCAAATACAAATTAAGAAAATATGATCTGCGGAACAGAGAAAAGCTACCTCACAGTTAATTTCCCAGGCGAGTTTGGGCCGAAGCAGAGTTTCATTCAATTGTCGTTACCCGGCCCAACTCGCCGTCGGATCAGCGAGCACGCCGGCAATAAATTGGATAAGAGTGGCTCACAATTTTATCATCGCATACCCGGTGCCAAGCTGGTCCAGGTGACTCCGGAGCCTTTCCTCATTCGTATCCGTGATGAAGACCTGTCCTTCGTTCTGGATGCATACTTTTTCCAACAGGTTCGAGATGCGTTCTTCATCCAGTTTCTCGAAGACATCGTCCAGCAGCAATAGTGGCGGAAAGCCTTTCTCCTCCCTCAGCACTTCCATCTCCGCCAGCTTCAATGCAAACAACAGGCTCTTCCGTTGTCCCTGCGAGGCGATCACCTTGAAGGGCTGGCTGCCCATGCTGATCTCGATATCATCTCGATGGATTCCGCAAGTGGTTCGCTGTGCCATGCAATCCCGTTGCCTCGTTGCCCGCTGCAGTTCGCCAAAGGAAGACAACAGCAATTCGCTCTCGTAAAGCAGTGTGATATCCTCCGGCTGCCTTGCGATATCTTCGTACACATGCTTGACGGAGGGAAGAAAGGTGACAAGGAATTCCTTTCTTTTATTGAAAATATATTCGCCGGGTTTCAGTAGTTGTTCATCCAGCACATCGAGAAGCGCTAAATTCTTAGTGCCGGTCTCCGCAAACGACTTCAGCAATGAATTGCGTTGCTGCAGGATCCGGGTGTACACGATCAGGTGCTGCAGATACTCCGCATCCAGTTGGGAGAGGAGGGCGTCGAGGAACTTGCGTCTTTCTTCACTGCCACCGGTGATGAGGACCGCATCGTCCGGCGCGATCACGACGCAGGGATAACGGCCGATATGTTGCGAGAACCTTTCGTATGAATTATTATTTACTGAGAATTCCTTCTTGCCATTTTCCCTGAGGATGCAGACGGCCTTTTCGGCCTGGTCGGCCAGCATGAAGTTTCCTTCCAGCCGAAAGCCATTCTTTCCCTGTTGCGTATTCGCGGCATCGGAACGGGAGAAATAGCTTTTCGTGAAACAGAGATAGTGAATGGCATCGAGGAGGTTGGTCTTGCCAACGCCGTTGTTGCCACAGATCCCTACGATCCGCTGCTCCGTGTCGAAGGAGCGATTCGAGTAATTCTTGAACTGTAACAGGGATAATGACTGGAGGGAAAGCATCTTATTTGCAAGATCAGGGGTAAAAATTCAAAAGTCAAAATTAAAAAGTAAAAAATAGACCCTGCCCGGCCGGAAGTTAACGCACTGTCAGGCGGTGTCTATTTTTTACTTTTTAATTTTGACTTTTGAATTTCAGTCTATACCTGCGACTTTCAGTCGCAAAAGCAACCTATGGGTTTTTAACCCATAGTATTTGAGTTTTTAATTTTGACTTTTGAATTTTTTCGCTGTCCTTCAATTCGTTGAATACAAAAAACCAGTCTAAATCAATTCTCTTTTTTTGGCGGCTTTCCCTTATTTTTGCTCCTCAAATTTTTAGCCTTGGCTACCAAATTTTCCAAAGAAACCTACCTCTATTGGTATGAGCTGATGCAGCTCATCCGCCAGTTCGAATTAATGGCCGAAGAAAAGTACAAGATGGAAGGCAAGATCCGTGGTTTCTTCCATGCCTATATCGGGCAGGAGGCCATTGCGGCGGGTTGCATGACGGCTACCAAACCGGAGGATCTATTCATCACCGCCTACCGTGATCATGGCCTGGCGATCTCGAAAGGAGTCTCCGTGAACAGCTGTATGGCCGAATTGTACGGGAAGGCTACCGGTTGCGCCAAGGGCAAAGGAGGAAGCATGCACTTCTTCGGTAAAAAGGAAAATTTCTATGGCGGTCATGGCATCGTCGGCGCACAGATCGGAACGGGTGCAGGTTTGGCCTTCGCTGAAAGGTACAGGGGTACGGATAATGTCGTACTCTGCTATTTCGGCGACGGTGCGGCTAGGCAGGGCATTCTGCACGAGACTTTCAACCTTGCCATGCTCTGGAAATTGCCCGTGATCTTCATCTGCGAGAATAATAACTATGCAATGGGTACCTCGGTAGAGCGTACCTCAAATGTCACAGATATCTACAAGCTCGCCGATGGCTACGAAATGCCTGCAGACATGATCGATGGCATGCAGCCGGAGACCGTGCACGAAGGCGTGGCAAGAGCCGTGAAGAGAGCCCGCGAGGGTGGGGGACCAACACTGCTGGAAATTAAGACCTATCGTTACAAGGGCCACTCGATAAGCGATCCACAGAAATATCGTACCAAGGAAGAAGTAGAAGAATACAAGGGAAAGGATCCACTCACGACCGTCAGGAAGACGATCCTCGATAATAAATTCTCTTCGGAGCCGGAGCTCGACGCCATCGACAAGCGCGTTGAAGGCATTGTGACAGAATCGGTGAAATTTGCCGAGGAAAGTCCCTGGCCGGATGACAGCGAAGTGCTGAAAGATGTATACGTAGACCCAAACTATCCTTTTATCATCGACTAACTAACCGGCGCGTAATATTCCACCTTAAAAATTTAAAAAAACAATCTTTTATACAATGTCAGAGAACAAACATGCCAAGGATGTCGATAGCGGTGAGGCGACGATTGCAAAGGCAATGGATTTCTGGACCCGGAACAGTAAGGCCATTCTCGGGATAGGCACTGTGCTCGTCCTGCTCGTCGGAGGATTCTATGTCTATAAACATTTTTTCCAGGGGCCAAAGGAAGAGAAGGCAGCGGATGCCATGTTCAAGGCAGAAGACTACTATCGCCAGGATTCTGTTAAGCTTGCGCTCAATGGTGATGGTCAATACATGGGCTTTCTTAAGATAATGGATAAATACAGCGGTACCGATGCAGCTAACCTCGCATGCTTCTATGCGGGTAGTTCGTACCTGAAGCTGGATGACAACCAGAATGCAGTGAAATTCCTCAAGAAATTCAGCACGGATGCCAAGCAGATCCAGCAACGCGCTTACAAGCTCTTAGGAGATGCCTATGCAGATCTTGGCAACAACAAGGAAGCATTGGACTACTATAAGAAGGCGGCTCATCATTTCGAAAAGGACCAGGCTGCTTCCGCAGAGGCATTATTCCTGGCAGCTTACCTGGCCGATCGCGTGATAAAGGACCAGAAAGAGGCGATCGACCTGTATAAAGAACTCAAGGAAAAGTTCCCGCGCACGGCAGAGGGAGCTGAAGCGGATAACTACCTTGCACAATTAGGCGTTTACAATGTGAATTAATATGGCAACGAACTCGCCACTTTCCAATAGCAAACTTCTTCAAATAGATAAGGGCATTCTCAACGTCGAGAATGCCCTTATTGTTTTGATAAAAACGGAATGGAATGCAAGCATAACGGATGAACTTGAAAACGGATGCAGGAGAGTATTGGCAGAAAATAAGATTGTCGAGCCCGCAACTCTCACCGTACCCGGTGCATTCGAAATCGCTTTTGCGATCAGGAGTTATTGGGAGAAGGCGGCCGTGAAGCCCGCGGCGTTCATCGCATTCGGTTGTATCGTGAGAGGCGATACTCCGCATTTCGATTATGTCTGCAGGGCCGTGACCGATGGGGTAGTTCAATTGAACCTGTCGCTGCCCGTACCGACCATCTTCGGCGTGCTCACCGTCGACAATGAGCAGCAGGCGAAGGAAAGGATCGGTGGAAAACATGGACACAAGGGAGCGGAGGCCGCCATTACCGCGCTCAAGATGATCTCCCTGAACCAGTCATTTAAATAATAAATCCATTCATTTACCGCAGGCATGAACGTCCAGATATTCATACCATGTTTCGTTGATCAGCTTTATCCCGATACGGCATTTAATATGATAAAGGTGCTGGAGAAGGCGGGTTGTACGGTTTCTTACAATGCCTCACAGACCTGTTGCGGCCAGCCGGCCTTCAATGCAGGATTCTGGAGCGAAGCGAAATCCGTCTGCACCAAATTCCTGAAAGACTTTCGCGGCACCGACCTCATCGTTGCGCCGAGCGCGAGCTGCGTTGGCTTCGTGCGAAACTATTATGGAAAGCTGTTTGAAAATTCATCGCTCCATCACGAGGTGGCCGATATGGGCAAACGCATCTTTGAATTCTCGGAGTTTCTCGTAGATGTGTTGAAGGTGGAAGACTTCGGCGCGGTATTGAATGCAAAGGCCACCTACCACGACAGCTGTGCGGGACTAAGGGAATGCAAGATCAAGCAGGAGCCGCGGAAATTACTGGAAGCGGTGAAGGGGCTGCAGATAACCGAGATGAACGATGTAGAAACCTGTTGCGGGTTCGGCGGGACCTTCGCGGTTAAATTCGAGTCCATTTCCATCGGCATGGCCGAACAGAAAGTAGAGAATGCCATTGCAACCGGCGCGGAATATATTATCTCCACCGATCTTTCCTGCCTGATGCACCTGCAGGGCTATATCAATCATAAGGAATATGCGATAAAGACGATGCATATTGCGGATGTGCTGGCGAGTGGGTGGTAATTTCAATAATGTGCCAATGTGCAAATTTGTCAATGTGCAAATTGAGCGTGCTCCGATCAGTAGTTACCTTCTGGTGAGGATCATTGGCACATTTGCACATTGACAAATTTGCACATTATCACATTGCCAAATTACCAAATTGACTCACAGCCCAGTAAAATAATCATACCCCCTCTCCGCCCAATAGTCCGGCGGCCGTGCATCATCGAAATACATTGTGCCGATACGCTTGAGATGTTTTACGCCATACTTGGTGGGTATGATAAGTCGTAATGGATAGCCCTGGTTCATCGGCAGGGGAGCGCCGTTCAGTTCATAGCAAAGGATCGTCTGCGGATGCATGGCACTTGCCATATCGATCCCCACATAATATTCCTCGTCCGGCGTGCTCAACCCGAGATAATTTTTTCCTGCCTCGGCGGTCAATCCATAGGCCTTCATGAAGTCGGAGAACTTAACTCCTCCCCACCAGGTGATCTGGCTCCAGCCTTCGATGCATTTGAAATTGAATACGACTTCCGTCTTCGGTAATTTCTTCAGGTCGTCGAGTTTTAATTTCAGTGAATCGCCGTTAGACCGGATCACATACATCTGCCAGGTAGCGGCATCGAAATCGTTGCCCATGCCCACATTTCCATTCACCCTCGCTTTTTTTACCGCACTGGATCTTGGGTATTCGCGCGCGAGATGCTTGTCGGAGAGCAGTCCGCTGAATATCTTTTCATTTTTATCCAGGCCCGCCCGCAATGGCTGAGGTATTCCGCCACGTATGCCTCCGTCCAGCGGTTGATGCCGCAGCCAGTACCATCCCCATAGTGCCGCGCCGGCAAACAGGAAGAAGAAGGTAAAGGAGATTATGGTCTTCTTTACAATGAGCTGGTTGGTTTCCAGCTTGCTGTTCTTCCTGAATAAATTGGAAAAGAAATTAGCCATTGCCTGATTTTAAGGATTCGTCTTTAGAGATTGTTTCGGTATTCACATCAGCGGCCACGCTTTCATCCTTGACCTTCACTACTTCGAAGCCGGCTATCATGCCGCGGAAATTATTCCACCCCGCAAGTATCACCTGTATCACGTGGATAAGAAAAAATAATACATAGCCGATGGTCAGGATGAAGTGGATGACACGCGCCGATTTATAACCACCGAAGATCGTGCAGAGCCACCCGAGTTGTATCGGTTTGTAGATGGCGAGGCCTGTGAGTATGGAGCCTATCCCCATCACGATGATGGCCGAATAGGCGATCCGTTGTGCCGCATTGTACTTCCCCTCTACGGGTGGGACCGTCTTGCGTATGTGCAGATCATGCAGTAGCACGAGCCACGCATCTTTCCAGGATCGCCGTTGCGGCAGTAGGTATCTCCATTCACCGGAGAAAATGGTGTACAGGACATAGGCTATGCCGTTCAGGAAGAAGAACCACATGAAGAAGAAATGATATGCCATCCCTTCGGCCAGGCGGAAGGGAATATGCAAGGCCTTGTAAAATGAATCGGGGAAGAATTTCAGTAATGTCTTGTCGCCGAAGCCGATCTTATATACATCGTTAGCCCAATAAATGAGCAGCCCGCTCCAGATCATGATCGCGAGTACCGGGAAATTTATCCAGTGGAACCAGCGTATGGCCAATGGGTGTTTCTTAACGATCTTCTTCATCTCATCAGCAATTGGTAATGCTCAGTAAAAGGTACAAAAAAAGCGCCGGTACCCAATTACTCACTCGTAACGGGTGCCGGCCTGGTTCCCGGATATAAACGGGCCGTCTGGTTAATGGTTAATGGCGGATAGGGTCCTGAAGAGGCATGTACGTAAGGAAATGGCGAACGGATTTACCCAATAGAAAATCCCGACCTGCACAACAGCCCGGGATGAACTTCACCGATAGAAATCTTATTTAGGCAGCACCACGTGATCGATCACATGGATGACCCCATTGCTCTGGTAAACATTTTTGATGGTGATGGTAGCCATTCCGCCGTTCTCGTCCTTCAGGATATACTTACCGGCCTTCTTCATGATCCATAATTTTCCGCCGGCAACGGTGGTGAGTTCGGCGGTGCCGTTACCTTCCTTGATCCTGGCATCGAGGGCTTTCGTATCCAGGCTGCCGCTTACCACGTGGTAGGTTAGGATGCCTGTCAGCTTTGCCTTATTCTCCGGCTTTACCAATGTCTCTACCGTTCCCTTTGGAAGAAGATCGAATGCGGTATTGGTGGGAGCGAAGACGGTAAAGGGTCCTGCACTTTGCAGGGTCTCGACCAGTCCTGCGGCCTTGACTGCTGCAACGAGGGTGGTATGATCCTTCGAGTTAACGGCATTCTCCACGATGTTCTTCGAGGCATACATGGGCGCGCCGCCGACCTCTACGGTCTTTTCGTCCATCATTTTCTGGGCAAAAGAAGCATTCATCGCCAGGGATGCCACCAGCATCAATGCGATTGATTTGATCTGTTTCATGATTGAGTGTTTAGGTTTTTTTAAGCTTGTTTTTTTAATGCCTGCTGGAAAAAGTAACATGCTAACAATTACGCAGACCTATGAACTTTTAGATTGAAAAATTCTAAAGATTTATTTTCTTCAACTTCCGTTAATTTTGAAATCCACAATAACATTTATAACGTATGGCACACTGGCTCGTCAAATCGGAACCCTCCACGTACGGTTGGGATAAATTGGAAAAGGACAAGAGCACCGTTTGGGACGGTGTCCGTAACTATGCCGCGCGTATCCACCTGCGGGCAATGAAGAAGGGAGACCTTGCATTCTTCTATCATAGCAACGAGGGGACGGAGATAGTGGGAATCGCGAAGGTGGTGAAGGAGGCATACCAGGACCCAACTACTACGGACGAGGCATGGGTGGCAGTTGACCTGGCGCCCTATAAGAAATTAAAGAAGCCGGTCAGTCTCGCCACTATCAAGGCCGATAAGCGTTTGGCTGAAATGGCGCTGGTCAGGCTCGGCCGTCTCTCCGTACAGCCCGTTACCGACAAGGAGTGGAAAATGGTAATGGAGATGGCGGAGTGAAACTGCAATTTGGTAATTTGATAATTTGGCAATTTGATAATGATCCTTATCAGAATAGGCATTATGAATCGGAGCACGCCGCATTGTCAAATTACCAAATTGTCAAATTATTTAATTGCTTGGGTTACCTTTTTACAATACAGGAATCAATACCGATTGCTTTCTCACATTGTAAAATAACAGCCATGTTCAAATCTGCTTTGCTATTGTTCCTGATGAATGCCATCTACCAGTCTTGCAAGGGAAGAAAGACATTCCCGATTGTTATTTTCTCCCCTGACCGGCTTTATCTTACTTAGGTCTCCCGATAAAAAAGATCCAGATTTTTTCTGCAGAATACTTTTTCCTGCCAGCCTTTCTTTGCCTATAAGCAGAAGCTGACATCTCACGCACATACTTTATCTCTTCACCTATAAATTAACGATCATGAAATGGATTTGCCTTGCCGTCTTCTCGACGGCATTGACCCTTACTGCCTGCGATAACCACCAATCGCTAAAAGCGCTGGACTCAACCCAAAACCCCACACTCAATGAGATGGTCCAGAAAGAGATCCAGCCTGGCGAACTTGATGAAACCGGTATCCCGGCCGACAGTGTTATTTCTCCGTCACCTCAGCAGGGCGACAAAAAGGTATCGGCGCCCCCGGTAGCAACCATTCAAACGGACTGGGATAAGAAGATAATGAAGACGGCGTTCGTTAATCTTGAAGTAAAGGAATTCAAGAAATATTCTACCGGGTTACGGGAAAGCATTAAAGCGCTGGGTGGCTATTTCGCCCAGGAAGAGCAAAATCAATCCGACTATAAGATCGAAAGTACCGTCATGATCAAGGTGCCGGTGGCTTCATTTGATGACGCCGTTACCCTCGCAACAGGGAATGTAGGACACATCAACGAAAAGAAGATCACCTCCCAGGATGTGACGGGCGAAATAGTCGATACCAGGTCGAGGATCGAGGCAAAAAAACAAGTCAGGCTACGCTATCTCGATCTCCTGAAGCAGGCGAAGAACATGGAGGAAATACTCACCGTTCAATCTTCTATCAATGGAGTGCAGGAGGAGATAGAAACGGCGGCGGGAAGAGTCGGGTACCTGGGTCATTCAGCGGCATACAGCACTATCAACCTCACATTTTACCAGGTGTTGAATGCGGCGAAACAGGAACAGCAGCAACAGACGCCGTCCTTTGGCAACAAGATCTTCCTGGCCTTCCGTTCCGGCCTCAGCTGGCTTGCGGACCTGCTGGTAGGCCTTATCTACCTGTGGCCCCTCTTTCTATTGTGTTTCTTTTCAGTGATTGGATATAAAAGAATGCGGCCGCGGAAAATCAATGTTCCCTGAGGAATAGTGAGGAGAAATTTGGTAATTTGGCAATTTGATAATTTGGTAATGATCCTTATCAGAATAGGTATTATGAATCGGAGCACGCCGCATTATCAAATTACAAAATTGTCAAATTATCAAATTGTTTTCTCATGGCAAAGAAGAAACTAGTCGTACTCTCCGGCGCAGGCATCAGCGCCGAGAGCGGGTTGAGGACCTTTCGCGATAGCGATGGACTCTGGGAAGGATACGAGGTGACACAGGTAGCCACACCCGGCGCGTGGCGGAGGGATCCGAAACTGGTACTCGACTTCTATAATATGCGCCGCAGGGATGTCGCCAGTGCCGCGCCCAATGCGGCGCATCTCGGACTTGCTGCGTTGGAGAAGAATTTCGATGTGACGATCATTACCCAAAACATCGACGATCTCCACGAAAGGGCAGGCTCATCGAACATCATTCACCTGCACGGGGAAATATTCAAGATGAGAAGCGAGGCTGATGAAGAGACGCTCTATGATATCCGCGCCGACATGAACGCAGGCGATCTTGCAGAAGACGGTTCCCTGTTAAGACCCGCAATAGTGTGGTTCGAGGAGGCCGTTCCCAAGATCGAACAGGCCGTGACGGTCGTACATGCCGCCGATATACTCGTGATCATCGGCACCTCGCTCGTTGTCTATCCCGCGGCGGGGTTGCTTCACTATGCCTCGGAGGGCATTCCCAAATTCGTGATCGATAAAAGGCTTCCGCCGATGGGCAATATCATGAACATGACTGCAATTGAAAAAAAGGCAACCGAAGGGATCGTCGAACTGATAGATGCCTTATCCGTCTTACATTAATTCTCCTGGAAGCGTATTCCATATTCTTCCAGTTCCTTCAACACCGGTCCGTAGATCTTCTTATGTGTAGGAATATGAAGGCCCGTGAGATCGATCTGTCCATTCAATATCAAACGCGCCGCAATGCCCAGTGGCAAACCGACGGTCTTTGCCATTGCCGTGCGCAGGCTATCTTCTCCCTTCACCACAAGTGAACTATCCAGTATCTTCTTGCTGCCATCGATCATATATTCGAACTGATGCAGCATCACGATCATATCCTTATCCTGCGGCTGAAGCATGAGCGTGTGCTCGACTGCATATTGGAGCAGGTCGGCAGGACTCTTTACAGGATCAGGAACCGGCCCTTCACCCATGAGGCCAAGATAGGTGAAGAGGGTCGTCACCAGGTTTCGCTCACCGGCATCAACGACAGTCGTGCGAAATTCTTCAAAATCCCCAGCTATCTTGTTACCGGCGATGATCGCATCCAACGCCTGGCGGTAAGTCATCTTATTCAACGCCTTTCCCGCGAACGGTTCTTCATGGGTCAGCCCGGCCTTGACAATATAATTCCATCCCTTGCAAAAGGCGGGATGGCGCAAAGTCGTACGAAGGAAAGTATGCGTGTCATCCAGGCCATAGACCGGCATATAGGATAGGGAGTCCCTGTTCGGGTAATAGGCATAGGTCTCATTCCCTTTTACATGAACCGTCTCCGAATTCTCGAAAAGGGTCTCGTAGGATTTTTTTATGATCGCATCTTCATTTTTATATATCGCACCAGCTTTTCCGGCCATGACGATGTTCCGTGGGTTCCAGCTGATCTTGTAATGCCAGGGGTTTGTATCGCTCTCGGGTGCAACGAGGCCACCGCAATGCGATTTAAATGAGGTTATTTTTCCCCCTTTATCTTTTACATCGTCAATAATACGCATAGCGCTCATGTGATCGATGCCGGGATCGAGACCCATTTCGCAAAGAAATAGGAGACCCTTCCTGCTGATCATTTCCGCCATGCCGCGCATTTCCTCATCTACATAGGAGGCCGTGAGCAGGTTTCTCGAAAGCGCCACGCAATCCTTCGCGAGCTGCGTATGTAGGAAGGGGGGAAGCATGGATATCACAATATCGGCTCCTGTTATGTATTCGCGTCTTTTCGTCTCGTCGGTGATGTCGAAGGATACCGCCTCGCCATGGGTGGAGTGGCCGACTTTTTCACGGGCAAGCTGCAGATTGGCGTCGGCAACCGTCAGTTTCCAGTCTTCGGTGGGTGCATACGA